>VOFI01000393.1_pt1:12500-158000 | contig 158000 bp, 242 predicted proteins | sample 5384131 | NCBI WGS metagenome assembly VOFI01 (sample SAMN12384728, study PRJNA508395) | human gut metagenome | isolation source: healthy gut H | host: Homo sapiens | reverse complement strand
GACGACCTATGGAAATTATAATATTGAAGATACGGCAGATTTCGCAGTTTATGTACCGCAGACCGAATCATTCTTTTTGCAACCAGTCTTGCAATCGTACCGTTGCAGCTAATGGGTTATTACGTCAGTGTGGCAAAAGGACTGGACGTTGATAAGCCGAGAAATCTCGCAAAGTCTGTTACGGTTGAATGACAATTTTCAGAGTGACGGCAAAGGCGAATAAAAAATTCCCTGTTATGGCAGGGCAGATAAATAAAGAGTTTAAAAAAGACCGCAGATGTGGAGTGATAGTACTTCCTTTACCGGATGTCCGGGAAAGAGGATGTATAGCAGAGAAGAGTCCATATCTGTGGTCTTTTTCTTACTTTTTGAAAAAGTTGAATCGTGTCTGTCATGCTTTGCTTTTGAAAGGCTGGATCGTGTCTGTCATGCTTTACCCAGATTTAACAATCGCCCGATTTTACATTTAACAATCGTCTTTTATCATAAATATCGTGGTCAGGGGGAAAATGAAAAAGTACCAAAAAGACCAGAAAAGAGATTGGGACGAAAAGAGTCCGATATGAAAAGGAGATTAAAAATGAAAATGAAAAAAATTGCCGCAGCGGTAATGATGGTAAGTATGGTAGCAGTAACAGCAGTTGGATGTGGAAGTAGCAATGGCACAGATACAAAAAGGTGCAGACGCAAATCAGTCAGATGCAACTTCCGACTGGGATGAGACAAGTGATGTTACGATCGTTTCCCGTGAGGATGGTTCAGGTACAAGAAGGAGCCTTCATTGAGTTGTTCGGAATTGAAGAGAAGCAGGATGACGGAACAAAGGTTGACATGACAACAACAGATGCACAGATCACAAATAATACTTCTGTTATGCTGACAACAGTTGCAGACAATGAGTATGCGATCGGTTATGTGTCACTTGGTTCTCTGAATGACAGTGTAAAAGCACTGAAGATTGACGGAGCAGAAGCAACTGCAGAGAATATCGAGAACGGTTCATACAAAGTATCCAGACCGTTTAATATCGCAGTAAAGAAAGATCTTAATAACAAAGTCGCAAAAGACTTTATGAGCTTTATCATGAGTACAGAAGGACAGAAAGTAGTAGCAGATGAGAAGTATATTGCTGTTGCAGATGTAAAAGATTATGCAGGAACAAAGCCTTCAGGAAGCTGTGTAGTTGGTGGTTCTTCTTCTGTATCCCCTCTGATGGAGAAACTGATCGAGGCTTACAAAGCTGTCAACCCGAATGCAAGTATCGAGCTTCAGACATCCGATTCTACAACAGGTATGACTTCTACGATTGAGGGAAGTTATGATATCGGTATGGCATCCAGAGAACTGAAAGAGGAAGAAGCAGCAGAGCTTGAGCCTACAGTGATTGCTACAGACGGAATCGCAGTAGTCGTAAACAATGCAAATCCGCTGGATGAGCTGTCAGCCGATCAGGTAAAAAGATATTTATGTGGGAAATGTATCTACATGGGATGAGATTACAAAATAATTGACAAAGAAAGTAATTTGATACGATCTTGACAGATTAAGAGGAAAAAAGAATGAAATCAAAAGCAGTGACTGAGAAGGTCATGCAGGAGTCTTCTTTATCGCCGCCTGTACTTCGGTGCTGGCGGTAGCTCTTATTTGCATCTTTCTTTTTGCAAATGGAATCCCTGCGATCAGAGAAATTGGATTTGTAAAATTTATCACCGGAGATATTTGGCGTCCGGGAAATAAGCTGTTCGGAATTTTTCCGATGATCATCGGAAGTATTTACGTGACAGCGGGAGCGATCATTTTCGGAGTTCCGATCGGAATCCTTACCTCGGTATTTATGGCAATGTATTGTCCAAAGAAAATTTATAAACCACTGAAAGCGGCAACAGAGCTGCTGGCAGGAATCCCATCGGTTGTCTACGGTTTTTTCGGACTGGTCGTAATAGTTCCGATGATCCGCGATTTTGGAAAATGGATGAAAATGATGGGACTGGTAGAGAAATCAGGGGATGGAAAAGGCGTGCTGACAACTTCGATCATACTAGGCATGATGATTCTTCCAACGATCATCGGAACAACAGAAAGTGCCATGCGGGCTGTACCGGAGCAGTATTATGAAGGTGCATTGGCTCTGGGAGCAACGCATGAGAGAAGTATTTTTACCGTGATCATCCCGGCCGCAAAATCAGGAGTGATCGCAGGAATTGTGCTGGGAATCGGACGTGCGATCGGAGAGACGATGGCGGTGATCATGATTGTTGGAAATCAGCCGAGACTGGTTTCAAATATGCTTTTGGGAATGCGTACACTGACCGGAAATATCGTCATTGAAATGGGCTATGCAACCGGATTGCACAGAGAAGCACTGATTGCTACCGGGGTTGTCTTATTTGTCTTTATCCTGATTATTAACTTTAGTGTGGCATTGTTGAAGAGGAGGGGTGAACATGAATGAGAATGCTGTGAACTGTTTGTCGGCACGCGACAAGATGCGTTCGTACCTGAAGCATCCGGGATCATTCGTCCTAATGCTTCTGGTCATGCTGGCAGCCTTGGTGACATTTGCAGTGCTGATCTTTCTGATTATCTATATTCTGGTCAACGGTCTGCCGTATATGAAACCGTCCCTGTTCTCGTTACATTATACATCGGAGAACGCTTCGGTTATTCCGGCGTTAGTTAATACGGTAGTGATGACCCTGCTTTCCTTGCTTATTGCAGTTCCGTTTGGAATCTTCTCAGCCGTTTTTCTGGTGGAATATGCAGGAAGAGGAAACAAATTTATTGACGTGATCCGTCTGACAACGGAAACTCTGTCGGGAATCCCGTCAATCGTATATGGCCTGTTCGGTATGTTGTTCTTTGTGAATGCACTGCACTGGGGATTTTCAATCCTGGCAGGAGCGTTTACCTTATCCATTATGATTCTTCCATTAATTATGAGAACAACGGAAGAAGCTTTAAAATCGGTTCCGGACTCCTACCGGGAAGGAAGTTTCGGACTGGGAGCAGGCAAGCTGAGGACGGTATTTAAGATCGTACTTCCAAGTGCAGTTCCGGGAATCCTGGCAGGTGTCATCCTTGCCATCGGAAGGATCGTGGGAGAGACAGCAGCCTTGATCTATACGGCGGGAACGGTAGCACAGATCCCGAAAAATGCGTTTGGGTCGGGTCGTACGCTGGCAGTGCATATGTATATGCTTTCCAGTGAAGGTCTGTATATGAACCAGGCGTATGCAACGGCAGTGATCCTGCTGATCCTGGTTGTCGTGATCAATACTTTATCGGGCATGATCGCAAAGCGGCTGACGAAAAAATAGAGAGGAAAAAAAGAATGTCGAAGTTAAGTATCAAAAATCTGGATTTATATTATGGTGATTTTAAAGCTCTCAAGAATGTGAATCTCGAAATCGAGGCGAATAAGATCACTGCTTTTATCGGCCCGTAGCGGATGTGGTAAATCTACATTGTTAAAGTCGATCAACCGTATGAATGACCTTGTGGAGGGATGTCGTATTAACGGGGAAATTCTTCTTGACGGACAGAATATCTTCAAAGGAATGGATGTCAATCTGCTCAGAAAAAAGAGTTGGAATGGTTTTCCAGAAGCCAAATCCATTTCCAATGAGCATTTATGACAACATTGCTTATGGATCCAAGAACACATGGAATCCGGTCAAAAGCAAAGCTGGATGATATTGTAGAAAAGTCACTGAGAAATGCGGCAATCTGGGAAGAATGTAAGGATCGTCTGAAAAAAGAGTGCATTGGGAATGTCGGGGGACAGCAGCAGAGACTGTGTATCGCCCGTGCATTGGCGGTAGAACCGGAAGTTCTGCTGATGGATGAACCGACATCCGCACTGGATCGATTTCTACATCCAAGATTGAAGACCTTGCGATGGAGCTGAAAAAAGATTATACTATTGCCATAGTTACATATAATATGCAGCAGGCAGTGCGCATGTCTGCCAATACGGCGTTTTTCCTTCTCGGAGAAGTCATTGAATATAATAATACAGAGACTTTATTCTCCGTTCCGGCGAATAAAAAGACAGAGGATTATATCACAGGGAGGTTTGGTTAAGCTATGCGTAATAGATTTGATCAGCAGTTGCATCATCTGGATGAACAGCTTACCCATATGGGGAAATTATGTGAGATTGCAATTTCAAAAGGTAACCCAGGCACTGAAAGAGGGAAGTGCCGGACAGGCAAGGATTGTAGTAGCTGAAGATGAAGAGATCGATCAGATGGAGAAAGAGATTGAGCGTCTGTGTGTCTGAAGCTTCTGCTCCAGCAGCAGCCGGTGGCAAAAGATTTAAGAAGAATTTCTGCGGCACTGAAAATGATCACAGATATGGAGCGGATCGGGGATCAGACTTCCGATATCGCAGAGATCATTATTTCTGCAAAATATGAGAATGTGGCACAGGATATTGATTTAATCGGTGCAATGGCAACCGGAGTCAGTACGATGGTCAGAGACAGTGTAGTGGCATATGTGGAAAAAGATCTGGAGCTTGCAAGGAAAGTGATGGCTTCGGATGATAAGATTGATGCGTATTTTGATGAGATCCGCGATAAGATGATTGCCTATATCAAAGCAGAGCATGGAGAACAGGGAAACCGGATCTTTGATCTGATCATGGTGACAAAATATCTGGAGCGGATCGGTGATCATGCCACGAATATTGCCGAGTGGGTGGAATTTTCTATTACAGGTGTTCATAAGGACAGTGCTGCACTGCATGAAAGCTAAAGGAGAGTACTGAGATGATTTATTGCGTGGAAGACGATGATAATATCAGAGAGCTGGTAATTTATACTTTGGAGACGACCGGACTCAAAGCAAAAGGGTTTGCGGACGGAGCTGCTTTTATGGAAGCTCTGGCATTTGATACACCGGAGCTGGTCCTGCTGGATATTATGCTGCCCGGGGATGATGGAATGGTGCTTTTAAAGAAGCTGAAATCTTCTTCAAAGACAAAGGATATTCCTGTGATCATGGTGACTGCGAAAGGTTCGGAGTATGACAAGGTGATGGGACTGGATTCGGGAGCGGATGATTACGTGACGAAACCATTCGGGATGATGGAGCTTGTATCCAGGATCAAGGCAGTCCTGAGAAGAAGCAGAAAGACGGAAGAAAAATCACAGATTGAGCTTTCCGGAATCTGCATGAATATCAAAAAGCATGAAGTTACGGTGAATGGAAAGGAAGTAGCTCTCACATTAAAGGAGTTTGAACTGCTTGAAAAGATGATGTTGAATAAGGGAATCGTCCTGACACGCGACCAGCTTCTGACTGAGATCTGGGGATATGATTTTGACGGTGAGACAAGAACCGTGGATGTCCATGTGCGTACGCTCCGGCAGAAGCTGGGGGAAAAGGGTGATCTGATCCAGACGGTACGCGGAGTAGGTTATCGTGTGGGAGGAGAATAATGAAGCAGAAGATCCAGAAAAGTATGATGCTGATCTTGCTGGTGACATTATTTCCTTTCTATGTCATCATGACAGTGATTCTGTATAATCAAAATCTCGGAATCCTGGAAAGGAAGTACAGCAGGAAGCGGCCTATCTCAGCAGCGGTGTGGATGTCGCAGGAGAAGAATATCTGAAAAAATTAGAACCAATGATAAAGGCGGATGAGGACACCCGTCTTACATTTATTTCCCAGAGTGGAGATGTTCTGTATGATTCGGACAGCAGTAAAAAGCTGGAGAACCATAAGTCGAGAGCTGAAGTAAAGCAGGCACTGGCGGAAGGACAGGGGAGGATATCCGTATGTCGGATACGGTAGGAAAAGAATTATACTACTGTGCGATCCGCCTGGATGATGGAAGTGTGCTGCGGCTTGCCAGACCGATGGACAGCCTGATCCGAACCGCATGGAATATCCTTCCGGTTATGCTGGTCTTATCTGTGATCGGTATCGCACTGGCGTTGTTCCTTGCAAACTGGCAGACGAAGCGTCTGATGGAACCGAGTGATGCATCTGGATCTGGAGCATCCTCTGGACAATGTGATCTATCCTGAAATGGTACCGCTTCTGGAAGCCATCGACCGGCAGAATAAAGAAAAGAAGCGGTCGCGAATATGAGAAAGGAATTTTCGGCAAATGTTTCCCATGAGTTGAAGACACCGCTGACATCGATTTCCGGTTACGCAGAGATCATGATGAACGGGCTGGTACGTGCAGAGGACATCCCTGGATTTTCAAAAGGATCTATAAGGAAGCACGTCGGCTGATCACATTGGTGGAAGATATCATTAAATTATCGAAACTGGATGAAGAATCAGTAGAACTGGAAAAAAAAGAAGATGTGGAGCTTTATGAGCTGACCCGTGAGATCGTCAGCCGTCTTTCCCCACAGTGTTCAGAGAAGAAAATTTCAGTGGCTTTGAGTGGAGAACCGGTATTCTGTCATGGAATCCGGCAGATTCTGGATGAGATGATCTATAATATTACTGAGAATGCGATCAAGTATAACCGTGATGGTGGAAGTGTTTCGGTCTGGGTCGGAAATACGCTGGACGAGCCAAAGATTAGTGTGAGCGATACGGGGATCGGAATCCCGGAGGAACATCAGGAACGGATCTTTGAACGATTTTACCGGGTGGATAAGAGCCATTCAAAAGAGCGTGGCGGTACAGGACTGGGCTTGTCTATTGTGAAGCACGGAGCGATCCTGCATGGAGCGAAGGTTACTGTGAACAGTGAACCGGGCAAGGGAACAAAGATTGAGATCCGGTTGAAAGAGGAAAAAAATGAAAAAGGCAGAAGTTCTTTAACGGGCTTTTGCCTTTTTCTTTTGCACTTGATGAAAACAGGAGATTGTGCTAGTATGGATATAACACAACAGAGGAAGGGGAAGCGGCATGATATTAGAAATAGATTTTAACAGTGATGAAGCAATTTATATCCAGCTTTGTAACCAGATCATCATGGGGATTGCTACCTCGGTGATACATGAAGGAGATTCATTGCCGTCAGTCAGGCAGCTTGCAGATACAGTCGGTGTCAATATGCATACGGTGAATAAAGCGTATAACGTCCTGAAAAGGGAAGGCTATATTAGTCTGGATAAAAGAAGAGGAGCGGTGATCGCACTGGACGTGGATAAGCTGGAGCAGTTGGAGGAGATGCGGAGACAGCTTCGGATTGTACTTGCCCGTGGCTGTTGTAAGAATATCTCAAGAAGTGAAGTGCATGAGCTGGTAGATGAGATATTTGATGATTATGAGTGATTAAGAGTAAGTTGAGGAGGTAAAGATGCAGATACCTTATACAAAGCCGATGGAGAATGTGATAAAGCAGGCCGGGAAAATAGCAAGAGAGAAAAGCATCCTTATATAGGAACAGAGCATCTTCTGCTTGCACTTCGGAAAGAGTATTCAGGAGTAGCCGGACAGGTGCTTGCAAAGAACGGTGTGGATGCAGAAAAGATCTCACGCCTGATCGATGAACTGGTAGCACCGGATGAAGAGGTGAAGGTCAGTACAAGACCGGAGCAGAGTCCGAGATTCCAGTTCCTTTTGAAGAGCAGCGAGCAGGAGTGTGGCAGACTGCATACAGAATATGTCGGAACGGAGCATCTGCTGCTGGCAATGATCCGGGATGTTGACTGTGTAGCGACGCGGATCCTGATCACATTGAATGTGAATCTTCAGAAGTTATTTCAGGATATTATGTTCGCAGTAGGGATCGATCCCAAAGAATATCAGGACAGCCTTCAGGATGAGCCTCATGGAGGCAGGGGGGCAATGGTGGAACAGTTCTGTACCGATATGACAGCCCGTGCAGAAGAGGGAAAACTGGGCCCGGTCATCGGAAGGGAGCAGGAAATGTATCGTCTGATGGAGATCCTGAGCAGAAGGACGAAGAATAACCCCTGTCTGGTAGGAGAGCCTGGAGTTGGAAAGACTGCCATTATCGAAGGACTGGCACAGCAGATCGCATCCGGGTTAGTACCTGAAAAAGATGAAAGGAAAGAGGATCTATACGCTGGATCTTCCAGACTGATCGCAGGTTCAAAATATCGTGGAGAGTTTGAAGAGCGAATAAAAGGACTGGTTGCAGAGGTAAAGGCAGCGGGGAATATCATTCTTTTCCTCGGATGAGATCCATACGATGATCGGTGCGGGAGGTGCAGAAGGTGCGATTGATGCCTCAAGTATCCTGAAGCCGTCGCTGTCAGAGGAGAATTGCAACTGATCGGTGCAACTACGATTGCAGAATACAGGAAATATATAGAGAAAGATGCAGCCCTGGAACGGCGTTTCCAGCCTGTTTCTGTGGAAGAACCAACGCAGGAACAGTGCCGGAAAATTCTTGAAGGTCTGAAAGAAAAGTATGAGACACACCATAAAGTAGTGATCGAAGAGAAAGCACTTGAGCAGCAGTACTTATGTCAGAACGTTATATTACGGATCGTCATCTGCCGGATAAGGCGATCGACGTGCTGGACGAAGCGTGTTCAAAAAGTGAGTCTGAAAGGCTACAAAGTCCCGGAAAATTTCCGAAGTCTGGAAGATCTGATCAAAGACCTCGAGAAACAGAAAGAGGATAGCATCGTAGCAGGAGATTTCGCAGAGGCATCCCTGATCCAGAAGGAGCAGGACGAAGCAAGAAAGAAATTGTCAGCTCTGAAAAAGCGGTTTGATAAAAAAGCAGGCGGGACTTCATCCATCTGTTACGGAAAATGAAGTTGCAGAGGTAGTATCAGTCTGGACAAAAGTTCCGGTAAGCAAACTGACGGAAAGTGATACAGAAAGATTAAAGAACCTGGAAAAAATTCTTCAGAAGAGAGTCATCGGACAGGACGAAGCGGTCAGTGCTGTGGCAAGAGCAGTGAAACGTGGAAGAGTCGGTCTGAAAGATCCGAAGCGGCCGATCGGTTCGTTCTTATTCTTAGGTCCGACCGGAGTTGGAAAGACGGAGCTTTCCAAGGCACTTGCTGAAGCTTTATTTGGAAAAGAGGAGGCAATGATCCGTGTTGACATGTCAGAGTATATGGAAAAGCATTCTGTATCAAAGATGATCGGTTTCCCTCCGGGATATGTCGGTCATGAAGAAGGTGGACAGCTCAGTGACCAGGTCAGGACGCATCCGTATTCTGTTCTCCTTTTTGATGAAATTGAAAAAGCACATCCCGATGTATTCAATGTTCTGCTGCAGGTTCTGGATGATGGACATATTACAGATGCACATGGAAGAAAGGTAGATTTTTCCAATACCGTGATCATCATGACGTCGAATGCAGGTGCAAAAGCGATCATTGATCCGAAAAAGCTGGGTTTTGCTGCAAAAGAAGATAAAGTCGGAGATTATAAAAAATGAAGCAGGGTGTTATGGAAGAGGTCAAGCAGATCTTCCGGCCGGAATTTCTGAACCGAATTGATGAGATGATCGTATTCCATACACTGGACAAAGAAAATATGAAGAAAATAGTTTCTTTTGTTGTGCAATGAGTTTACCGGACGGCTTGAGAAGCAGATGAATATTCATCTGAAACTGAGAAACTCTGCAAAAGAGCTGATCGTTGAAAAGGGAACTGATACGAAATATGGTGCAAGACCACTACGTCGTGCATTACAGACGGAACTGGAAGATAAACTGGCAGATGCGATCCTGAACGGTGACATCCGGCCGGGGAGATCATGTGGAGGCAGGAGCATCCAAAAAAGAAATTCGTTTTTTCATAAAAAAGTTCATAGGATGAAAGCGGAATTAGTATAGAAAAAGAAATGGATTTATTATATAATGATACAAAGATATCATAGTTGGGCAATTTATCCCAACATCTTATATAAGAGATATTCTGAAATACCCAGGAGGAAAAAGAAATGGCAACAGTAAAAGAATTATTGCGTGCAGAAAATGACGGAACACTGAGTTTTGGAGATTATACACTTCCAACTAAGACGAAGAAGGATAACTTTGAATTTGAGGGAGATATTTATAAAGTAAAGACATTTGCAGAGATTACGAAACTTGAGAAGAACGGTATGTTCGTTTACGAGTCTGTACCAGGGAAGTACGGTTGAAAATTTTAAAGAGACCGATGCTGAGGTTACTTTTTACAGTATCTGCACCGGAGGATGTACAGTTCACACTGGAACTGGAGCCGGAGAGTGAGTATGAAGTACTGATCGATGGGGGAGTCTGCAGGAAAGATGAATACAAATTTGAGCGGAAAGCTCAGTGTAAGTGTAGAACTTTCAGCAGATCAGAGTGCAGCGATCAAAGTAGTAAAGTGCTGATCTGCTGATCCGTACAGTGTTGGGAGAAGCTAGATGGCAAAAGGAAAGAAAAGTATATTTTTCTGTCAGAATTGCGGGCATGAAGAAGCAAAATGGCTTGGTCAATGCCCTGCATGTAAAGAGTGGAATACATTTGTAGAAGAGCGGATAGACAGTGGGATCACAAAGGGAACGACCGTTGCAGCGAGAGCAGTTCACGAGGCAAAGGTCGTTCCTTTGACCGAAGTGACCGCAGATGATGATACACGGAGTGAGACCGGGATCAAAGAGCTGGACCGGGTTCTCGGAGGCGGGATTGTACCGGGATCACTGGTACTGGTCGGAGGCGATCCGGGAATTGGAAAGTCAACACTTTTATTACAGGTATGCCAAAGAATGGCACAGATGAAAAAGATCCTGTATATTTCCGGAGAGGAGTCGCAGGCACAGATTAAGCTGCGTGCGAACCGGATGGGAAATTTTACGTCTGGCCTTCTGCTGCTTTGCGAGACAAACCTGGGGATCATCCGCAGTGTGATAGAAAAAGAGCGACCGGAACTGGTCATTATTGACTCTATTCAGACAATGTACAGCGAGGATGTAACTTCGGCACCGGGAAGTGTTTCCCAGGTGCGGGAGTCAACCAATGTTTTTATGCAGTTGGCGAAAGGACTGTGCATTCCAATTTTTATTGTCGGACATGTAACGAAAGAGGGAACGGTAGCAGGTCCGCGGGTATTGGAGCATATGGTAGATACAGTACTTTATTTTGAAGGAGACAGGCATGCATCTTACCGGATTCTTCGAGGAGTGAAAAATCGTTTTGGTTCGACGAATGAGATTGGTGTATTTGAAATGCGGCAGAGTGGGCTGGTGGAAGTGGAAAATCCATCGGAGTATATGCTCAGTGGGAAACCGGAGAATGCTTCCGGGTCCGTTGTTGCATGCTCCATGGAAGGAACAAGACCGATCCTTTTGGAAATACAGGCACTGGTCTGCAGAACAAATTTTGGAATGCCAAGAAGAACAGCAGCTGGAACAGATTATAACCGGGTCAACCTTCTGATGGCAGTGCTTGAAAAAGGGTTGGGAATGTCACTTGGAAACTGCGATGCATATGTGAATATTGCAGGCGGTATCAAGATGAATGAGCCGGCGATCGATCTTGGGATTGTGATGGCACTGGTGTCCAGTTATCGAAACCGTCCCATTGATGAGAAGACGATTGTCTTTGGAGAGGTTGGTTTAAGTGGAGAAGTACGTGCTGTGAATATGCCGGAACAGCGTGTGGCAGAGGCGAAGAAGCTTGGGTTTGAGACATGTATTTTGCCCGAAGTTTCACTGAAGATGGTAAAAGGAAATTCAGGGGAATACGGCTTGTTGGTGTGAAGACTGTGAATGAAGCAGTTGGAATTATATGATGATTAAATGTGCAGAAATTGTAAAAAGACAGTTTCTGCATTTTTTATTTATATGAACAGTATATAACAGTTGACAACAGTTTAACACTGTTATATACTGTTTACATAAAGGAGGCAGGTCATGAAGATTATAATTAACCATTCATCTATGGTGTAGATCTACGAGCAGATCATGGAGCAGATCAAAGCACAGGTCATTTCCGGTGAATTAAAGGAAAGTGATCTTCTTCCATCTGTAAGGGCGATGGCAAAAAGAGTTGAAGATCAGTGCATTGACGGTGAAAAAGGCGTATGACAACCTGGAAGAAGAAGGAATGACGAGAACCGTGCATGGGAAAGGCACGTATGTGACAGCTTCGAATAAGGAACTTATGCTGGAAGAACGTCGCAGAGAAGTAGAAGCGGATCTCGAAGCTGCAGTGATGAAAGGCAGAAGGAACGGAATGACAGATGAGGAACTGAAGGAATTATTTGAGCTGATCATGGAGGAGTAGTTATGTTATCAATAGAAAATTTCAGGAAGCGGTATGATGATTTTGAATTGGACTGTACCATGAGCGTTGAACCGGGACAGATCACAGGAATCGTCGGGGCAAATGGAGCAGGAAAGAGTACGCTTTTTAAAGCAATTTTAGGACTGGTAAAGGGAGATTCCGGTCGGATTACACTTTTGGAAAAGAACCACAGCAACTGACGAGAGAGGATAAAGAGAAGATTGGAGTAGCATTTACAAATGCAGGATTCAATGAATATTTAAGAATTAAAGATATTGTTCCGGTTTTGAGCAATGTATATCCATCTTTTGAAAAAGAAAAGTTTCTCGGATCATGCAAAAATTGAACCTTCCACTTGATAAGAAGTTAAAAGAATTTTCTACCGGAATGAAGGCAAAGCTGAATGTACTGATCGCAGTGTCACACCAGGCTCCTTTCCTGATACTTGACGAACCGACGGCAGGTCTTGATGTGACAGCACGGGAGCAGGTACTGGATCTGCTGCGGGAGTATATGACCGAAGTGGATGGAAGCAGTATAGCGATCAGTTCCCATATTTCTTCAGATCTGGAAGGCCTGTGTGATGATATTTATATGATCCACGAGGGTAAGATCATCCTGCATGAAACGATGGATACGATCCTGAATGATTATGGAGTGATTAAAGTGACGGAGGAGCAGTGGAAAAAACTGGACAAATCTTACTTATTAAAAAGAAAAAAAGAAAGTTATGGATATGCCTGTCTGACAAAAAGAAAAGAGATATTATATGGAAAATCATCCGGGTGTTGCAGTTGAAAATGGCAGCCTGGATGAAGTGATCGTTATGATGATTCAGGGGGAAACGGTATGAGAACAGAAAAGGGATTGTTATTAAAAGATTGGGGACTTTTTAAAAAGTCAGGGAAAAGGGATTATTTATGTGATGATCGGAGGAGCAGCCTTAATGGTTGGAGCCCTTGAATAATTCAGTGATAGACCGGGAAGAAAGTGCAGCGTGTTTTGGAATATATATTACTGTCACGATGGCAATTTATGTTGCAAATATGCTTGCATATGATGAAATGGATCATGGGTTTCAGTATCTTTTTTTCGTTGCCGGTCACGAAAAAGGATTATGTCAGAGAAAAAATATATTTTCAGCATTTCTCTGGATGCAGCAGTCTGGTTACTTGGTCTGACAATAACAACCGTAGTTTCAATGATAGGAAATTACGGAACGGATCTGAAAAAATTGGTAATGATAATGTCCTGGGGGATGATGGCAGGAGTCGTTCTTATTGCATTGAACATACCGGTACGATTAAAATTTTGACGGTGAAAAGAGGAAGACTTATTATAGCGGTAATTGTATTGTTTCTTGGGGGAGCAGGAGTGTTGACAGGAAAGATGTGCGGAAGACTGGGCGTGAATCCTACAGGGATATTTCAAAAAATTGTTTCACTGAGTGCAGGACAACTGCTAGGAGCAGGAATGATGATACTCGTTATCGGTCTGACTGTTTCGTATCAATGCAACATAAAAATACTGGAGAAGAAAGAATATTGAAAGTAGAATAAAGGGACAAAAAAGCCGTTACATGGGAAATTTTCTATGTAGCGGCTTAGTTTTTGGATTTGCTTAAGTAATTAACTAAAAATTGTGCAAAAAAGTATTAAAAAATGTGAAATAAGAAGTTTAAAGGTTGACTTACAAGTGGAATTATACTATATTTTCCATTAGTTAATTAACTAACTAATGGAAGGAGAGTATTTATGTCGTGTAAAGGACAGGAGATGCCGACACTTGGGATTCTTGGGATGACAGCCCATAAGATCGGAAAGCTGGCACAGACTATGTATGCTGAATATGATCTGAATAAAAGTCAGTCAATGATTTTATTTCAGCTTCACAGAGATGGAAGAATATCACAGAAAGAACTGGCACAGAAGCTGAATGTAAGTGCACCTTCGATCACATCGATGATCCAGAAGATGGAGAAGTCGGATATATCGTGAGGAATGTTGATGAAAAAGATCAGAGAATGATGCGGCTGGATCTGACAGAGAAAGGGCAGGCATGTATTGAGCATGTAAAAGCAATTGCAGAAAAGATGGATGAAATTGCTTTTACAGGGATCAGTCCAGAGGAAAAAAAATGCTTCTGAGAAGAATTTTATTTCAGATTTGTGAAAATGTAGAAAAGGAAAGGAACAGATAAAATGAAGAATTTATTCAAATACGCTGCATCGTACTGGAAAGCGATGATAGCAATCATATTAATTCTCTTCGTTCAGGCTTACTGTGATCTGTCTTTACCTGCATATACTTCCGACATTGTCAATGTTGGAATCCAGCAGGGTGGTATTGAAGATGAGATACCGGAGCAGATCGCCCGGGAAGAGATGGATAAATTATTACTTTTTGTATCAGAAGAAGACGGGCAGAAAGTAATGGATGCTTATGAGGAAGATACGGAATCTTATGAAAAAGATGCGTATGTCCTGAAAGAATCCGTATCCGGGGATGAGGAACAGATGAAGGAACGTCAGGATATTCTGAAGCTCCCGATGATGATGACGGCCGGTTTTGAGTCCGGCAGTGATATGACGAAAGAAGTTGAGTCTCAGTTAAAGGCAAGTCTTCCGGATGGGACGGTTTCAGAGGATACAACCATTTTTGATATTATGAAGATGCTTCCGGGAGAACAGAGAACTGTCATGGTGGAAAAGATGGGAGAACAGATGGATGATCTTCCGGATACGATTCTGGATCAGGCAGCGGTCAGCTATTGCAAATCGGTCTATCAGGATCTGGGCATGGACATGGAAAAGATTCAGACAGGATATCTTGTAAAGACCGGGGAATGATGATTGCACTGGCATTCCTCGGAATGGCAGCAAGTGTACTGGTCGGATTCTGACGGCTTCAAGAGTAGGTGCGTCAGCAGGACGTGACTTAAGAGGCAGAGTATTCCATAAGGTTGTGGGCTTTTCCAATCATGAGTTCAACCAGTTTTCAACAGCCTCACTGATTACGAGGAGTACGAATGATATCCAGCAGATCCAGCTGTTGATTGTTATGCTTTTGAGAATGGTACTTTATGCACCAATCCTGGCGATCGGAGGAGTATTCCGTAATGAAGACAAATGTGTCGATGTCCTGGATCATCGGACTTGCGGTGATCATCATTGCATGCATGGTATTATTACTCTTTGTTGTGGCAATGCCGAAATTTAAGATGCTTCAGAAGCTTGTGGATAAGCTGAACCTTGTGACCAGAGAAATTCTGACAGGACTTTCGGTTATCCGTGCATTTAGTACAGAAAAGCATGAAGAGAAACGATTTGATGACGCAAATGTAGAACTGACAAAGACGAATCTTTTTGTCAATCGTGCAATGACATTTATGATGCCGGCAATGATGCTGGTCATGAACGGAGTCTCTGTTCTGATTGTGTGGATGGAGCACATGGAATCAGCGATGGTCAGATGCAGGTTGGCGATATGATGGCGTTTATCCAGTACACGATGCAGATCATCATGGGATTTTTGATGCTTTGCATGATCTCGGTCATGCTTCCGCGTGCGGCTGTAGCGGCTGACCGTGTGGAAGAAGTGCTGAAGAGTGAGACGATCATCTGTGATCCGGAACGGCCGGAAGTACTGCCGGAGCAGGGAGAAGGAGTTCTTTCCTTTGATCATGTATCATTTAAATATCCGGGAGCAGACGAAGATGTGCTGCAGGATATCACATTTACAGCCCGGCCGGGACAGACCACGGCGATTATTGGAAGTACAGGAAGTGGAAAATCAACACTGGTCAATTTGATCCCACGGTTTTATGATGTGACAGAAGGAAAGATCACGCTGGATGGAATTGATATCCGTGACATAAAGCAGCATGATCTCAGAGAAAAGCTGGGATATGTTCCGCAGAAAGGAGTCCTGTTCTCAGGAAATATTGCTTCTAATATCATGTTCGGAAATCAGGATGGAACAGAAGAGGAAATGAAAGAAGCGGCAGAGATCGCACAGGCTACAGAATTTATCGAGACTAAACCGGAAGGCTATGAAAGTCCGATCGCTCAGGGCGGTTCCAATGTATCCGGTGGACAGAAACAGCGTCTTGCGATTGCAAGAGCGATTGCAAAACATCCGGAGGTATATATATTTGATGACAGTTTTTCGGCTCTTGACTATAAGACGGATGTGACATTGCGTCATGCCCTTGCAGAGAAGACGAGGGAAAGTACAGTTTTGATCGTAGCACAGAGAATCAGTACCATTCTGCATGCAGAGCAGATCCTTGTCCTGGATGATGGAAAGATTGTCGGAAAAGGTACACATGCAGAACTGCGGAAAAACTGTGAGGTATATCGGGCAATCGCAGAGTCCCAGCTTTCCAGGGCAGAACTGGAATCTGCCGTTCAGACAGATGGAAAGGGGAGGAGAAGATCCATGGCTAGAAGAGGTAGAATGGGGCGAGGTGTTGCACCGACCGAAAAGGCAAAAGATTTTAAAGGCACAATGAAAAAGCTGATCCGCTATATGGCTTCATTTAAAATACAGATTTTTTTTGTAGCAGTCTTTGCAATTTGCGGAACGATTTTTAATATTGCCAGGACCAAAGATTCTGGGAAAGGCGACAACAGAAATCTTCAATGGTCTTGTCAGTAAAGTTTCAGGCGGATCAGGCATGGATTTTGGAAAAATCGGAACGATTCTGGCGACAGCATTGAGTCTGTATCTGATCAGTGCAGCGTGCAGCCTGATCCAGGGATTCCTGATGACAGGTGTATCGCAGAAGACAACTTATAAATTAAGAAAAGAAATCTCACAGAAGATCAACCGGATGCCGATGAATTATTTCGATACGAAACCGGTCGGAGAAGTTCTTTCAAGAGTGACAAATGATGTGGATACTCTCGGACAGAGTCTGAACCAGAGTGCGACGCAGGTGATCACATCGGTCACAACCATCATCGGTGTGCTGGTGATGATGCTTTCCATCAGTCCGCTGATGACACTGGTAGCACTGCTGATTCTTCCATTGTCCATGCTGCTGTTGTCATTTGTAATGAAACATTCACAGAAATATTTCGTAGGACAGCAGGAATATCTTGGAAATGTCAACGGACAGGTGGAAGAAATCTATGGCGGTCATAATATCATCAAAGCGTTTAATAAAGAAGAAGCGGTGATCAGAGAATTTAATGAGACCAACGGAAAGCTTTATGATTCTGCATGGAAATCTCAGTTTTTTCAGGAATGATGATGCCGGTCATGCAGTTTATCGGCAATCTTGGTTATGTAGGTGTGGCAGTCCTTGGAGGATTCCTGACGATCAAAAAATGTGATCGAGGTCGGTGATATTCAGGCATTTATTCAGTATGTCCGTAATTTCACCCAGCCGATCCAGCAGATGGCACAGGTAGCAAATATGTTGCAGTCTACGGCAGCAGCATCCGAGAGGGTTTTTGAATTTCTTGAAGAAAAAGAAGAAGATCAGACAGTGGAACATCCTGTGTCCGTAGAAAATCTGAAAGGAAATGTAGAGTTTGACCATGTTCATTTCGGATATAACCCGGATAAGATCATCATCAATGATTTTTCTGCGAAAGTAAAAAGAAGGACAGAAGATTGCGATCGTAGGTATCCGACCGGAGCAGGAAAGACGACAATGATCAAGCTGCTAATGAGATTTTTATGATGTAAATGATGGTTCGATAAAAATAGATGGACACGATATCCGGGATTTCAACCGCAGTGAATTAAGAGAAATGTTCGGAATGGTGCTTCAGGATACATGGCTGTTCCATGGCTCCATCCGTGAAAATATCCGTTATGGTAAACTGGATGCTACAGATGAAGAAGTGATCCAGGCTGCAAAGGCAGCACATGTGCATCGATTTGTAAAGACACTTCCAGGTGGATATGATATGGAACTGAACGAAGAAGGAAGCAACGTTTCCCAGGGGACAGAAGCAGCTTCTGACGATTGCACGTGCAATCCTTGCAGATCCAAAGATCCTGATCCTGGATGAGGCGACAAGCTCTGTCGATACAAGAACAGAAGTACTGATTCAGAAAGCGATGGATAATCTGATGAAGGGAAGAACGAGCTTTTGTGATCGCACACCGTCTGTCTACGATCCGTGATGCGGATCTGATTCTTGTTATGAAAGACGGAGATATCGTGGAGCAGGGAAATCATGAAGAACTTCTTGCAAAGGGTGGATTTTATGCAGATCTTTATAATTCCCAGTTTGAAAATGCCGGAGAATGTGCATAAAGATCAGATCAGTCTTGAGATGTAATGAGGGATAGTGATAAAATCTATCAGTAATGCAAGAGATACATTGGTAACTATTGACAGAAAAAAGATTAAGATTTAAACTTATAACAGTGTTACATGACACTGTTATAAGCTAGAGGAGTCAGTGGCTAAGCAGGTAGAAGGTATTTCAGAAAAAGTAGAATTATGTGCAAAGAAAGAGTTCCTTGAAAAAAGGCTATGTAGATGCATCACTGCGGACGATTGCTGCGGATATGGTGGAAAAGAAGGACTTTTTTCAGCAATCGTAGAACCGGTGGCAAAAGAGTTTACAGGGATATTTATCGGAGTTCAGGAAAAATTTCATGCGATAGAATCGGATCGGCAGGCAGTGAGTCTGGATGATTATGCGGAAGACGGAATGAAGCAGCTTGTGAAGTATATGTACGCTCATCTGGAAGAATTTCAGATCCTGGTGAAAAGCTCTTATGGTACAAGATTTCAGGATTTTGTGGAACATCTTGTAGAACTTGAGACAGATTATACTTATAAGTTCATGGAGGCGATCGGTCTGAGATTTAAGGATGGAAAGCCACTGACAAAGAATTTCATGCACATAATGAATAAAGCACTTTTTGAGAGCTTTTTTTGAAGTGATCCGGCATGATATGTCAGAAGAGGAAGCATGGGAATATATAGAAATGCTTGAAAAGTATCACAGTGCCGGATGGAATATTATCTACGGAGAATGCTGTTCAATCAATGACTGATAACGCGATGAATGAAAAGGAAAATTTCATCGCGTTTTCCTTTTGATGCTGGTTAGTTGGAACTTATAAAAAGTTCTAAAGGGCTAATTAATAATAAAAATGTCAAGGAGGGTTAGCAATGGCTAAACAAAAAAAAAAAAAAGCAGACACCGGTCAGCCGGCTGATGGAGTATGCCGGAAGTTTTCAATACCTGGCAGTTGCGTCCTGGGTTCTTGCGGCTGTCAGTGCCTTTGTGGCACTTGTTCCGTTCTATTTTATCTGGCGGCTGATAAAAGAGGTGTTACGGGTTGCACCGGATTATGGTGCGGCACAGAATCTGTCTACCTATGGCTGGAGTGCAGTCGGTTTTGCAATCCTGTCTATGCTGATCTATATCGGGGCATTGATCTGTTCTCATTTGGCAGCATTCCGAGTGCAGGCAAATATGAGGTCAAGACTGATGCGACATATCTTATCTCTGCCGATTGGATTTATGGATGATGAGGGAAGTGGAAAGATCCGAAAGATTGTAAATGAGTCCAGTGCAGCGACAGAAACTTATCTTGCACATCAGTTGCCGGATAAATATGTAGCAACGGCAACCCCGGTCGGCCGGCGGCACTTCTGCTGGTTTTTGACTGGAAACTGGGGCTTTTATGTCTTATCCCGGTTGTTGTAGCTTTCCTGGTCATGGGTGCCATGATGGGAGAGAACATGAAGAAAAAAATGGAAGAATATCAGAATGCACTGGAAGAAATGTCCGGCGAGGCAGTGGAATATGTCAGAGGGATTCCGGTTGTAAAAACATTTGGACAGTCGGTCTTTTCTTTTAAAAGATTCAGGGATTCAATCAAAAAATATGAAAAATGGACGATTTCTATACAAAAGATTTAAGACTTCCAATGATGGGATATACGGTTGCAATTAATTCAGTTTTCGCAATTCTGATCGCAGCGGTTTATCTGCTGGGCGGAGTGAAAAGCGGAACTGCAGATCCTGAGAGTTTTTATTAAACCTGTTATTCTATATTATTATCACCCCGATCATTACCGTTACATTGACAAAGATGATGTATGCAGGTGAGAATACAATGGTTGTGGAAGATGCACTTGCAAGAATTGACAATATTATAGAAAGAAAACCATTGCCGCAGGCAGCAGAGGAAAAAGAGTCCCGAAGATGTTTCTATCGAGTTTGAACATGTATCTTTCCGGTATGACGGGGCAGAAAAAGATGCCCTGCACGATATCAGTCTTCAGATCCGTCCGGGAGAGCATATCGCTTTTTGTCAGGACCATCCGGTGGAGGAAAGACAACGCTGGCGAGACTGGTTGCAAGGTTTGCAGATGCGTCTCAGGGTGAGATCAGGATTGGCGGAGCAAATGTAAAGGAAATCCACCAGAAAGCTCTGATGGATATGGTATCATTTGTATTTCAGGACAGCCGGCTTCTGAAAATGTCTATTTACGAAAATGTACGCATGGGAAAGAAAAATGCCACCCGTGAAGAGGTGGTGAAGGCATTAAAGAATGCTCAATGTGAGGATATCATAGCGAAACTTCCGGACGGGATTGACACAGTGATCGGCTCAAAAGGTACGTATCTGTCAGGCGGAGAAGCTCAGCGGATTTCAATCGCAAGAGCGATGATCAAAATGCTCCGATTCTGATCCTGGATGAAGCAACAGCATTTGCAGATCCGGATAATGATAAGAAAGGTGCAGGCTGCATTCAGCAGACTTTCTCAGGGAAAAACTGTGATCATGATCGCCCACAGACTTTCATCGGTCATTGATGCAGACCGGATCTTTGTACTCAGAGACGGAGAAATCTGCCAGAGTGGTACGCATAAGGAACTTGAAAAAGCAGACGGACTCTATGCACATATGTGGAAAGAGTACAATCAATCGGTTTGTTGGAAGGTAGGTGCATAAGTTTGAAACAAAGAAGTAGAGGTTACCCGAGAAAAATAGAGCATAACAAATAAACCATCCCAGGGATAGCTTGAAAAATCGAATATTAACGCAACACCTAATCAGGAAACGGATAAAGGCTCATCCTTTATGATGTAGCCCCGTTGTTTAAAAAAGATTAAGTGCTTGTGAAGAGGAAAGAACTTTTCCTTCCTTCACAGGATGAGATTCGAGAAAACCTTCAGGTGTATATGGTTTTAAATCTGAGAGTATGTGCCAGATAGCGGTCAGGATCATACGACAGATTGCAATGATGGCTTTCTTGTGACCACGGCGTGCTTTGATACGCTTGTAGCGGTTGGTAAATTCTAAATGTTTCTTCGATTTGATTAAAGCATTTGCAACTTGTACCAGAACTGGTTTAAAATAGGAACCAGCACGGGAAATCCGAGTGGATTTGATTTTTGATTGCTTTGATCGTTGCGAGGACAGCATCCTGCCCATGAGACGAGGTGTTTCGCTGTGGGGAAGACAGACATATCACCACCAATCTCTGAAAGCACTTGAATGGCAGTTAGTGGATTTTTATTAAATCCGGGAACAGTCCTTATTAAGTTTAAAGCAATCTCGTATTTATCACTGAGACGAAGGATTTCCTGTTCTACTTCTGAAATGTGCTTGTTCAGTTCATCGATGTGATAAAGGCACTGTCTGAGTTTAACGGCTTGTTCTTTTGAAATGGCACCATCAACAGCAGCTTGTATTTCTTCAATAGGAGTCTTACAGCGTCCGTGAACAAAAGGTGCTACATCAAATTTTTCTCCTGGGTGTTTTAAAATCTGTTCTGTAATAGAACGGGAAGACTTACCAAATACATCAGAAAATACATCATCAAGCTTAAGATTAGATACGGTAAGACAATTTTGAGCACGATTCTTCTCACCAGTGATCATACAGGTGAGTTTATATCGGTATCTTACAAGATCTCTAAGTTCTCTGATGTCAGCAGGTGGAATGAAAGAAGGTTTTACCATTCCACACATGTAAAGGTCACAAATCCATTTCGCATCCTTGCGGTCGGTCTTGTTTCCTTTCATTGGTTTTGTGTATTTTGGATGAGAAAGAGTAACCCATAGATTGTGTTGCTCTAAAATGTTAAAAACAGGAATCCAGTACTTGCCGGTTGATTCCATGCAGACATCAGTACAGTTATATTTTGCAAGCCAATCACACAACTCTTGCAAACCTTTGGAAAAAGAAGAAAAGCGAGCCTGCTTATATTCAGTACGATTGTTGGAGTCAGTAATACCGATGCAGGCAAAGATCCAGGTTTTGTGGACATCAAGCCCACAACAATTATTTTTTAAGATTTTAAAAGACAAGAAAAGTAACCTCCTGATATTTTTAGTTATAAAGCTGACAGTGACTGGCCATCCGGCGAAATCGAGTCAACTTCGGAAGAGATAAGTTTACGGGCTAGGTCAATGCGCCAATCATTGATGCCTTAACGGATGGCCGACACCATATAGATATGCGGGGTTGCCGCTATACAGCCCCGCCACTTACCTCCTCGGGTTGTGTAGTGTGCCAGTCTTATAACATAATAATATCAGAAGGAAGATAAATTAGATAGCGAAAGCCAATGCATATGTTTCATGACGCATTGGTGTCTTTCGCAGAAAAGACGGGTAATAAGTATGAAAATAAAAGAAAAACTGATGCATAAATATGCTCTTTCTCCGCAAGGTGCATCGGATATGCTCAAAGCCTTTGTGTCAGTTACGGTATCAGATCTGGTTTTGATGATTCCGGTTTCGCTGCTGTATTTTATAGTGAAAGATTATATGGAAGGAACACTTCAGGGAAAAGGTGGATTTTATATTGCCGGCATTATCGTGACACTTGCCCTGATCGCAATTACAACTTATATACAATATAATGCAACATTTTTATCAACTTATGTAGAAAGTGGTGTGCGGAGAATCACGCTTGCAGAAAAGCTGAGAAAGATTCCGTTGTCGTTCTTTGGCAAAAAAGATCTGTCAGATTTGACGAGTACGATCATGGCGGATTGTGCACAGATGGAAACTGCGTCTTCTCATTTTATTCCGGAACTGGTGGGAGCATGCATTTCTACAGCAATCGTTGCAGTGGGAATGTTCTTTTTCAACTGGAGAATGGCATTGGCAGCTCTTTGGGTGCTTCCGGTTTCATTTCTTATTGTAGGTTGTTCGGGAAAAGTTCAGAAAAGTCTGAATCAGAAGCAGATGGAATTAAAAATGGCATGTGCGGACGGGATTCAGGAGTGCCTGGAAAGTGCAAGAGATCTTCATGCATATAATGCAGAGGATGATTATATGAGAGGTCTGGATGTGAAGATAAAAGCCGTAGAGAAGCATGCTGTTGTTACAGAACTTGGAACAGCAGTTTTTGTGGGAAGTGCTCAGATGATCTTAAAGCTCGGAATTGCCACGGTTGCACTGGTTGGGGGAACTCTGCTGGCAAAAGGGGAGATCAGTGTGCTTACATTCTTTATGTTTCTGCTGGTTGTATCCAGGATTTATGATCCAATGCAGGTATCTCTTCAAAATCTTGCGGCAATCATATCTTCTGAAGTACAGAGTGCAAGACTGGATGAAATCCTGTCGCATGAGGTGCAGGAAGGTTCAGAAAAAATGGATCGTAAAGGATATGATATTGAATTTTCCAACGTTGGTTTCTCTTATGATTCAGGAGAAACTGTATTGAAAGATGTTTCATTTGTGGCAAAGCAGGGGAAGTAACTGCACTGATCGGACCGTCCGGTGGAGGAAAGACAACCGTCTCACGTCTGGCGTCAAGATTCTGGGACGTAGATCATGGAAAGATCACAGTAGGTGGAATGGATATTTCAAAAGTTGACCCGGAGACATTGATGTCACTTTATTCGATCGTATTTCAGGATGTTACATTATTCAATAATACAATTATGGAAAATATCAGAATCGGAAAGATGGATGCTACAGATGAAGAAGTGATTGCAGCAGCGAAACTTGCACATTGCGATGAATTTGCGGAAAAACTTTCTGACGGATGGAATACAATGATCGGAGAGAATGGTTCGGAACTTTAATGATTCATAAGAGAAAAAAACATTAATAACAACTTGATAAGAATTGTTAAAAACTTCTGATAAAGTGGTTGACAGAGAAGTTCGGATGTGATAACATAAAACAACTGAGCTGTCAGAGAGAAGCCGGATTGAGCAACTCACGAGCAGCAAAACGAGCAAAAAATAAAAAAGTTCTTGACAAAGAGAAAAGCTTTTGATAAAATATAAAAGCTGTCGCTTGAAAAGAACAGCAAAAAGAACCTTGATAATTGAACAATAGACAACAATAACCCTTGAAAATTTCTTTAAGAGAAGATTTTCGAAAAGCGAAGACTGCACGAACAAAGCAGCAGTTTTGAAAGCTTGCTTTCAGAAAGTGATGCTTGTGTGAGTATTGGCGAAGCCACGAAAGCGAAAAAACGAAGTTTTGAGCTTGAGGCAAGTCGAGCGAACGGTTAAAAACCAAACAACAGTAAAAAGGGAAGAATTAGCTAGTATGTTGATTCTGAACTGGATACAAACACTTTTAACGAGAGTTTGATCCTGGCTCAGGATGAACGCTGGCGGCGTGCTTAACACATGCAAGTCGAGCGAAGCACTTAGGAAAGATTCTTCGGATGATTTCCTATTTGACTGAGCGGCGGACGGGTGAGTAACGCGTGGGTAACCTGCCCTCATACAGGGGGATAACAGTTAGAAATGACTGCTAATACCGCATAAGACCACAGCACCGCATGGTGCAGGGGCAAAAAACTCCGGTGGTATGAGATGGGCCCGCGTCTGATTAGTTAGTTGGTGGGGTAACGGCCTACCAAGGCGACGATCAGTAGCCGACCTGAGAGGGTGACCGGCCACATTGGGACTGAGACACGGCCCAAACTCCTACGGGCAGTGGGGGAATATTGCACAATGGGGGAAACCCTGATGCAGCGACGCCGCGTGAGCGAAGAAGTATTTCGGTATGTAAAGCTCTATCAGCAGGGAAGAAAAATGACGGTATTCGACTAAGAAGCCCCGGCTAACTACGTGCCAGCAGCCGCGGTAATACGTAGGGGGCAAGCGTTATCCGGATTTACTGGGTGTAAAGGGAGCGTAGACGGAGCAGCAAGTCTGATGTGAAAACCCGGGGCTCAACCCCGACTGCATTGGAAACTGTTGATCTGGAGTGCCGGAGAGGTAAGCGGAATTCCTAGTGTAGCGGTGAAATGCGTAGATATTAGGAGGAACACCAGTGGCGAAGGCGGCTTACTGGACGGTAACTGACGTTGAGGCTCGAAAGCGTGGGGGAGCAAACAGGATTAGATACCCCTGGTAGTCCACGCCGTAAACGATGACTACTAGGTGTCGGGTGGCAAAGCCATTCTTGTGCCGCAGCCAACGCAATAAGTAGTATCCACCTGGGGAGTACGTTCGCAAGAATGAAACTCAAAGGAATTGACGGGGGCGCACAAGCGGTGGAGCATGTGGTTTAATTCGAAGCAACGCGAAGAACCTTACCTGCTCTTGACATCCCGGTGACGGCAGAGTAATGTCTGCTTTTCTTCGGAACACCGGTGACAGGTGGTGCATGGTTGTCGTCAGCTCGTGTCGTGAGATGTTGGGTTAAGTCCCGCAACGAGCGCAACCCCTATCTTCAGTAGCCAGCGGTAAGGCCGGGCACTCTGGAGAGACTGCCAGGGATAACCTGGAGGAAGGTGGGGATGACGTCAAATCATCATGCCCCTTATGAGCAGGGCTACACACGTGCTACAATGGCGTAAACAAAGGGAAGCGAACCCGCGAGGGTGGGCAAATCCCAAAAATAACGTCTCAGTTCGGATTGTAGTCTGCAACTCGACTACATGAAGCTGGAATCGCTAGTAATCGCGAATCAGAATGTCGCGGTGAATACGTTCCCGGGTCTTGTACACACCGCCCGTCACACCATGGGGAGTCAGTAACGCCCGAAGTCAGTGACCCAACCGTAAGGAGGGGAGCTGCCGAAGGTGGAATGGATAACTGGGGTGAAGTCGTAACAAGGTAGCCGTATCGGAAGGTGCGGCTGGATCAAAACGGATGAAATATTTCCTTTCTTTCTAAACGAGAACGGAAGAAAGAAGTAGAGGAATTTTACTGTTGTCTATTGTTGGGTTATCAAGTAGAGGGATGTTCTCCTTACTAGGTTCGAAAGAACCTCACCAAGTGCGGAGAACAAGCTTAGGACTAAGCTCGAAAAGACCTCGCTAAGACCTATAGCTTTTTGGTGGCGATGCGTTCAGGGGCAACACCCGTTCCCATCCCGAACACGATGGTAAAGACCTGAACGGCCGATGGTACTGCACTGGAGACGGTGTGGGAGAGTAGGTGGCCGCCAAATTTAAAAAGAAAAAGACTGTTTCGGAAGAAACTTCAGAAAACTAAGTTCGAAAAAACCTCACTAAGGATTCTGAAGTACCAACCGACTAACGTGCGAAAAGACCGCACGAAGTCTTTAGGCATAGATACAGGCACAGATGAGCAACAACTTATCACCGCCAACCCAGTCAGCAGGGCAGTGCTGTTATGATAACTGGTTTCACCAGTGATTAGATATACAAAGAGATTTGTGTATGTAATGACTGATGAAAGTCGGTCAGGATGCGAAGCTCGCATCTTTATGTACCTTGAAAACTGCATATAGTGAAAATCAATAGATTAAGATAAATATCTAATCAAGACATCCGAGGTAATGTTAACAACATTAACTTAAGATCTGAAGAAAACAGATTCAAAAAATTGACTATCACCAACGCATGCAACGCTATGCATGTGTGGACATTATCCCATTCCCGTGGGATGAGGTCGAGTTGGTTATGCTGATAAGAGCGTATGGTGGATGCCTTGGCACTAAGAGCCGATGAAAGACGTGATAAGCTGCGAAAAAAAAGCTTCGGGGAGGGGCAAATACCCATTGATCCGGAGATTTCTGAATGGGGAAACCTACCTGAGCAAACCTCAGGTATCCTGACGCCAATCCATAACGTCAGGAAGGGAACCCGGTGAACTGAAACATCTAAGTAGCCGGAGGAAGAGAAAACAACATGTGATTCTGTGAGTAGCGGCGAGCGAAAACGGAAGAGCCCAAACCAGTGTGCGTGCATGCTGGGGTTCGACCGCGGAATTGATTCAACAAGTTTAGCAGAACGGTTTTGGGAAAGCCGGCCAGAGAGGGTGAAAGCCCCGTAAGCGAAAGACGAGTTGACATGGCGGGATCCAGAGTACCACGAGACACGTGGAATCTTGTGGGGAATATGCGGGGACCACCCCGTAAGGCTAAATACTACTTAGTGACCGATAGTGCATAGTACTGTGAAGGAAAGGTGAAAAAAAGGACCCCGGGAGGGGAGTGAAAAAGAACCTGAAACCATATGTTTACAAGCTGTGGAAGAGCTTTATATGCTCAACCGCGTACTTTTTGTAGAACGGTCCGGCGAGTTACGCTGGCTGGCGAGGTTAAGCACTTGAAGGTGTGGATCCGAAGGGAAACCAAGTCTGAAGAGGGCGAAATGAGTCAGTCGGAGTAGACCCGAAACCGGGTGATCTATCCATGTCCAGGTTGAAGTTGCCGTAAAAGGCAATGGAGGACCGAACCCACATCCGTTGAAAAGGGTGGGGATGAGGTGTGGATAGGGGAGAAATTCAATCGAACCCGGAGATAGCTGGTTCTCCTCGAAATAGCTTTAGGGCTAGCCTCATACGAGTCTTGCGGAGGTAGAGCACTGAATTCCTAAGGGGGCGTCAAAGCTTACTAAGGGATATCAAACTCCGAATGCCGTGTAGATGATGTATGGGAGTCAGACGATCCGAGATAAGTTGGGTGGTCAAAAGGGAAAGAGCCCAGACCAACAGCTAAGGCCCCAAAATGTGTGTGGAAAAGGATGTGGGATTTCGAAGACAACTAGGATGTTGGCTCAGAAGCAGCCATCCATTCAAAGAGTGCGTAATAGCTCACTAGTCGAGAGGTCCTGCGCCGAAAATGTCCGGGGCTGAAACACACTGCCGAAGCTTAGGAATTGATGAATGTCAATTGGTAGAGGAGCATTCTTAAAGAGAGGAAGCAGTACCGAAAGGAGCTGTGGATTTTTAAGAAGAGAGAATGCCGGAATGAGTAGCGAGAGGAAGGTGGGAATCCTTCCGGCCGAATATCTAAGGTTTCCAGAGTAAAGCTGATCTGCTCTGGGTAAGTCGGGGCCTAAAGCGAGGTCGAAAGACGTAGTCGATGGATAACAGGTTGAAATTCCTGTACTATCCTGTAACAGAACTGTGGGGACACAGGCAGAGAGCGTGAGCCGGGAATGGAAAGCCCGGTGCAAGCGAGGTAGGAGAAGAGCTGGCAAATCCGCTCTTCAATCTGAAGACGTGATGTGGACTGAAAATAAGTAGGGAAGCACGTGAGCTGACTGTCAAGAAAAGCCGCTATTGTTTTCAGGATACCCGTACCGTAAACCGACACAGGTGGATGAGGAGAGAATCCTAAGGCCGACGGGAGAAGCATTGTTAAGGAACTCGGCAAAATGACTCCGTAACGGATAGGTGGGAGGCTTTGAAGTGGTTACGCCAGTAGCCATGGAGCCGCTGTTGGGATACCACCCTTGTGGTACTGGATTTCTAACCTGCCCCAGTGACCCTGGTGGGGGACAATGTCAGGTGGGGAGTTTGACTGGGGCGGTCGCCTCCGAAAGAGTATCGGAGGCGCTCAAAGGTTCCCTCAGAATGGTTGGAAACCATTCACAGAGTGCAAAGGCATAAGGGAGCTTGACTGCGAGACCGACGGGTCGGGCAGGTAGGAAACTAGGACTTAGTGATCCGGTGGTATGAAAGTGGGATTGCCATCGCTCAACGGATAAAAGCTACCCTGGGGATAACAGGCTTATCACTCCCAAGAGTTCACATCGACGGAGTGGTTTGGCACCTCGATGTCGGCTCATCGCATCCTGGGGCTGAAGTAGGGCCCAAGGGGTTGGGCTGTTCGCCCATTAAAGCGGTACGCGAGCTGGGTTCAGAACGTCGTGAGACAGTTCGGTCCCTATCCGGCGCGGGCGTAGGAAATTTGAGAGGAGCTGTCCTTAGTACGAGAGGACCGGGATGGACTGGCCGCTGGTTGATCTGTTGTTCTGCCAAGAGCATAGCAGAGTAGCCAAGCCGGGAAGGGATAAACGCTGAAGGCATCTAAGCGTGAAGCCCCCTCAAGATGAGATATCTCATAACGTCAAGTTAGTAAGACCCCTTGAAGACGACGAGGTAGATAGGGCAGAGGTGGAAGTGCGGTAACGCATGGAGCTGACTGTTACTAATAGGTCGAGGGCATAACCAAAGCAGTGATAGGTAAATGGATGATGGTGTTGGTTTTTAACTGTATGTAGTTTTGAAAGTATATAAAATATGGATAGGAATGAGGAGCAGTGCGAAAGCACTGTTTTTTTGTTGCATAAACCTGGCAAACTGCATCCGTGCTTGCACGAGATGCAATTTGCCGGGGAGTAAGAACAGCAGTTTTATATCAGTGATCGAATTTAATATAGTTCCGAATCATATAAAAATACCATTTGTCTGATACAGATTTAACAAGTGAAACAAGCCTTTTATTTGCTATAATATAATGAGCTACAAATATTTTTTAGTAAAGGGGAAAAAAGATGAAAAAGGTGAGAAAGTACAGGAAACTGCTGAGCAGTCTGCTGATCTTCACATTGATCCTTTCAATGGGAAGTGGAGTTTTTGCAGCAAAGTCAGCAGGAGCTTTCGCAAAAGAAGCAGATCAGTACAAAATTTACCCAATTCCGCAATCTGTGACATATGGAAATAGTAGCTTTATCATGTCAGAGGATGTGAATGTTGTTGCAGAAGAAGGGATTGACAAGTACACTGTCAACTTCCTGAAGGAAGTACTTGAGAAGAATGACCGGACTATGAATCTATCAGAAGATATAGTTTCCGGTAAGACAAATATTCTTCTCGGAGTAAAAGAATCAGGCAGGGGTAGCAGATACGTATGTTGCGGATCATATCACAAGAGGGACAGCAGATTTATTTGAAAAAAATGATCCGTATCTTTTAAGTGCAGATACAGACAGTGACGGAAATGAAGTCATTGCAATCGTAGGAAAAGATACAGACTGCACTTTTTATGGAATTGCAACATTACAGATGATGCTTTCTTCTTTTAATAATAAGGAAGGAAAAATTCTGGATGTTCAGATTGAGGACTATGCTGGTGTCGCATTCCGTGGATTTATCGAAGGATTTTATGGCGGATGGGATTATGCATCCCGTGCGAGTCTGATGCGTTTTGCAAGAGATGTGAAGATGAACAATTATGTTTACGCATCAAAGACAGATGTATATCATACATCAAAATGGAATGAACTGTATCCACAGTCTGACATTGATCAGATCAAGGAACTGGTAGAAGTAGGAAAGGAGACGAAGTGTTATTATGCATGGTCTGTACATCTTTCCGGATTCTTTAATGGATTAGATACATCGAATGAAGAAGAGGCGTACAATACCCGTTATAATCAGCTTACAGCAAAATTCCAGCAGTTGTATGATGCGGGAGTCCGTAAGTTTGATATTCTGAATGATGATTTTGGAAAGGGTTCTCATGCGGATGTAGTTGCACTTCTGAACAAACTTACAAAAGAGTTTATTGAGCCAAAAGGATGTAAACCACTGACGTACTGTCCACAGGGGTATAATGAGGTGTGGTCAAAATGGTCATCCAATGCATCAGAGTTGGAGACATTAAAGGGGCTGGATCCTTCTATCAGTATTTACTGGACAGGAGCAGATGTAAACTCGCCGATTACGCAGAGTACGATTGACTACGTGAAAGAAAAGTCAGGGCATGAAGCATGTTTCTGGATCAATTATCCGGTCAACGAACATGCCAAGTCAGGAATCTATCTTGGCGATATTACTTATTATGCAAGAGATGGTGTAACGGGAATGGCAGGTGCGGTATCCAATCCATCCCGATTCGCTGAGAGTAATAAAGTCGGCTTATTCCAGTTGGCAGCGTTATTCTGGAATAACAAAAACTATTCTGAAAATGCTCAGACTGTTTGGGAAGATGCTTTCCGTTATCTTGAGCCGGAAGTAGAGGATTCCTATTTTAAAATTGCAAGCAATGTATCCAACTGCCCGCATTCCAGCCGTATTGGCAATGGATTCCCGGAGTCAGAATATCTGAAGGATACACTGGCAAGTGTTCTGAATAAGATCAACAGCGGTGCTGCACTGAAAAATGATTCTGAAGTTGAAAGTCTTATTTCAGAAATGGATAAGATTGTTGCAGCAGTAGCAGATTTTAAAGAAAACTGTACAAATACAAAGCAGGTTCAGGAACTGAATCCATGGCTCAGTTCTCTGAATGATGTTGCTACAGGAATTAAGGCGATTCTGAAGTCCGCACAGGCACTTCAGGAAAATGATGCAGAAGAGGCATGGACGAATTTCGGTACAGCAGCAAAAGCATTGAATATGTGGAACACTTATAATACAGGTGACGGAACAACAAAGGCAGAGGCGGGAAGCAAGCGTCTTCAGCCATTTTTATCAGAAGTTACGGCTTATGTAAAAAATAATCTGACCCCGTTAATGGATTCATCCAATACAGACTTTACACCAAAGTTCTATGCAGTACTTGGTGGAACAAAGAGAACAGATGATGCCCAGTCAGCGAAGATTTTTGATGGGGATGAGACTACGGCAGGATTATGGAATACCGTTCAGAAGACAAATGATTATTATGGTGTAGATATGGGACGTGTACTGAATGTGACGGATATTTCTATCCTTCAGGGATCCAATGATACAGACCATGATTATTTCCATAAAGCCATTTTGGAATATTCCGAGAACGGAGAAGACTGGACGCAGATTGGTGAACAGTATAATGATACTTTAAAAAATTGAGCGGAGTGATCTGGATATTACTGCAAGATATGTCAGACTTCGTCTTGCAGCGACAGGAACATCTTCCAAGGCGGACTACTGGACACATGTCAGAGAGTTTACAGTCAATAAAAAAGAAGTACAGGGAGAGCGGATTTATACAAATGTGGATTCCCTGAAGCAGACAGCACTGACTGTGCAGGGAAAAGAGTACAGTGTAAGAAATCTTACAGATCTTACCCTGAATGCAGGAGAGTATGTTGGAATTAAAATGACAGCTCTGACCTCTGCCTCTGCGATTACTGCAGAAGGACCGGGCTGGATCAGTTAGCTGTCCAGTATTCCACAAATGGGGTACAGTGGAGCGGACAGGCTGATTTTACAGCACCTGCAGTTCTCAGATACATAAGAATTGTGAACAATACAGACAGTGCAGTGACCTGTGATCTTGAAAAACTGGGAGTGACAGCAGAAAATCTGAAGATGAATCCGAGTGTTCTGGAGCATAGTTTTACGAATGCACTGAAAGAGGGAAAATGGGATAATCTTTTTTGACGGAGATCGTTCCACTTATGCATGGACGAATGAAGCACAACAGAACGGAGATTATCTTATCATTGATCTCGGTGCGACAGTTGCTTTGTATGATGTCAATGTGGTGACAGGAGATGGAAATCCGAGATTTTATAATGCAGTACTTGAATATTCAAAAGATAAGACGAACTGGACGCAGATCGGTTCAGTAGCGAACGATAATTCAGAATTTGTTGTACCGTATCGTTTCCTTAAAGGGAAATGCACAGGGAGCAGATGCAAAATATATCCGGATCCGTCTGACCGGCAACAGCGGATATTATCTGAAGATCCATGAAGTAGAGATCAATAAAGAAGTCAGCCAGGGGATGCGGGAGAGCAAGAAGTGAAGTAGTCAGCAGTATCAGCGGAAATGCAGAAAAATGCGTGGACGGAGATATTTCCAGTGTATTTACAGCATCAGCGGCAACTGTGGATGGTGATTATCTGGAATACAGACTGACAGAGAATACAAAGCTTCGTTCTTTCTCAATCCTTCAGGATGCGGCAAATATATCTGATGCAACAGTGAAAGTACTGACAAAAGATGGTTATGAGAAAGTGAACATTTGATAAGAGTGCTAAGAAATTCGATGTTTCAGAAGATGAGAATATCTTTGCAATCCGTCTGGAGTGGACAGCAGGCAGGCAGCCATCTATCTATGAGATCTTTACAGACAAAGCAGGAAAGGATACCGATGACATCGGTGAATATGTACCGCATATCATTTTAGATGGAGACGAAGAAGAGACGGAGTCCAATATTGCACTGAATAAGACAGTGACCGTTTCAGGTACAGAAACTGCAAGTGTAGTACCATCAGCCTGTGTAGACGGAAATGAGAGTACCAAATGGGACAGTAATGTGCTGAAAGGATCTAATGCTCCTGCAGGGGCAACTGCATGGGTTTATGTAGATCTGGGTGAGACAAAGACCAGCATCATCAACAGCATGACCATGAAATATTTTAATAAAGTTTATCCGACAGCTTCTCAGATCCAGGTTTCTAACGATCATGAAAACTGGATCACAGTAAAATCTCTGTCAAAGAATGCAGGACTTACAAACCAGACAGATACTTATGAGACAGAGACACCATTGTCTGTCAGATATGTCAGACTTCTCTTTACTGAAATCAACAGCCAGGCAGCAGGAAATGCGATCGGTCTGAAAGAGTTTGAGATTTATGGTATTCAGAGCGAAGCAAAGTATCAGGTTGAGGCAGCAGAAGCTGTAGAGGGAATTACGGTAGACAAAGGAACAGAAGCAGCAGATCTGAATCTTCCGAAACTTGTCAGTGTACAGTTGAAGCGTAACGGCTCTGTAACTGCAAAGACAGTGCAGATGCCGGTTGTATGGAATACAGAGAATTATAATGCAGCGGCAGATGGTGTCTATACACTGGAAGGAATCATTTCATTAAATGGAACAGTTCAGAACACTGCGGATGTAAAGGTACAGGTTGCCGTGACAGTAGGAAGCGGACAGGCAGCACCGGATAAGACAGAGCTTGCGGCAGCAATCGCGGCAGCAGAAGAAATTGACCGGACACTTTATACAAAGACTACGGCAGCAGAATTTGTAGCAGCTTATGAGAGTGCAGTAGCCGTCAATGAGTCAGAAGATGCAGATCAGGCTGCGATTGATGAGGCAAAAGAGGCTCTGCTCGCAAAGAAAGATGCATTATTATTAAAGATTACGACAGAAAAAGAAAATCTTTCCCTTAATAAGCCGGTAACGGTTTCGGGGAACGACTAACGGAAGAAAAGAGAACTGTGTAGACGGGGATGACAGTACGAAGTGGGACAGCAATCTGATCAAAGGAAGTAACGCTACCGATACGAAAGCATGGGTAGTGATCGACCTGGGAGAGGATTCAGCAAACCTGATCGATAAGATCACTGCAAAATACTTTAATAAAGTTTATCCAACGCAGTATGAGATCCAGGTATCAGATGATAATGAAAAACTGGACAACCGTAAAAGCTCTTTCTAAAGAAGCAGGACTGACCGGACAGACGGATGTGGTTGAATTTGAGCAGCCGGTAGCCGGCAGATATGTAAGATTTTATTTTTACAGAACTGAACAGTGAAGCTTATGGTGACGGCATCGGAATCAATGAGATCACAGTAGAAGGAAGAAAGATCAATGAGACAGCAGCAGTGACAGGAGTTCCGGCACTGAATCAGATTGAAGTAGCGAAAGGAACGACAGCAGAGGAGATCCGTGATCAGCTTCCGGCAACGGTCACTGTAAAAGTAACAGTAGACGGAGTAACCGAACCAGTTGATGTAGTCCTTCCGGTTCAGTGGGATCTTTCAGCATATTCCGGTGAAAAGGATGCAACCTATACACTTCAGGGAACACTTGTAACGCAGGGAACGATTGCAGAGGGAGCAGAACTTCCGGCGGAAGTGACTGTAAAAAGTTGGAACAGGCGAAGAAGTGGTAGTCAATAAAGAAACACTCAGAACAGTACTGGAAGCACTGGAAGAAAAAGATCTGTCAGGATATACAGAAGAGTCCGTTGCGGCATTGCAGGCAGCGTTACAGACAGCAGAGGCAGTGCTGGCAGATGAGAGTGCAGATCAGGCAGCAGTAGATCAGGCACTTGCAGCATTGCAGGCGGCAAAAGAGGGATTGAAAGTAAAAAGACAATTCAGGCAAAGACGATTCGGGCAAAGACGATCCTGGTAAAAATGATCCGGGCAAGAACGATCCGGATAAAAATGATCCAGGCAAGAATGATCCGGGAAAAACTGATCCGGGATCAGATCAGCCGGCTGCAGATGTTCCGTCCAATGGAACAACCGGAAATGATGCTCAGACTTCCGGTAAGGGAGATGCAGGACAGAAAAAAATACAGCAGTGAAGACCGGAGACAGCAGTTCCGGTGTGTATGCGGAATTGATGCTTCTGAGTCTTGCAATGGGTTGTGCAGGAATTTATCTGAAGAAAAAGAGAAAAACAGATAAAGCAGCAGAAAATTTAAGAAATGCACAGAAAAGGCAGTGGCGGGAAAAATCCCGCTGCTGTTTTTTGACGGCTTGGGGGTGCTGCCGGGGAACTTTTAAGCTTATGTGGTTCAATAAAGTCAATGGAAATAACTATTGTAAGAAAAAAAATAGAGTGCGATCCATTTTTACTTGACAAATACAGAGAATAAGAGCTAATATATCCATGGAGAAAATTTATTTTTAGGAGGGATTATTTATGAAAATGCTGAAAAAAAGCAGCAAGTATTGTACTTGCATCAGCAATGGTTGTTTCACTGGCAGCCTGCGGAAGTAGTAATGACAAAGGTTCATCAGCAGATACTGATACATTTAAGATTGGTGGAATCGGATGCCACAACAGGAGATAATGCAATTTACGGAACAGCGGTAAAGAACGGAATCCAGCTTGCAGTAGACGAGATTAATGCAGCAGGAGGAATTAATGGAAAGCAGATTGAGTATAAGTTTGAGGATGACCAGTCCGATGCTGAAAAAATCTGTCAATGCTTACAATACTCTGATGGACTGGGGTATGCAGATGCTGATCGGTACGACAACATCTACACCTTGTACAGCAGTAGTTGAAGAGTCACATAACGATAATCTGTTCCAGTTGACACCGTCTGCTACAGCAGTAGAGAGTATCCAGTATGATAATGCATTCCGTATGTGCTTCTCAGACCCGAACCAGGGTAGTGCATCAGCCGACTATATTGCTGATAATAACCCGGCTAAAAAGGTAGCAGTTATCTACAACAGTTCCGATACTTATTCTTCAGGAATCTATCAGAACTTTGTTACAGAAGAGCAGAGAAAAAAAGGCCTTGAAGTAGTAGCAGCAAAGGCATTTACAGCAGATAATAAGACTGATTTCTCAGTACAGATTCAGAAGGCAAAAGATGCCGGAGCAGAGCTGGTATTCCTTCCGATCTATTATCAGGAGGCATCCCTGATCCTTGCACAGGCAAATAAAGCAGGTTTTTCACCGAAGTGGTTCGGATGTGACGGAATGGACGGTATTCTGGATCTTGAAGGATTTGATGCTTCACTGGCAGAGAACCTGATGTTCCTGACACCATTTACAGCCAATGCTACAGATGATGCAACTCAGAAGTTCGTGGCTGATTTCAAGGACGCATTTGGTGATACACCAATCCAGTTTGCAGCAGATGCTTATGACTGTGTTTATGCAATCAAGGCAGCAGCAGAGAAAAAGAGAATATTACACCGGATATGAGTGCTTCTGATATTTGTGATGCACTGAAAAAAGGCATGACAGAGATCACTTATGATGGTCTTACAGGAAAGAGTATCACCTGGAGCGAGGACGGAGAGCCTACAAAAAGATCCAACCGTTGTTGTAGTACAGAACGGAGAGTATCAGGTACTCGGGCAAAATAAAAGATCAGTAAGAGAAGGTTGTCGGCAGGAAAAAAGCCGTAGACAGATCATAGAAAAATGAACGAAAAGAGAAGGTGGGAGAACGATTGATTGTTCTCCTGCCTCCTCTTTATACCCAGATATGCAAGAAGACCTGCCAACTGGCAGGTCTTCTGTATGGAGAAAGACTCAAAGGATAACTTAACTTCTGATATTCATTCTGATCTTACAGATATCCTCTCTTCTCAAGAGTATTCAGGATGTTACGTCCTTCTTCTGTACCTTCGATGATTCGTCTTGCTCTTACGCTGTCTCCGATATTGACGATCTCGATATTCTGATCATCTTCAAAGGCATTTTTTACCTGCTGGAGAACCGGATTCTCGGCTTTCATACCCAGGCAGACAAATCCATAATCAAATGGAAGTTCTTTCAGTTCTCCGTCGGCTTCTACAAGGAAGTTGTCCGGACGGACTTCTTTCAGTGGTGTATTCGGCATCTGATGTACGCCGTATTTCTTCATTAATGTACCCATATCAACTTTGGATACCGGATCAATTCCATTTCCGATGATCGGCATCATCTCTACGATGCTGACATCTGCTCCGCGTGGAGCGAAAAAATTCAACAACATCAAGACCGACAGCTCCACCACCGATAACAACCACTTTCTTTCCGTCAGGTCAGTCGGATAGTCGTTGACATGATTGATCATGGTCAGGATAGAAGCAACTTTTCCGCCTTCTTTGTCAATGTTCTCATGCAGTCCCGGATTGGTGGGAGCAGCGGTGAAGAACCGGTTGCGTTGACAATGATATTTGGCTTCAGGTTCTTGATAAAGTCAACATTTGCATCTGTATTTGTAAATGCAAAGAGATTTTTCAGGTTATTTGTGCGGTGGATCATATAATTCGGGAAGTCAGCAAGACGTTTCTTGTCCGGAATCTTTGAGATCTCTGCTGCAAGACCGCCAAGGTATGGTTTCTTCTCGAGAAGGAAGGTTGTACATCCGACTTCAGCGGCTGTGCAGGCAGCTTCCATTCCGGCAGTACCACCACCGATTACAACTACGTTACAAGGTTTATTAACTTTTAATTTCTTATATCCTTCTCCGTCCGGTACATTCGGATTTACAGTACAGCGGATCGGACGGTTAAAGCCGATTCTGTTTCCTGCACATCCGATGTTACAGGAGATACATTTACGGATATCACAAACATCCCCAAATTCTACTTTATTTACCCAGTCAGGATCAGCGATCAGTCCACGTCCCATACCGATCAGATCAGCATCACCTCTTGCAAGAATATCTTCAGCAACATGTGGGTCACGAATATTTCCCATTGTTACACATGGTTTTCCCGAAACGCTCTTTTACAGCCTTTGCCATGTAAGAACGCCATCCATCCGGGAAGTGGTTGGCATCGATCTGATACTGAATTGAACCGTTCAGGCCACAGGATACATCGATTACGTCTACTTCTTTTTTTTTCAAGATATTTCAGATATTCCAAAGAATCTTCCAGTGTATTTCCACCTTCCATAAATTCGTCAGCACTGATACGGAGGAAGATTGGGAAGAATGGTCCGAACCTGTCTTCTTACTTCTTCAATGACCAGGCGTGCGAATCTTGCACGGTTTTCAAGAGAACCGCCAAATTCGTCTGTTCTCTTATTTGTGATCGGTGAGAGGAACTGGCTTAACAGATAAGAATGTCCTCCGTGGATCTCTACAGTATCAAATCCGGCGATCTGAGCCCGCTTTGCTGCTTCCCCATATTTCTTTACGATTCGCATGATCTCATCTTTAGAAAGTGGACGAGGAATCTCTCCACCGGCTTTGGACGGAATATCAGAAGCGGATACCGGCTGCATATTTGTTCTTGCAGACTGTGCGGAAGCTCCTGCGTGATTGATCTGGATACCGATACATGCACCATGCTTGTGAACCGTCTCTGTCAGTTTGAAAAGACGAGGCAGGTAATTATCGTGGTCGATACGGAGCTGAGTGGTTCCGTTAGAACCTTCCGGAGAATCGACGCTGGCATTTTCTACCATAATAAGTCCTACACCGGCTTTGGCTCTCTGTTCATAATAATTAATATGGAGGAAACTCATTTCTCCACTGGATTCTCCGTAGTTCGTTCCCATTGGAGTCATCATGATACGGTTCTTCATTGTCATACGGCGAACTGTAAAAGGTTCAAAGATATGCTGATACTCTTTTTTTTCATAATTAGTAATCTCCTGAATTAAAATAGTGAATGAATAAATCTTGTTATAAATGTTGATTGTAAACTGCCATGAGAGGTTGCTTGACATTTGCTTAACAATCTGTTTTACAACCTGTATTATAGAAAAAAAATAAAATATAAAACAAATACATATTTTCGGCAAAATTAATAGATATTATCTATGAATTGTGATATTTTATACAAAGAGGGAAAATCAGGAAGACGGAGGAAATACGGAAATGAATCTGAATCAGTTGCATTATTTTGCCAAACTTGCAGAAGTAGAACATTATACAAAAGGCAGCAGAAGAACTGTCTATTTCACAGCCGAGTCTGAGTCATGCGGTCAGTTCTCTTGAGAAAGAGATCGGAACAAAGCTATTTGAAAAGCAGGGACGTGGTGTGGTTCTGACAAAGTATGGGAAGATCTTTAAAGAATATGTAGATGAGGCAATCCATTCGCTGGATACCGGGGTGAAAAAAAGTACAGAGCATGACCGGACAGACAGAAGGTGTGGTGGAGCTGGCTTATATTTATACCCTTGGCAGTGGATTTGTACCGAGGCTGGTAGGAGATTTCCTGCGAACTCATGAGGAGCTGAAAGTAAAATTCCGGTTTACAGTAGGAAATACTTCAGAGATCATCCAGGGATTAAAAGAAGACCGGTTTGATATTGGTTTCTGTTCCATGGCAGAGCGGGAAGGGGAGATTGGTTTTACTCCGGTGGGGAGAGAAAAAATTAGTGGTTGTTGTACCAAAGGGGCATCCTCTTTCTTATGAAAGAGCTGTAGATCTGGAGCAGGCTGCCACATATCCACAGATTTTTTATACACCGAACAGCGGATTGAGACCAGTGGTGTGGACCGGATGTTTGAGCAGGCAAAGCTGAATCCCAAGATTGCTTATGAAATTGAAGAAGACGGTTCTATGGCAGGACTTGTGGCAGAGAATTTCGGGATTGCCATTATGCCGGAGATCCCCATCTTATCCCAGTTGGACGTGGATGTTGTTCCTTTGCGTAACCATGGATCAGCAACGCTATATTTATATGGCACAGGGGAAGGAAAAGTACCATCCACCGCTGGTACAAAAAGTTTGCAGAGTATGTAAAAAGGCGGGGAATGTAAGAAAATCCCAGGGCATCCTGGAAAAATATCAGAGAATAGATCGTTGGAAGAAGGGAAGGAACCTCACAGAGAAGTTCCTTCTTTTTTTATAAAGGAAATAAAATTGCGGACAGCAGGGATCTGATAATGCCCCCCGCAGGTAGGCGAGATATACAGTATGATGGAGTGTGACATCACTTAAATGCAGCTTTTCTAATTTGAAGTGATCCAGGATCGCAACATCCGCAACAAGGGCAATCCCAAAATCTTCTGCAACAAGAGAGCAATGGCGTTTTCATCCGGGGATTCACAGATGATATTCGGATGGAGTGTATAGGAAGTATAAGTCCGGCTGGTAAAGCGTCCAAGACCGGAAGTACGATCATAACCGATGAGCGGGTAATGTTCCAGATCATGGATGGAAACCTGCTCTTTTTTTTGAAAGCGGGTGGCCAACAGGGGTGATGATGATCATTTCCTGGTTCAGGATAGGGACGAACTGGATGTCTGGTTCATCTTCTACATAAGATCCGAAAATGACATCATACTTTTCATTTTTTAATCCACGGATCATCTCTCCGGTATGGCTCTGATGGAAATTAAAGGTTACGTCTTTATTTTTCTGTGTACTGAGAAATCTGCGTACTGTATGGGGAATATAGTGTGCGGCAAGCGGAAAGACATAACCGATATCCACATGACCGGCATTCCCGGACAGTTTCTTCATATGCTTCTGGGCAAGCCGGACTTCATCAAGAATCCGGTCGGCATGCTCTAAAAAAAAGTTTCCCATATTTGGTAAGGGTGACGGTACGCCCCTTTCGTTCAAAGAGGATGATACCAAGCTCCTCTTCCAGTACTGCGATGGAACGGCTTAAGCTGGGCTGTGAAATAGACAGCTCGGCTGCAGCCAGGCGGAAGTGCTGGTGGCGGGCAACGGTCTGAAAATAGAGAATCTGATTGAGTGTCATAGGGAGTCTCCTTTCTTTTCATACAGTAGTGGTCTGTTAGTAGAAGTATACTATAACTGATAGCAAAAAGCTATTAAAAATAAAAAAAGATATATTAGAAGTATTGGAAAAATGCTCGTATAATAGGAGGCAGAGAGAGGTTGTTTGATAATTAACAAACTACATACCGCAGGAAGCGGTGAAAAATTATCATTCATATTAATATTAAAAGATGGCAGAGGGCTATCAGATTTAAAAAGGAGAGAAAAATCATGGCAGAAAGAATTACAGGACATACAGAATTAATAGGACTTATGGCTTACCCGATCAGACATTCAAGTTCACCGGCAATGCATAATGAAGCATTTGCAACACTTGGTCTTGATTATGCTTACCTTGCATTTGAAGTTGACAACAGCACACTGGAAGATGCGATCAAAGGACTTCGTGCTTTAAAGATGGTAGGATCTAACGTTTCTATGCCAAATAAGACAGTAGTTGGACAGTATCTGGACGAACTGTCACCGGCAGCAGAGATGTGTGGAGCAGTTAATACAATCGTAAATGATAACGGAAAACTGATCGGACATATCACAGACGGTATCGGATTTATGCAGGCATTAAAGGATAATGATATTGATGTGATCGGAAAGAAAATGACGATCTGCGGAGCAGGCGGAGCTGCAACAGCAATCGAAATCCAGGCAGCACTTGACGGAGTAAAAGAAATCTCCATCTTCAATATCCATGATAAGTTCTGGGATAATGCAGTAGAGACTGTAAAGAAGATCAATGAAAAGACAGAGTGCAAAGCTACATTATATGATTTAGATGATAAAGAGAAATTAAAAAGAAGAGATGGATTCTTCTTACCTGTTTGTAAACGGAACAGGTGTTGGAATGAAGCCGTTAGAGGATCTGTCAGTTGTTCCTGACAAGTCATTCTTCCGTCCGGAACTGATCGTTGTTGATGTACCATATTCTCCACTTGAGACAAAGATGCGTAAGATGGCAAAAAGAAGCTGGATGCAAGACAATGAACGGACTTGGAATGATGCTGTTCCGTGGGAGCTGCTGCATTCAAGCTCTGGACAGGAAAAAGAGATGCCGATCGACCACATGAAGGAAGTCCTGAACATCAGATATGATGACTAAGGATCAGAAAGAGAATTGAGAGGGAATCATCATTATGAATAAGAAATATATGCCAAGTGCATTGATTTTGTATTTAAATTATTTTATCCATGGTATTGGCTGTTCCATTCTGGGACAGGCTGTTATAAAAGAAGCTCTTGCCGCATCCTGGGGTGTAGAGGCAATGGCGATCACTGCAATCTCAGCGGCATTAGGACTCGGACGTCTGATCGCCCTGCCGTTTGCAGGTCCGTTATCTGACAAACTGGGACGCCGCATTTCTACTGCAATCGGAAGTGGTTCTTATGCAATCTACCTGATCGGTCTTGCACTTGCATTTAATGCAGGAACAAATGGTGGATATACGATCGCTTATGTATGTGCAATCATCGGAGGTATTGCAAACTCCTTCCTGGATACAGGAATTTATCCGGCAGTTGCAGAGATCATCTACAAAGCACCGGGTGTTGCTACAATGGGAATTAAATTTTTTCATTGCCATCGCACAGATGATCCTTCCGTTTGTATTGGGAGCAACTGTTGCTACAACAGCTACAGGACTGGTTTCCTATAATATGCTGTTTTATATCTGCGGTGTTATTTATGTAGTACTGCTTGTACTGGTTATGCTTTTCCCACTTCCTGATGCAGATCAGAAAGCAGCAGGAAAGAAGGAAGGTCTGATCGACAGCTTAAAACATACTCATTTCTCTATCGAGTCTGTAGCTATGATCCTGATCGGATTTACCTGCACGGGAACATTCCAGTTATGGCTTAACTGTGCACAGAACTTTGCAAAAGAGAATGTAGGCTGGGCTGATCCGTCCATCATGCAGACATATTATTCAGCAGGAACACTGATCGCACTGGTTGTGACAGCACTGCTGACAAGAAAGATCAAAGATGTACGTTTTATCGTGGCATATCCGGTGATCTGCGGCAACACTGATCGTTGTACTGGTAGGACAGAGCAAGCCGCTGATGATCGCAGGAGCATTTATCATCGGATGGGCGGGAGCAGGCGGACTGCTTCAGATCGCAACTTCTGTATGCAATATGCTTTTCCCGAAGATCAAGGGAACGATCACAGCTCTGATTATGATCGCATCCTCACTTTGTAACTACACGATCCTTACAGCAGCAGCAAAGATGCAGCCATCCCAGGTTATGGTAATGAACATTGTTCTTACAGCAGTAGGCGTGGCACTGGGACTTTTTGTAAATGTAAGATATGGTGTACTTCTGAAAAATGCAGAGGAAGCATAAATAAGAAAATTGTAAAAATGAAACCTGTACCGGAGCAGAACGACCGGTGCGGGTTCCCTCCAAAGAAGTCATAGAAAGGAATAGTATTATGAATACTGTAAAAGTAAGAAATATTGAAATTGGTGCAGGAATCCCGAAAATCTGTGTACCGATCGTTGGGGTAACAAGAGAAGAAATCCTTGCAGCAGCAGAAACTATCAAATCTACAAAGGCCGATGTTGTTGAGTGGCGTGTAGACTGGTATGAAGATATTTTCGATTTTGCAAAGACAGAAGAGACAATGAAAGCTCGTCGTGAGGTACTTGGTGAGACTCCGATCCTGTTCACATTCCGTACATCCAAAGAAGGCGGAGAGAAATCCATTGAGACAGAAACTTATGTAGAACTGAATCAGAATGCGGCAAAAACAGGACTGGTTGACCTTGTAGACGTAGAAGCGTTTACAGGAGATGATGCGGTGAAAGCAGTTGTTGAGACAGCACATGCAAATGGCGTAAAAGTCATCGCTTCTAATCACGATTTCCATAAGACTCCTGCAAAGGACGAAATCGTATCCCGTTTAAGAAAAATGCAGGAATTAGGGAGCAGATATTCCAAAGATCGCTGTAATGCCTCAGAATAAGAAAAGATGTTCTGACACTTCTTTCTGCTACAGAGGAAATGGCATCAGAATATGCAGACCGTCCGATCATTACAATGTCCATGTCAGGAACCGGTGTGATCAGTCGTCTTTGCGGTGAAGTATTCGGTTCAGCACTGACATTTGGAGCAGTTGGAAAAGTATCCGCTCCGGGACAGATGGGAATTGAAGATTTGACAACAGTTCTTGGCCTGCTTCATAAGAGTCTGTAAGGATCAGGATTTATAAAACAGCATTCGAATTATTACTGGGAGGAGAGAAAATGACAGGGATGAACAACAGAGAGACATTTCTGAAGACAGAGCCGGAGATGGATATCACGCAGTTTGCAAAGACCGAACTGGATCTTGTCTATGCAGATGAGTCACCGAACCAGATTCTGGATGTTTTTTATCCGGAAGACGGAGAAGGCCCATATCCGCTGGTGATCGTATTCCATGGTGGAGCTTTTTGCGGCGGGACACAAGAGGACACATTACATTAAGTCAATGTGTCTGCCTGTGACACAGGGATACGCAGTTGCAACGGTAGAGTATCGTCTTTTACAGGAAGCAAAATGGCCGGCACAGCTAATCGACGGAAAAGCAGCAATCCGCTATCTGCGTGCCAATGCAGAGAAACTGAATTTAGACCCGGATCGGTTTGCAGTATGGGGAAATTCAGCAGGCGGTACAGTGACGCAGCTTCTGGCAGTGACAGCAGACGAGGAAGACATGGATGATCTGAATGTCGGAGTAAAAAGCATCTTCAAAGATCGACTGTGCCATTGCATGGTATACGATCAGTGAGCTTTGTTCTGCAGAGCAGTTCGGAACAGACATTTATGAAGTGCGTAAACGCAGACCGGTGCAGGCAAGGGAATGATGCCGGGTGACGGAGAATCAAATGACTCAATGTTTACGATGCTGCTGGGATATAATCCACTGTATTATCCGGAACGTACAAGTAAGGTAAGCCCGATCAGTCATGTAAAGGAAAGTTGTCCGCCAATGCTGATTCAGCATGGAACAAATGACCTGGTCATCGACTATCATCAGTCTGTCTACATGGCAGAAAAGGTAAAAAGCTGTCTGCGGAGAAGACCGCGTGGAGCTGGATCTCTTTGAAAAATGAACCGCATGGTTCTCAGGTAATCAAGGCAGATCAGAATATTGAGAAGTGTATCGACTTTCTTGATAAACATTTTTACGAAGGAAAGAACCCATACCGGAAGCCGCTTGGCAAGATTCGGATCGTGGGTGAGAATGAGGACAAATAATTATGGCAACAACAATATCAGTCATCGGATTATTGCTGGCAGCAATCATCTTTGTAATCGCAATATGGAAAGGGCTTGATGTATTTACATCTACGATTCTGGTTTCATTTATCATTATCCTGACAAGCTGGATGGACTGGTGGACATCACTGAGTTCTTATGCAGAGGGGTATGTCGGATTCATTCAGAACAATGTATTTGTACTTGTGATCGGAGCAGTGTTTGGGGAACTGATGGCAGCATCAGGTTGTGCTGAATCCATTGCAAATGTAGTTACAGAAAAAATGGGTGCTAAAAGAGTTATTCTTTCAATCGCGCTTATTACAACTGTTTTCGTATACGTAGGTGTATCTGGATTCGTAGTACTTTTCGTACTGGCAACCGATCGCAACGATCATGATGAAACAAGCAGGATATCCATACAGAATGATTCCTGGAATCATCTTTATCGGAGCAACCTGCTCAGCAATGATCCCGTATGCCATCAATATTACAAACATCATGCCGGCACAGTATCTCGGAACTTCCATGGGATCAGCACCGATCCTTGGATGGGTCGCTTTCGTGGTATCTTTTGCAGTGGGATATTTTTACATGGTTCATGCAGCAAAAAAAGCAGCGATCAAAGAGGGAACAGCAATCGATGAATCCCAGCCAGTTAAGATCCAGCCGACAAGAGATGATCTTCCGTCTTTCTGGGTAGCACTGATCCCGTTTATCCTCGGTTGTAGTACTGGTACTTGCTCTTTCTAACCTGACAGATATGAATACAAATGCAATCGTTGTACTGAGTATGTTTGTTGGTTCTGTTGTGATTGTTCTGTTCTGTCATAAACAGGTCGGAAGTGTGGCAAAGATTCTTGAAAAGGGTGTAAATAATGGAATCGGAGCAACTGTAATGGCAGCAGCGATTCTTGGATTTTCAGGCGTACTTCAGTCCTGTCCGGGATTCCAGTCCATTATCAACTTTGTAATGGGTCTGAAGATGAACCCGTATCTGACAGAGTTCTTCGGACTGAATATCCTTGCCGGTATCCTTGGAAGTAACCTCTTCCATCGCCATGTTCTTTGAACATTTGTCAGACGGTCTGCTTGCAAAGGGTGCAAGTGCAGGAGCACTTCACAGACTGGCACCGGCATGTGCAACCGGTATGAATACACTGCCAAATGCAGGTGGAATGGTTGCACAGCTCCGCTGGATGAAACTGTCACTGGCAGAAAGTTACTGGTATGTATTTATGACATCCGTACTTGCTCCAATGATCGGTTCACTGGCAGCAGTAATTGTAGCTATGATCATCTATTAATGGATTTATAAGATGCCAGGGTTGTGGGAGTGCGTAGCACGGAGAGCAATCCGTAGGCATCAAAGTTGGGGGCTTTTTGACCCCGACATCTTTATAAGTGAATTTAGAAAAATAAAAAAGAAAACTGATAGTTTGGATCAATTCGGGGGAGTTATCGATGGAGTCTGAGGTATCAGTTTTTTTGTGTGAAGTATACGACAAAAAGATCCGGGGAATCCTTTTTAGTTATGGTGGCAGAAGAAATTGAGAGGATGGACAGAAAAAATAAAAAATGATATATTTTTTGATATAGTCTTTTTAACGAAAAAGATATGATGAAAATTAAGGAAAAGGTGATGAGATGAAAAAAGCATTACAATGGTTAGATGAGAACCTGGAAGAAGTATTACTGGTCATTGCACTTGCAGCCATGGCAGTGATCATGGGGAATACAGGTCATTGCAAGATATATATTCGAGCTTCACTTTCCTCGGTCGGAAGAACTGACCCGGTATATATTTATCTGGGCAGGATTCCTGAGTGTGAGTTATTGTACGAAAAAAATGTATTTCTATCAAGATCGAGCAGTTTGTTGCGATTTTCCCAAAGAGGGGAAAAGCCATTTTCAAAGGAGTGAATCATACATTTGAACTGATCTTATTTCTTTATCTGATCCCGTTTGCATGGAAATATCTGTTGTCTGCAATCGCAAATGGACAGACAAGCCCGGCAATGGGAATCCCGATGTACTATGTGCAGGCAGCACCGTTGATGGGATTTATCCTGTCAGCGATCCGGGTATTCCAGAGATGGATCATTGAGTGGAAGAGAGTATTCAGGAAGGGAGGAGAATGATATGCCGGCGGTGGTTGTATTTTTGATTTTTGTGATCTGTCTGATCCTTGCGATTCCGGTATCCATATCTCTCGGAATTGCATCGGTACTTCCGGGAGCGGTAGATCCGTCCTTTACAGCAAGCGGAACTTATGTTATCCGTTCTATGTTTGGTGGAATCGACAGTTTCCCACTCCTTGCAGTACCGATGTTCGTACTTTCAGGAATTATCATGGCACGGGGTGGGATTTCAAGAAAATTATTTGATGTATTTGCTTATTTTATGGGAAAGAGAACCGCCGGGATGCCATGTGCAGTGGTTGTGACCTGTCTGTTTTACGGAGCGATTTCGGGATCAGCACCGGCTACGGTAGCCGCAGTAGGAAGTATGACGATCCCGATCCTTATGGAGATGGGATATGATAAGAAGTTTTCGACAGCTCTTGTGGCGGTTGCAGGCGGCCTGGGGTTATTATTCCGCCAAGTATTCCGTTTATCATGTATGGAACGGCATCCGGTGCATCAGTCAGTGACCTCTTCATTGCAGGGATCATTCCGGGGGTAATGATCGGCGGTCTTCTGATGGTGTACGCGATCTACTATTGTAAAAAAAGCATGGGGAAGATCAGGAAAAAGAAGCTGGCAATGGTCGGAAAGCTGCATGATAAGGGGCTTTTAAGGGTGTTAAAGGACAGTGCTTTTGCACTGCTCAGTCCGGTGATCATTCTTGGATGTATTTATACCGGTGTGGCATCTCCGACAGAGGCAGCAGTTATTTCGGTTTTTTACGCACTGATCATCAGTTTATTTGTCTATAAAAGTATTAAGATCAGAGATATCTGGACCATTATGGTAGAAGCAATCAGGACGTATGCACCGATCCTTTTTATTCTTGCTGCATCCATTGCATTTTCAAGAGTACTGACACTGATGCAGGTGCCGCAGGAAATCAGTGCATGGATCCTTGCACATTTTACGAATAAGATTGTCTTACTTTTGTACTCAACGTATTTTTACTGATCGTTGGAATGGTGATGGATACAACTCCGGCAATCCTGATCCTGACACCGATCCTGCTCCCCGATCGTTGATAAGAGTGGGGATCCATCCGATCCACTTTGGTATTGTCATGGTTGTCAATCTGGCAATCGGATTTGTAACACCGCCGATCGGAGTGAATTTATTTGTGGCAAGTTCACTGACAGATGTACCGGTGATGGAGATCGCAAAGAAAGCGATGCCGATGATCCTCTATTTCTTTGCTGCATTGCTGATCGTTACCTTTGTGCCGGCAGTAAGTCTTGCGTTATTGTAGAAATGCTGTTACAGGAAATGACATGGAAGGAGACAGATACAGATATGAAATATAGAAGACTGACAGGCGTGATGGTGAGCGTTGCCTTCCTGGGGCTGCTTACGGGGTGTGCCGGAAAAGAAAGTACAGAACAGCGGTATGCATATCGCTCGGAACAGCCAGCCCTGAGGATACAGTGACGCAGATCTATGCGGAAAAATTCGCAGAAGAAGCGGACAGACTCAGTGACGGAAGGATCAAGATCACAGTATATCCGAACAGTGTACTTGGCGGGGACAGAGAACTGCTGGAGAGCTGCTATGACGGAGATATCCCATTTGTAGTACAGAATACAGCACCACAGGTTAATTTTATTGATGATACAGCAATCTTTGATGCACCGTGTGTGTTTGATGATATTGAAGAGCTGAGAGATAAGGTAGATCAGCCGGAGTTCCTGAGCCGGATGCAGGAGTCATACCGGGATGCGGGATATGAACTGCTGGGATATGCAGATCAGGGATTCCGCGTCATGTCCAGCAATAAGGAGGTCAGCAGTTTTTCAGATTTTAAAGGACAGAAGATCCGTACAATGGAAGATCCGTACCAGTTGAGCTTCTGGAAAAAGCTGAAAGCAAATCCGACTCCCATGAGCTTCAGTGAGGTGTATATCGGATTGCAGCAGCATACGATTGATGCACAGGAAAATCCATACGAAGTGATCGTTTCAAACCGGTTGTATGAGCAGCAGGATTACATTATTGAAACGAATCATGTACCGCATCTGATTTCATTGATCGTGAGTGAAGATTTTTATAAAAAGCTTTCAGAAGAGGATCAGAAGATCCTGCGTGAGAAGCAGAAGAGATTGCCAAGGAATATGCAAGAGAGAAGTCAGATGAGAGAATCAGTGAGAAGATCCGTGAGATCGAGGAGAGCGGAACGAAGATTATAACGCCTGATGAAGAGACAAGAGAGCAGATGAAAGAGGCGAGTACTCCGGTGTATGACCAGATTGAAAAAGTGACAGATCCGGAATTATTTCATCTTTATACAGGAAGATAAATAGATGTCGGGGTCAAAGCCAAAGAAGGCCGCAGGAAAAATGAAAGCAAAGACAGAGTGCATTCTATTTTTCTTGCGGCTGATTTTGTGATGTGATATAATGAAAAAAAGCAAACTACAATAAAATAGGATGAGAGGAAAAGGAATATGAGTTTTATATCGTATTTGGTAAACGGACTTAGTCTGGGCAGCGTTTATGCACTCATTGCTCTTGGTTATACGATGGTATATGGAATTGCCAAGATGCTGAATTTTGCTCATGGTGATGTGATCATGATCGGTGCATATGTTGCTCTCGTCAGCATGAATCAGGCAGGGATGCCGGTTGGCTGCAGTATTGATCTCGATTGTTGTGTGTACAGTCCTGGGAGTTGTGATGGAGCGGATTGCTTATAAACCATTGAGGAACGCATCCTCTTCCCCTGGCAGTACTGATCACAGCAATTGGTGTCAGCTACCTGCTTCAGAACGTGGCCCTTCTGATCTTTGGAGCGAATGCGAAGACATTTCCTTCAGTGATCAAATGGAAAGGCATTTCTGTTGCAGGAGGAGAACTGAAGATTTCAGGAGAGACGATCGTCACGATCGTCGTGTGCGTGGTGATTATGGTCGTGCTGATGGCATTTGTGCAGAAGACAAAGCCGGGACAGGCGATGCGTGCAGTATCAGAGGACAGAGGTGCGGCACAGTTAATGGGAATCAATGTAAACGGAACGATCGCCCTTACATTTGCAATCGGTTCAGGACTGGCGGCAGTTGCCGGGGTTCTTCTTTGTTCCACGTATCCGAGTCTCACACCGTATACAGGAGCAATGCCGGGAATCAAAGCGTTTGTTGCAGCAGTATTTGGTGGAATCGGATCGATCCCGGGAGCGTTTATCGGAGGAATCCTGCTGGGACTGATCGAAATTTTCAGTAAGGCATATATTTCTTCCCAGATGGCAGATGCAATCGTGTTTGCAGTACTGATCGTTGTGCTGCTGGTGAAACCTACCGGACTTTTAGGTAAGCAGATTCAGGAGAAAGTGTAGGTGGATGGGATGTTAAAAAGATGAATAAGACGACAAAAATAACCTGATCACGTACGCTATGGTGATCCTTGCATTTGTGATCATGCAGATATTGATCAGTGCAGGAAGTATTTCAAGCCTTCTTCAGGGACTGATGGTACTGTTATGCACCTATATTATTCTTGCAGTTTCACTGAACCTGGTTGTTGGTATCCTGGGAGAGCTGAGTCTTGGTCATGCAGGATTTATGTGTGTTGGAGCATTTTCAAGTGCTGTATTTTCAAAATGTACAAGAGATGTGATCGCTTCAGATGGTCTGCGGTTTTTCCTGGCACTTCTGATCGGAATCGTGACAGCAGCGATTTTCGGTATGCTGATCGGAATCCCGGTACTGAGACTGAAAGGTGATTACCTTGCAATTGTAACGCTGGCATTTGGTGAGATTATCAAAAATATGGTGAATGTACTTTATATCGGAAAAGATTCCAAGGGTTTCCATGTGACGACAAAGGATATCATGGCATTGAACATGGATGCTGATGGAACGGTGATCCTGAACAGACCACAGGGAATTACGGGAACACCGAAGAACTCTACATTTGTGATCGGCTTTATCCTGATCCTGCTGACATTGTTTATCGTGCAGAACCTGATCAATTCAAGAGATGGACGTGCGATCATGGCGATTCGTGATAATCGTATTGCGGCAGAATCAATCGGAATCAACATTACGAAATATAAGCTGCTGGCATTTACCATTTCTGCGGCAATGGCAGGGGCAGCAGGTGTCCTGTATGCACATAATTTATCTACGCTGACAGCGAATACGAACAACTTTGGATACAATATGTCCATTACAATCCTGGTATTTGTAGTACTTGGCGGAATCGGAAATATCCGCGGCTCAATCATTGCGGCAGTGATCCTGACGCTTCTGCCGGAGCTTCTCCGTGGAATGAAGGACTACCGTATGCTGATCTATGCTATCGTACTGATCATCATGATGCTCTTTAACTGGTCTCCAAAAGCGATTGAGTGGAGAGAAAAACTCAATGACTGGAGAAAGAAGCATTTTAGTTTCGGAAAAAAAAAAGCAAAGGAGGTTGAATAAGAATGAGTATCTTGTTGGATGTAAAGAATCTGGGAATCTCTTTCGGTGGTCTCCGTGCTGTAAATGAATTTGATCTTACGATTCAGAAAGAACAGCTTTATGGTCTGATCGGACCAAATGGTGCAGGAAAGACGACCGTATTTAACCTTCTGACCGGAGTTTATAAGCCGGATGCAGGAAAGGTGATACTTGACGGAAAAGATATTACCGGTGAACGGAATATTGAGATCAGTAAAGCAGGGATTGCGAGAACGTTTCAGAATATCCGTCTTTTCAAGCAACTGAGTGTCTGGACAATGTAAAAGCAGGACTGCATAATCATCATCCGTATTCGACTCTGAGTGGAATCTTACGTCTTCCGAGTTACAGGAAGGTGGAAAAAGAGATGGACGACAGAGCTATGGAACTGTTGAAAGTATTTGATCTTGAAAAATATGCAGATCATCAGGCTGCCAATCTTCCGTATGGACAGCAGAGAAAGCTGGAGATCGCCAGAGCACTTGCGACAGATCCAAAGCTTCTTCTTCTGGATGAGCCGGCAGCAGGAATGAACCCGAACGAGACAGGAGAACTGATGGATATGATCCGTTTCGTGAGAGACGAATTTCATATGACGATTCTGCTGATCGAGCATGATATGAAACTTGTAAGCGGAATCTGCGAGGAATTGACAGTTCTTAATTTCGGTGAAGTTCTTGCACAGGGAAAGACGAGTGATGTACTCAATGACCAGAAAGTCATTACGGCATATCTTGGAGAGTAAGGAGGAAAAAAGCTATGGCAATGCTTGAAGTCAAAGACTTAGAAGTATATTATGGAATGATCCAGGCAATCAAAGGCATTTCCTTCGACGTAAATCAGGGGAAGTTATTGCTCTGATCGGTGCAAACGGTGCAGGAAAGACGACAACTCTGCATACGATCACAGGACTGCTTGCACCAAAGTCAGGATCGGTTTTATTTGAAGGAAAAGATATCACCAAAGTCCCGGCTCACAAAATCGTAACAATGGGTATGGCCCATGTTCCGGAAGGAAGACGTGTTTTCGCGGAGTTAAGTGTATATGAGAACCTGAAAATGGGCGCCTATACAAGAAAAGATAAAAATGAGATTGAAGAGAGTCTTGCAAATGTTTATAAGAGATTCCCACGTCTGGAAGAACGTAAAAATCAGATGGCCGGAACTCTTAGTGGTGGAGAGCAGCAGATGCTCGCAATGGGACGTGCATTGATGTCAAAGCCGAAGATCATCCTGATGGATGAGCCGTCGATGGGTCTGTCTCCGATTTTTGTAAATGAAATTTTTGATATTATCCGTGCGGTAAGTGAGAGTGGAACAACCGTCCTGCTTGTTGAGCAGAATGCGAAGAAAGCCCTTTCTATTGCTGACAGAGCGTATGTCCTTGAAACAGGAACGATCACGATGTCCGGCAAGGCGAAAGATCTGTTGGAGGATGAAGCCGTTAAAAAAGGCATACTTAGGTGAATAGGAGGGATATCTCATGGGTGAGAATATTGTGATTACGATCGCCAGGCAGTATGGTAGTGGTGGAAAGACGATAGGTGCAATGCTTGCAAAGGAGCTGGGAATCAACTGCTATAGCAGGGAGATCCTTAAGATGGCTTCAGAGGAAAGCGGAATTAATGAAGGCTTATTCGGGATGTCAGATGAAAAGATCAAGAAAGCTCCATGGTTTAAGATTCTGAGCCGTCCGTATGACGGAGAGCTTCTTACTCCTGAAGACAGAGATTTTGTGTCCGATGATAACCTGTTCAATTATCAGGCGAAGGTGATCCAGGATCTGGCAGAAAAGGAATCCTGTGTAATCGTAGGAAGATGTGCAGACTATGTCCTGAAAGAAAATCCGAATGTAGTCAGTGTCTTTATACATGCAGATAAGAAGTTCTGCCTGGAGCGTGCTTTAGAGCGTAACAGCATGACAGAAAAAGAGATGCAGAAATATATTGAAAAAGACGGATCGGTTCAGAGGTGATTTCTACAGATATCATACCGGAAATGAATGGGCAGATGCAAGGAATTATGATTTATGTCTTAACAGTGGAAAACTTGGATTCCAAAAAAGTGCGTAGAAGAAATTAAATCGTATATTAAGATACGATTTAATGACAAAAATTAAAAGAAAAAATGCGACAGGATTCTCCTTTTTTCATGATGATAAAGTGCTATACTGATGCAGATCATTATGAAAAGAGGAGGATTTTTATGGATGAAAAGAATAAAAAGAATAAGTGGAAGAGCAAGAAAATCCTGGGATGTATTTTGACTGTGATTATCATGGTGGCTGCGGCAGCGGGAATTTATTTTTATATGAATCGCTTTGATCCTGTCCGTTATGTGCAGGCTGTGCTGGATGTTTCTTATAAGGAAGAAACTGAGGAGTACAGTAAAATGACGGGAACTTCCAGAAAAGAAAAGCGGAGGCTGTCTTTGAAAAAAAAATCTGGATGTAACCATGGAGAAATTCCATTCATCAGCTATTTCGGAGGAACTGGAAAAGAAGTACAGGATACTTTTTACACAAATCGTCAGGCAGGTTAATTATCAGATCGGAGAAAGTGAAAAGCAGAAAGACGGAAGTTATATAGTTGAACTTGAGATCAGACCGGTCACACTGTTTTCTGATACATATGAGACATTTCAAAGCAGGGCAGAAGAGTATGCACAATCAATCACCAATGAGGTAATGAAAGGAATGGAAATTCCATCGGAAGAAGAGATGCAGGGACAGGTATATCAGATTTATTATGATGTATTGAACGAAGCTTTACAGGAAGGGATTCGGTATGGGGATAAGAAGAAACTGAAGCTCCATGTCGAAAAGGGAGAGGACGGAGCATATGAGATCCGGGAAAAAGACCGCAGGAAGCTGGATCAACTTCTGGTAGAAAATGCAGGAAAAAATTCAGCTTAAAAAGGAAATGTGCAAAATGGATACAAAAAATGAAATAATAAAAGAACAAAAAAAGAATTAAGAACTAAAGTAAAGAAAAAAAATCCAAACTATCCAGACGAGAAACTGAAGAGTCGGATAAAAAAATCCTGCATCAGATAAAATCTCTTGCAGAATATAAAAATGCCGACACAATTTTCTGTTATGTCAGTACAGAAAAAGAAATTAATACCATTCCGCTTTTGCAGGAAATACTGGACAGTGGAAAAAAGACTGGGTGTTCCTAAATGTACCGGAAAAGGAATAATGGATGCCTATGAAATTCAGAATTTAGAACAGTTAAAAAATTGGATCCTACGGAATCCTGGAAAGGAGAAGAATGTGATATAATCCTTGATCCGACAGAAATCCAGTTTGCGATCATCCCATGTATTTCCTGTAACCGGAAGGGTGAACGGCTCGGACATGGCGGGGGGTTTTATGACCGTTATCTTGAGAAAATGCCGGAAGACTGTGAAAAAGCAATTCTGTGCAGGGAAAGTCTGATGTGTGATGAAATTCCAACAGAGGAACATGATGAGCGGATGGATCTGGTGATATCAGAAAACGGGATTATCAGAATAAAAAAAGAGGTGTGCGATATATGATTTTCATTTTCGCACACCTTTTTGAAAAAATCTTATTCAAGAATTTTAAATTCAGAAATCGGCCAGTAGCGGAAGATCGCCTTTCCGAGAATCTCATCTTTTTGTAACAAAAAGTATTGGTCCAGTAGCGGGAATCTTTGGAGTCATTGCGGTTGTCTCCCATGACAAAATAACTGTTCTCCGGTACTGTATACGAGACCGAAAGATCCGACCATGGTTTCTTTCGTCTGCACATCCTCAAGTGGTTCATCAGAACCATTCAGATAGATCTTTCCATCCCGGATCTCAACCGTTTCTCCGGGAAGTCCGATGATCCTTTTGATGAATAACTGACTTTCGTCATCCGGATAGCGGAAAATAATAATATCAAACCGCTGCGGATCGCTGAAACTGTATGCAAACCGGTTTCCAATGACGCGGTCACCGGTCATAATCGTATTTTCCATAGATCCGGAAGGAATCTGTGCATTTACAATAACGAAATTATCTATAGCCAGTGCAATCAGAACAGCAGCAACAATGGCGGCTACCCACTGAAATAATTCTCTTGCTGTGGAAACTGACTCTTCTTTCTCTTTTCTTTTATGCCGTATATTCATAAATGATACCTCATTTCTGTCAGAAGCTGACTCTGTAATCATAGCATAAAAATCCCGGCTTGAAAATACAAAGAAAAAGAACTTTTGGCTGTAAAAAAGATTGCAGAAAAGATTGAAAGAACATATATTCGTGTTATATAATAGATTTGTTCATTTAATGAAAGATGCGAAAGCTTCCCGGAAGAATCTTTATTTCTTATAGAAAGAAGATTTCCAAGACCGGGGGATAAAAAAGAATGATCGTATAGATCAGTACGGATGAATAGGGAGACGAATATGAAAGATAAAAAAGAGAAGAACTTATGGTTTTCTGACCGGATTGCTGCTGATTCTGTCAGTATGTCTGACTTCCTGCGGTAACCAGGGGGCGGACGGATTCAGGGAAAGACAGCAATACTCAGTCAGGCACGAAAGTGGCTGCGGAAGATCATTCTGCCGAAGAAAAGGGTTCAGACAGTGAATCCTATGTGACGGTTGATGATGTTCCGGCATATTCAGGAGAGCCATATGTGGAGGTAAATGATAATCAGCCGGAGTTTACGGAAGAAGAGCTTACGACAGTATCCTATGAGGATTACAGCGAACTGGATGAGCTTGGAAGATGTCAGTCAGCAGAGGCGTGCATCGGACAGGATCTGATGCCGACAGAAACGAGGGAGAGTATCAGCAGTGTGAAGCCGACCGGCTGGAAGAATAAATCTTATGATACCGTGGATGGTGGATATGTGTATAACCGTTGTCACCTGATCGGATTCCAGTTAACAGGTGAGAATGCAAATGAAGAGAATCTGATCACAGGAACACGCTATATGAATGTAGAAGGTATGCTGCCTTTCGAGGATGAGGTGGCAGCGTATATCAAAGAAACCGACAATCATGTGATGTACCGTGTGACACCGGTTTTTGAGGGAGATGACCTGGTTGCCCTCAGGAGTACAGATGCAGGCAGAGTCAGTAGAAGATGATGGAGTGGGAATCAGCTTTAATGTATATGTATATAATGTACAGCCGTATGTAGTGATTGATTATAAAACCGGGGAAAACTGGGAAGGTGATGAGATTGCAGAGCCAGAAGGAAAATGGGCAGACGGTACAGAAGCAGATCCGTCAGATTCAAAATCAGATTCAAAGATAAATGCAAAGACAGATTCTGCGGCAACGTCAAAGGCAGAGGCAAAAGATACGAAGGAGCAGACGTATATTCTCAATAAGAATACAAAGAAATTTCATAAACCGGAATGTTCCGGCACAAAGAAGATCAAGGCTAAAAATAAAGGTGAATATACGGGTTCAAGACAGACGTTGATCGATGAAGGATATGAGCCCTGTGGAAATTGTAATCCTTAGTCATTGCAATCTTTGGGTCAGAAAGATGTTCGGATCATTATAACATTCATTCCACCCTTACCGATGATAACGCGTACTCCGGTTTCCCTTGCAAATTCATATTCAAATTTTTCAAAGTGATAAAATATTTAAAAATTATTGACAAATTAATACATGTGAAGTATACTTAATAAGTCGCTTGACGGAAGTGACAACTGAATAGGGATTGGTCAAATGGTATGATAGGGGTCTCCAAAACCTTTGGTGGGAGTTCGATTCTCTCATCCCCTGTTGACTGAAGAGTCAGAAACCTTGAATTTTCAAGGCTTCTGGCTTTTTTTTCATTTTCTGGATAATTCCAATGTAGTCAAGTATGTAGTCAAATAGGAATCGTTTTATGTTATACTGTTTTATAGATGTCGGGGGTCAAAAAAAAAAGTTTACAAAGCTCTTACTTTCCTATGGTAGATCCAGTAAGAAATGATTGCGGTGATTGCTTCGGTAATCCAAAATGCGTGCCAGACACCGGATGCTCCCTGCAGCAGGCTTAGAAGAAAAGCCAGCGGAATGATGATCAGCGTATAGCGGCAGAGGGAGATGATGAGGGATGGTAATCCCATTCCAAGTCCTTCTAAAGCTCCCGAACTTGTAACTGAAACAGAAGATACAAGGAATCCGAGGCAGATAATATGAAGGGCAGAGGAACCAATCTTTATGGTTGCAGGTGTAGCTGTGAACAGATGGATCAAAGTTCCTGGGATGCATAAGCACAGGACAGTTCCTACTGCCATAATCGCCAGCACAAGGATTAAAGAGGTCTGATAAATTTTATTTACACGGCTATGTTCTTTTGCACCATAATTGTATCCAATCAGTGGTCTCATCCCCTGAATGACTCCGTTAGCAGGAAGATAAAGGAATGTCTGTAATTTGTAATAGACTCCAAGCACAAAGACATAAGACTGACCAAAGCCTGCAAGGATTACATTTAATGATGAAATGAGCAGGGATGGAAGAGCCATGTTCAGACTTGCAGGAATCCCGATGGAATACATTTTTTTACAAAGTGCAAAATCAGGTTTAAAATAAGCTCTTCTGAATTTTACAGAGATTGGAGCAACCATATAAAAAATCAGATAAAGGATTGCACTGAATGTCTGTCCGAGACCTGTGGCAAGGGCAGCACCCTCGATCCCGAGTGAAGGAAATGGTCCCAGTCCAAAAATCAGAACCGGATCGAGAAAAATGTTGACGAGACATCCGCTCATCAGACAGATCATGGAGATATTCATTTTACCAACAGCTTGAAAAACCTTTTCAAAACCAGTTCCCATGCAAAAAATACAGAAAATAAAAATACGATTTTTGAATAACGAAGCCCTAAATTGACAATTTCTGCATCGTTGGTAAAGAGACTGAGGAAAGGGTGGATAACTACAAGGCAGATAATCATCAGGGAGAATACCATGAAATGTTCCAAGGAGCATTCCCTGACTTGCCGCCTGATCTGCTTTTTTTCTGATCTGCTGCTCCCAGATAAAAGGAAATGACGGCATTAATCCCAATTCCAAAACCGATCATAACTGCATTGATCAGATTTTTGAACAGGGAATACCAAAGAAAGTGCGGTCATTGCATTTTCACTGATCTTAGCAACAAAAAAAGCTGTCAACGATATTATAAAGTGAATTTACGAGCATAGACACAACCATTGGTAATGACATTTTTAACAGAAGGTTCAGGATTGGTTGTTCTTTCATATAAGTTTGTTCCATTTTCAGACTCCTTTCGGGATTTCTCAGTTGTTAAGCATACGACAAAGATCCAATGGATCTTTTTTAGTATTAATAAGTTATGACATAAAAAAACCACATGACTGCCAGGAAAAGTAGTCATGTGGCGAAAAGTAGTATCACATTATGCCGGAAACCATTTGCCCGTCATTCATCGTGATACTCAAAAATCCACATCAGTTTTAGAAACTAATTATATCGCTGAAATACGGAAGTGTCAAGGATAAATGGGCATACAAAAAATCCATGAATAATCGCAAAAAGAGCATACGAAAAATCCACCATACGCTTCTACAAGTCATACAGTGGATCTTTCAATTTATTCCATCCATTGGAATATCCTCCTTCTTCAATTAATATCTATTTAAAACTATTATCTCAAATAGTGAAATTTTATTTAAAAATTAACGTCCCATTGGATTGTACCTCTTTTATAAAATTCGTTCTTATGTTCTTACTTAGAATTAAATTAGCATCCCATCGGTCTGTACCTCTTTCATAAAATTCATATCAGATTAAAGTTAAAGACTTTTTTATCCCATTGGATTGTACCCCTTTCGTAAATTTCGTTCTGGATTAAAATTAATGTCCCATTGGTCTATACCTCTTTCATTAGATTATTGGATTAAGTTTAAGTTTTTGGTGGTGTACCTCCTTTTCTTTTATTTTGTGTTCGTTTTCTTTTTGTTGACTATATATTAACTCTCAAAACACGTTTTGTCAATAGAAAATCTGATAAAAAATAAAAATAATTTAAATTAACAGAAAATAAATGAAAATATAAAAAATATACAGAACTGAAACAGGGCAGTATGCGACTGGATTTTTTTAGAACCTTGTCCTTATACTAAAGGATAGAAAAGGGAGGCAATAAAAGATGAGCAGAAATGAGAGAGTCAGTTGTGAGAGCTGTACTTATTATATTTATGATGAAGACTATGAAAGTTATGTATGTGATAAAAATATGGATGAAGATGAATATATCCGTCTGATGACAGATCGTCATTTCCAGTGTCCGTTTTACAGAAATGGTGATGAATATGCAGTTGTCCGTAAGCAGATGTAGCATTCTGCTGATTGTATAGAAAAGAAATCTGTGGTATGATGAATACGAACATACATTCGTAAAGGCGGCATGAAGAAATGATAAAAAAGAGAATGATTCTATTGTATATGAAAAGGTAATTCCGGCACATGGAGCAGAGTATGTATCATTTCCGGAGTCTATGAGACCGGAGATTGGCGATTATCTCAGATCGCAGGGGATTTCCCGGCTTTACAGTCACCAGGCGGAGATGTTCGTAAGGCCGGTGAAGGAGAAAGCCCGGTCATCACGACAGCGACAGCAAGTGGCAAAACTTTGAGCTTTTTGCTGCCGGTATTGCAGCAGATTTTAGAGAATCCGCTGACGCGTGCGATTTTTATTTATCCGACGAAAGCACTTGCAAGTGATCAGTATCGGGTATTGGCTCCTGTACTGGAGTATTTTGGAGAGGGGCGTATATCGGCAGGGGTCTATGATGGAGATACGATGCCTGCAGAACGCAGCCGGGTCAGGAAGAGTGCGAATATTATTCTGACGAATCCTGAGATGCTGAATGCAGCTTTCTTGCCTAACCACAGTAAATATGGATTTGATTTTATATTTGCCAATCTGAATTATATCGTGATTGATGAATTGCATAGCTACAGAGGAGCATTTGGCGGGCATCTTGCCAATATTTTCCGCAGAATGAAACGGATCTGCGGATATTATCATTCCGATCCACAATTTTTATGCAGTTCAGCGACGATTGCAAATCCGGTGGAGCTGGCAGAGAAGATTTGTGGAATAACCCCGGGGCTGATCGAGCGAGATGGCTCACCGGCACCGGAAAAGGTATACAAGATCCTGCAGCCACCGGAGATAAAAAGGAGCGAATGATAAAGTATATGGAAGATATTCGGCTTCAAGTGTGGTGAAAGAGCTGATCCCGAAGCTTGTGGAAAAGGGAGAACAGTTTCTTGTATTTACACATAGTCGAAGAGCGGTGGAAGTTATTTTAAAGGAATCGAGAGACCGGTTGGAAGACGCCGGATTTTTGGGAGAAAAGGGGCAGACGGACAAAATCGCCGGGTATCGTGGAGGTTATACTCCATTGGAGCGGCGTGAGATCGAGCGAAAGATGATGGCAGGAGAGCTGACAGGCCTGATCTGTACGAATGCACTGGAACTGGGAATTGATATTGGAAAACTGGATTGTACAGTGCTGGTAGGATATCCGGGGACAAGAGCTTCTTTCTGGCAGCAGACAGGACGGGCGGGAAGATGTGGCAGGAGGTGTGTCAATTATCTGATTTTGGAGAATCAGCCGTTCGATCAGTATATTGCAATTTCACCTGACTGGCTTTTTGAAGGCAGAAGTGAAAATGCAATCGTAGATCCGGACAATCTGCTGATCGAGCTTGCACATATACGTGCGGCAGCAGCGGAGATGCCACTGTCTCTGGATGATGTTGCGTTGTTCCCGGATTTGGGAGAGATCATCCCGGTTCTTTTAAATGCACAGGAACTGAAAAGTCTGGCGGGACGTTTTTCATGGGCAGGGCCGGCATTCCCTGCCGGAGATTACAGTCTCAGGAATATGGACAGGACGAGATACAAGCTGATCGTATATCCAAGTATGGAGCATCTGAGAAATGTGCAGGAGAAAAGGAAAGGCTCTCTTTTTAACGGAAAGGAAATTACTGAGATGGACGAGTCGCAGGCTTTTCATGAGCTGCACCCGGGAGCGGTGTATCTGCATGACGGTGAGCAGTATGAGGTGCTGAAGCTGGATCTGGTTTCAAGAACTGCACTGGCAGTACCATTTTATGGAAATTATTATACAGTTCCATCCGGCACAGAGGATACAAGAATTTTGCAGACCTTCCAAAAAGAAACTTTTAAAAGAATAAAGAAATGTTTTGGTGACATAAATGTAAATGAAGTGATTTCGATGTATAAGAAACTTCAGTTTCATAATCATCAGAATCTGGTATGTGTCGCTGACGATACCATTACAGAAAGATTACGATACAGAGAGTACCTGGATTGAAATCCCGGAGAATATTGTGGATACATACCAGAGGCTCCTTGTGCCAGATCAAAGAGGAGAACTTGTTCTGAATAATCATTTTGAGGGAATTTCCTATGCAATCAAGAATGCAGCTATGATGGTGACAATGACAGAAAAAGATGACATCGGAGTGATTCTTTCAAATAATGCGTTGATTCCCGGAGCAGAAAGAGGACGAAAGGTATCCTTATTTATTTATGATAAGTATGAAGGCGGTCTTGGTTATGCTGAGAAAATTTATGATCTGATGGAACAGATCATTTATCAGGCAATCGAGCAGGTTGAACATTGTCCGTGTAAGGACGGATGTCCGGTCTGCGTAGGAAATTATACACTGGATAAAAAGACAGTGCTGTGGGGGCTGAAGAATTTTATAGAAGAGAGTGAATCTCCGGTATCTATATCAAAGCAGTCAGAATTGTCAGAGATGAACAGACCGGGAATAAAGAAAGAATATTCATTTGAAATGCTGGAAGAAAAATGGGATGAGTTCTGTGAGAAGTTAAAAAGGAGCGGAGAATCGGGAGCTGCGTTTTTAAGTATGGTAAAGAAAGTCGAAGTAAAAGAGGAGCGTCTGATCCTGCAGGTTGAAAATTCATTTTATGAAGGGTGGCTGCAGGAATGGGAGAATCTGCGGGAAGTAGAGCGTCTGCTCCGTTCGTATGCGATCTGTCCGGCAGATATGAAGCTGGAGATTCAGTCAGAGACAGACTGGGAGCGGGTGAAAAAGATCCGTGGAAAATTAAATCGAAGGTATGGAAAAGATGAAATTTGAAGAAGAATGGAGTTTCCTGAATCCCTATCAGATGACAGCAGTTCTTGATGAGAGTCCGGCATGTGTTGTGAATGCAAATGTCGGAAGCGGAAAGACAACTGTTCTGATCGCAAAGATACTGTATTTATATCAGGTGAAGCAGATACAGCCGGAAGAAATGATTGTTCTGACTTTTACGAATAAAGCAGCAGATGAGATAAAAGAACGACTCATAGCAAAAAAAAAGTTTTTTAAAAAAGAAAAAATGACGAAGAACCAAGGCTGGATGGATTTGGTACATTTCATAGTGTAGCTCTATGGATGCTGAGAGAAAAGCTGGAAGTTGAAAAGCTGGATGGAGAAAAGATTTTACTGTCATGGCACCGGATGAAGAAGAAGATCTTGCATTAACTCTGACCGCAGAATATGGATTGAAAATAAAATATAAGAACCGCCTGAAGAAGCGGCTGGAGCAGGAATATCAATGGTATCTTGAAGGACGACCGATACCGAGATACAAAGATGATTTGTTCAAATTGTATCCAATAATTGAATCCGAAAAAAAAGAAGCAGAATAAGATGACTTTTTTCGGATTTGCTGCGTGTCAGTACACTTTTATTGAAAGAGCAGGATGCTTTTATCCCTAAGTGGATCATTGTCGATGAAGTGCAGGACAGTGATAAGATGCAGATGGAATTTCTGGAGGGCTTTGAAAGGCAGGGAGACGAAGCTGTTTGCAGTAGGAGATCCGAATCAGGTGATTTATAGCTGGCGTGGGACAGGAGCGAATATGTTCTTTTTATTAAAGCACCGATTTGAGGGCGAAAGAATATTCACTCCCGGTGAATTACCGTTCTAATGCATTGATCCTGGGAGCGGCGAATCGTTTCCTTCAGTTTGGCAGTCAGATCCGGGCGAGCCGAGAAAAAAAGGTGAGAAGGTCAAAATTGTTAATTATTATGATCCTTTTCAGGAGGCAGAGGAACTTGCGTTGCGGATAAGAGAGCTAAAGGAGCAGGGACTGACATATCGGGAGATGGCGGTATTTTATCGGTTACAGCGTCAGGTGGATGTGCTTGCAAAAAGTGTTTGAACGTCAGGGGATTCCATATGAAGTTTCCGTAAAAAAGAGCCTACATGATATTCCGGTATTGAACTGGTTTGTCAGAGTATTGAGATTCTGTGTAAATCCATTGGATGAGCAGTCCGGGATTGCAGCAGTCGCAGATAAAGAATTTTGGCGAGTTTGGAATGACGCGGAAAAAGGCAGAAAAAATCATAAAAGAGAAAAAGCTGTCCGAGAGTCTGCTTTATGAACAGATGGCCGGATTTCAGGCATGGGTAGTGGATAACTTTGGGAAATTCATGAAAGAAGGTGAAAAAGAGCAGAAAATCTTTGAATATTTTCACTTAAAAGAGTTCCTGCGTCCTACGGTGGAGAGCTATACTGAAAATGTCAAAAAAATAAAGAGCTTTTTAAAGCAGTTATGTTCATATTGCGGTTCGATTGATTTCCGGGGGCATCTGAGGGAATTTCTGAATAGTTCAGAGCTTTATGGATTAAAGATGGAAGCAGGAGAAAAAAGAAGTAGGAGCAGAAATGAATCCTGAAGACCGGAAAGATGCAGTACAGCTTATGACGCTGCATGCATCCAAAGGTCTGGAATTTGATACGGTCTTTCTGATTGGTGTGAATCCCGGTCTGATCCCGCTTCATTCAAAAATTATGAACAGGAAGAAGAGGAACGACGGTTGTTTTTTGTGGGGATTACCCGTGCAAAGAACCGCTTGGAACTTTCCCCTGGTATACGAATCCGGGTGAACCAGGGATAGCGGGTGAGGAAAGCCGTTATCTGAAAATGATTCCGCAGGAGCTGTTGGAGGGAATGCCGGATGAAAAAGAAAGATGGGCTAACCTGCAGCAGTTAAAGAAGGAAGTTCAGGAAAAAGCTCAGGAAAAAAGCTCAGGAAAAAAGCTCAGGAAAAAGTTCAGGAAAAAGCTCAGGAAAAGTTCAGGAAAAAGCTCAGGAAAAAGTTCAGGAAAAAGCTCAGAAAGAAGTTCAGGAAAAAAGAGCAGAAAGAACTTCGGCAGGAAGTAAAACCGGAAGATCAACAGGAACAGGCTGACATGCGGGCTGGCATACAGGCGGTGGTGCAGGTAAGGCATCCGAAGTATGGTGTCGGAGTGTTAAGATCGGAAGATGATCTGATGGTTGAGGCAGAGTTTGACGGATACGGAGTGAAGCAGTTCCTGAAAGCATTTGGTGAAGTCGAGATAATAGGATGAGTGAAACACAAAGGAAGTGAGTAAAATGAATGAAACCACGCAACAAAATCGTTTATTTGACAATAAAAAACTAGCTGCACTTCTAATTCCACTGGCAGTAGATCAGCTCCTTAATTCATTTATGGGAACTGTGGATACACTGGTAGTCAGTAATCTTGGCTCAGCAGCGATTTCAGCAGTTTCACTGGTAGATTCGATCAATATCCTGATTGTTCAGGCTTTCTTTGCACTGGCATCAGGTGGAACAGTTGTGTGTTCCCATTACCTTGGATGTGGAAAAAGGAGCATGCACAGGAGGCAAGCAAGACAGACAGTTGGTTTTCATTACGTTCGTATTGTCGGCGGTGATTGCTGGAATGTGTCTTTTATTCAATGGTGATGTTGGCACTGATCTTTGGAAAAGTAGAGAGTGCGGTTATGGTGAATGCCAAAAAGTATTTTTTCTTTTCTGCAATCTCGTATCCATTTATCGCATTATATGATGATGGATCGTGCATCCTGAGGGCACAGGAGAACAGTCGTTTGCCGATGCTGATCTCGGTTATTTCAAATATCCTGAATATTATTCTGAATCTGTTATTTGTATGGGTGTTCCATTGGGGTGTTGCAGGTTCGGCAACTGCAACGATGCTGGCACGTATGTTCAGTATGGTTACAGTGCTGGTAAAACTGAGGAATCCACAGTTGGAGATCCAGTTGAGAAAGTATTTTACCATCCGGCCTGACTGGGATGAGATTAAAAGAATCCTGAGGATTGGTGTGCTGTCGGGGGTGGAGAACAGTATGTTCCAGTTTGGAAAGCTTGCGATTCAGTCGACTGTATCGCTGATGGGAACTGCGGCTATCGCTGCACAGGGAATGGCGAGTATCATTGAAAATTTGACCGGAATTATGGGAATCGGAATAGGAATCGGTCTTATGACCGTTGTGGGGAAACTCTTGGAGCAGGAAGAAAGGAGGAGGCCGTTTATTATGTAAAGAAATTATGTATTGTTTCCGAAGTAGTGATCATTGCATCCTGTCTGCTTTTGTATGCTTTAGTTCGTCCGATTACCTATTTTGGAGGTATGGAGCCTGAAAGTGCAAAAATGTGTATTTTTATGGTAACGTGCATAACCATTGTAAAGCCATTGATCTGGGTCATGGCTTTTGTTCCGGCATATGGATTCAGGGCAGCCGGGGATGTGAAGTTTACAATGACAGTTTCAATGCTTACGATGTGGTTATGCCGGGTGACACTCTCTATTGTTCTTGCCAGAGTCTTTGGCTTTGGACACAATCGCAGTATGGATCGGTATGTTCAGTGACTGGGCATTGAGAGGAGTGATCTTTACGATCCGGTTCAGAAATCGTAAATGGCTGAATCATCATGTGATTTAAAAGCAATTATAAAGCCTTAATCACAGATCCAGCCATTGAGTCAGATTGTTTGCAAAAGATCGAGCAGACGCTGGTTCTCTTCCGGCATCTGAATACAGAACCGTACATATTCACCCTCCAGGCACTGGAAAGAAGAACAGTCCCGGATCATAAGTCCCTTTTGAATGCAACGTTCAAATACATCGAAAGAGGTAACCCCGTCTTTCAGAATCTTTACCAGCAGGAAGTTGGCATAGGCCGGATAGATTTTGAAAGTCGGGAGTTTTTTTATGGTTTCGTACATCTTCTGACGTTCGGAAAGAATCAGGTTTCGGGTCTGCTGATAATAGTCGTGATCCTGAAAAAGCATTTCTCCGGCGAAAGCACCGAGGCTGTTCAGTGACCATGGAATCTGTTTTTCACGCATGGTCTTCAGAAATTCTCTGTTTCCTGTGATTCCATAGCCGAGACGCATGCCTGGTGCTGCATAGAATTTGGAAACTCCCCGAGTACCATCAGATTGGAAAATTGCTTCGTAAGAGGAACAGCAGTAATTGCTGAAATATCCGGTGCAAATTCAACATAAGTTTCATCTATCATTACAAAGATATTTTTCCGTTTACAAAATGCAAGTAATTCTTTTAATTCATCCCGAAAAATAGCGGAAGAAGTCGGGTTATTTGGATTGCAGATAATGAGAAAATCATATCCATCCGAGAGAGTATGGAAAAGATCCTCCAGATCTGGTCTGAAGTCAGAAGTCTCCTGCAAATGGTAATAATCCTGAGTACTTCCGGAAAAGGTGAGTTCTCTGGAATATTCTGAATAAGTAGGACCGAGAATCAGAGTATGCTTTGGGGCACGAGCTTCGATCAGCAAAGCAATCAGTTCACTGGGCCATTTCCCGGAAGAATATAATCGGCAGGAACATCACAATAATTAGAAAGAACATTACGCAGAGACAGATACTCGCGGTCAGGATAACTGGAAAATAAATCTGCATGGGTGGCGACCGCTTCTTTTTACAGAAGGCAGGAAGTCCAAGCGGATTTACATTTCCGGCAAAGTTGACGATAGCTTCTTTTTTTTATATGGTAACAGGCACTGATCTTTTCAATGTCACTTCCGTGAAATACGGGGTTGGTTGTCTGATTATTCATGATTTATGCTCCTAAAAATTATTTTGTCTCAAATAAAATACCAAGGGTATTTGGACCGCAGTGGCTTGAAATCGTACAACAGGCAGTTGTCACATGGATCTCAGCGAAGTCTTTTTCAGCTTTGAGGGCTTCTTTTTTACAAGATGGATATATTCTGCAGCAATTCCCGAATGTGTAATGAAGATAAAAGACGGATCGATATCTGGATGTGCGGCCAGTTGATCTTTTTACATATTTTACGAGAACCTTATCCAGTGAACCCCGATATTTTTTACCGACTTTCATACTGCCGTCGGCATTATTTACCTCAATACACGGCTTTAACTTTAGTACGTTGGCACCAGTGCAGCTACGGAGGAGCAACGCCCGCCGGCATGAAGAAAAAGTAAGGGTATCCAGAATAAAGCTGGCATGACACTTCTCTGTACGCTGTCGGAGAACATCGGCGATTGCATCAGCGGACATTCCCTGACGGATCATTTCTCCGGCATCACGGACAAGGAGTCCTGTTCCGCTGGAAAGAGAGCAACTGTCAATGACATGGACATGTCCGAGTTCTTCAGCCGCAATACAGCAATTCTGATAGGCACTGGAGAGGGAACTGCCGAGATTGATATGAATGACTTCGTAACCGGCTCTGACCCATGGCTCAAAATGGTCAATATATTCTGCAACGTTTACAGCAGCCGTCTTGGGAAGAATCTTTTCATCATAATATTTCTGGAAAATCTCTTCCGAGTGATGTCGATGCCGTCCTTATAGTCATGACCGTCCAGATGATATGGAGCGGAAAGTAATGCACATGGTAACGCTCTTTTAACTCGGTATCAAGATCACAGGTACTATCAGCACTTAAGATGATTTTTGCAGATTCCTTTTCCATTCTATTTTCCTCCGTAAATCTGATTTTCTTAAATTATAACACTAATTTCCGGTCAATGACAAGGTGGCTGGGACTTTACATTGTTGAAGAAGTTGGATAGAATAAAATGATGTTGGGGTCAAAAGCCCCAACAATGATGCCAACGGATTGTTTCGTGCTACGCACTCCCACAATCCTACCCGCTATTCGCATATCATGGTGCTTACGCCCCACTTTTATGCTCATATCGGGGCGGGCCTCAAGGTCATTCTACCACCAGTGTGCAGGCACACGTGGTGTCAGACCTTTTGACCCTGACATCATAAAATGATTAAGGTAAACAGGAGGAGAACATGAAACTGGAAAATGAAATACTTTATGTGGAAATGGTAGAACATGGAGCTGAACTGACAAGAATCTATAATAAAAAAGACGGGGGCAGAGATCTTATGGAATGCAGATCCAAAGTTTTGGAAAAGACATTCGCCGGTTTTGTTCCCGAATGTAGGAAAAACCTGGCATAATGTAGTGAAGATTCAGGGAGAACAGTATCCGACATCCCAGCATGGATTTGCAAGAGATCATGATTTCAAATGTATTTATGCAGGGAAAGAAGAGGTGAAATTTTTGCTCACTTCAACAGATGAGATGAAAGAAGTTTATCCGTTTGATTTTGAATTATACATTAGCTATCGTCTTAAGAAAAAATGTGATAGAGGTGGAATGGGGAATTAAAAACCCGTCGGAAGAAACAATTTACTTTACCATTGGTGGACATCCGGCCATTCACTTTGCAAAAGAAAATGAAACCAAGGCAGATTACCGGCTTTATTTCCCGGAAAAAGATCATCTGAACTATATTTTGGTGATATTGCAGAAGGCGGTGCAGATCCGAAAAAAGTCTATGAGATGAAACTGGAGGACGGATATTATCCGCTGACAGAAGAATTATTCGAGAGAGATGCCCTGATTTTTGACGAGAATCAGATTGAAGAAGTATGGATCAGTCATAAGGACGGAACACCGTATGTGGGAATGAAATGCGAAGGTTTTTCAAACTTTGGAATATGGTCGGTAAAAGATGCCCCATTCGTATGTCTTGAACCATGGATGGGAAGATGTGATGATGTGGGATTTGAGGGAGATATTTCCGAAAAGCCGGGAATTAATAGCGTTGAGAGCGGTGGAACATTTGAAAAGAGTTATCAGATCATTGTAGGTTAATGAAAGCAAAAAAAGTGTCGCAGAGTGAAATACTCTGCGACAAAAAGGTGACTTTTCAAGAGTATTAAGGGGAAAATTTGTAGTTGTTGGGGTGATACACTTGTAAAGAAAAAAGACTTCTTTGTGACGAATCGGACGCGGAAAGCAGGGATATTCCTTCGCAGTGCAGGCTCGCTTTACCTCAGCCCGTTGACCGTTTGTAACTCGAAAGTGGAAATCTTCGTGCAAAGGCACTCGATTTACGTTCTCTAACAAACGCTGCAAAGTGTCTTCGGAACGCTCCTGCTAATGCACCTGCTCAGGAACACCCTGCTTTCCGCTGGTAGTCACAGTAAGAAGTTTTTTTCTGACTCCACAGCGTAGTCACTCAACAATGCAAATTTAAAAAAAAAGAATAGAAAAAAGCCGGATGGCTATTGACTAAGATATTCGATCGTAAATATTAGACAGTAGATATTGTATTTACTATTTGATGGAGCGTTTATCTTAGTTGATAGCCATCCGGCTCTTTATTTCTTATTGAATTTCGTGTTTGTTGGGAGAAAATGTTCTGGCATGAGGGAAAATTTTCTGATTTGAAAAGCCTAATATCCGCCCTTGCTGTTGCGTGAGCAGTGCATTGACAAGGAGCGTTCCGAAGACACTTTGCCCAACTTGTTAAGAAACGTAAACAGGAGTGCCTCTGCACGAGTGTTTTCCACGTTCCTGTTACAAGTTGTCAACGGGCTGAGGTAAAGCGGCCCTGCACTGCGATGCAACAACAAGTGTGGATATGGACGCTCTTCTGTCAGAAACCCTTCCTGCTGTCGCGATATTTTCACCCCAACAAATACAAATTTACAGTAAAATTTACTTTCGATATGCGAATTTCGGCAGTCCGTTTTCTTCCGGCACGTTTACAATCCCCTGAATGAGTGGGAGTGCATAGTCGATGAAAGCCTGTCCGATATCAGAACCGTTTCCGGTGATCCACTCAGGCGGTACGGTCTTCTCCTGATTGCAAATGAGATTCACATCTTCAGGAACATAATTAATACTATAATCAGCTCCTTCTGTGCGGTGGAAGGCGATCATCTTGCCGGTTATACCATCAAGTGCAAAGTGTACACCGGAAATTCCGGCCTGGATTGCTTCTTCCTGATCGGTAGCAGAGATCATGGAAGAGGAACAACGCTGATTTACATTCAGTTCAATCGAGCGGACTTTTTACGCCTAGTTTTTCCTTTTTGACAAGATTTTCAAGGTATTTTCCTGAACCGGTGAGCATTTTATGTCCAAAAGTATCGACACCGACATCACTTGCAAGTTCGCAGATAAATGTACCGTTTCCATCATTAATTCCTCGGATACGCATACAACAAGGTTGGAAGTATGTTCCAGTGCCTTTTGACATCTTCAATGAAAGTGTCTGTATTAAATGCAGATTCAGGTAGGTAGATCAGGACCGGATTGTCATTCTCGAATTTTCTTGCAAGAACACTGGCTGCTGTGAGCCATCCTGCATGGCGTCCCATGATCTCAACGATGGTGACGGACTTTTTATTATCATAAACGGAGCAAGCATCGATGGCAATTTCACGGACAGTGGAGGCAACAACATATTTTGCAGCACTTCCGAATCCCGGTGTATGATCTGTGAGAACCAGGTCATTGTCGATGGTCTTTGGAATCCCGATAAAGCAGATCTCACTGCCACTTATGGCAGCATAACGGGAAAGTTTACTTACAGTATCCATGGAGTCATTTCCGCCGATATAGAAAAAAAGTAACCGATGCTGTATTCTTCAAATTTTTTTAAAGAGGAGCGGATAAACGTCATCCTTCAGATCTTCCGGCAGTTTATAGCGACAGGAGCCAAGGAAAGAGCCGGGGGGTTGTTTTGATCAGTTCCAGTTCACCGGACTGTTCGACGGAATTCATGTCCATGATAGTATCTGCAAGAAATCCCTCAATTCCATTGATCATGCCATATACAGTTCCAATCTGTTCTTTCTGCATGAGTGCTTCATATACAACACCATACAGACTGGCATTGATAACGGCGGTCATCTGCCAGATTGTCCTACGATTACATTTTTTTTCATTGAAAAATGCCTCCTTTAGTATAATTGATGTACAGATTTGCTGTATTTTCCCCTTTGTGAGGAACAACAGCACATACACTTCTACTATATAGGAAAAAATAGATTTTTTACAATATCATTCATTCAATGTTATAATGTAAAAACAATAGCTGTAAAAATAAAATGATAACTTAAGGGGTATGATTCAGGAGGAGCGATATATGAAATATATTTCATTTGCTATTCCATGCTATAATTCAGAAGCATATATGGAAAAGGCAATCAATTCGATACTTGTCGGAGGAGAGGATGTAGAGATCATTGTTGTCAATGATGGATCAAAGGATGGCACGCAGAAGATCGCTGAACAAATACAGGAGAAGTATCCGACCATTGTAAAAGCAGTGGAAAAGGAGAACGGTGGACATGGTGATGCAGTAAACTGTGGTCTTGCACATGCGACAGGAAAGTATTTTAAAGTTGTGGACAGTGATGACTGGTAGATAGATAAGGCATTAAAGAAAATCCTTGATGCAGTCAAAGGATTTGTGGATGCAGATTCACCGGTGGATATGGTGATCTCCAATTATGTATATGAGAAAGTCGGGATGAAGCATAAGAAGGTGATCCGTTATGATAATGTCCTTCCGCAGAACCAGGTTTTCCGTTGGGATGACATCGGACGTTTCCGGCTGGATCAGTACATTCTGATGCATTCGGTGATCTACAGAACCGAGATGCTGAAGCTCTGTCAGCTGGAGCTGCCGAAGCATACATTCTATGTAGATAATATTTATGTGTATTATCCACTGCCGCATGTCAGGACATTGTATTATCTGAATGTGGATTTCTACAGATATTTTATAGGAAGAGAAGATCAGTCGGTGAATGAGAAGGTAATGATCGGCCGGATCGATCAGCAGTTATTTGTAACGAAGCGGATGATCGAGATGTATGAGCTTCGCATGATCACGAGCAAAAAGCTCAGAAAATATATGATCAATTATCTTGCAATCATGATGACGGTTTCATCGATCCTCTGTATCCGTTCTAAAAAGCAGGAGAATCTTGTTAAAAAGAAAAGAACTGTGGGCTTATCTGAAAAAAAGAAGGATTATAAGACTTATGTAAAGATCCGGTACGGAATCCTTGGTCAGACCATGAATATTCCGGGACGTCCGGGAAGAAAGGTTTCCTCGTTAGCTTATAGCGTTGCACGGAGACTGATCGGATTTAATTAAAATGGCAGACATAGAAAAATAAGTACACTGATTTTCAAAGTTGAAAAGGTGTACTTATTTTTTTTATGTCTTTGCATTTTGATAATCCGAGAAAGTAATCTGCAGATACATGATAATATTGACATAGTCTTATAAGATGACGAATGGGAAGTTCATTAGCACCGTGTTCATAGCGGGCATACATTGTTTGGTGGTCAAGATTTATGGCAGATAATATGCATTGTCAGTTGTATATAAGTTCATCTGATGGAAAACAGTATCGTGTGGTTTGTAAAGAAGTAGAAAAGGTAAAAGGAATATTAGAAAAAAAAAAAAGTACATATACTAGTATGAATCCTATGGATTAGAAAAAACCAGAGGATTGGAAAGGAAGTATATGACATGGCTGTTAATTTTTCCGAAAGTAAGACGAAAGAGAATCTGATGCGGGCATTTGCCGGGGAGAGCCAGGCAAGAAATCGGTATACCTTTGCGGCAGAGCAGTGCAGAAGAGGGAATGCAGTCGATCGGAGGCATTTTTCTGTATACGGCAGATCAGGAGCTGGCACATGCACGGAGATTTTACGAATTGTTAAAACCGGAAACGGGGACGACAATTTTTTATTGATGGTAGTTATCCGGTGGATGAGCCGGGGAGTGTTCAGGATTTGTTGCAGGCGGCAGCCCACAATGAAAATGAAGAGGCGGTGGATGTGTATCCGGCTTTTGCGAGAATAGCCAAAGAAGAAGGTTTTTTACGAGGCAGCATCTACATTTATGCAGATTGCAGAGATTGAGGCAATGCATAGATGCAGATTTCAGAAGCTTGCCGAACTGCTGAAAGATCATACATTTTTTGAGAGATGTGAAACCGGAAAATGGATCTGTACCAACTGTGGTCATGTTCATGAGGGGCGGCAGGCTCCGGCAGTATGCCCTGTCTGCCGGCACGACAGGGGATATTTCCTGCCTTATGAACTGGCGTGCTATGTTTTTGGGGAGTGTGATTTTCAGGATCAAAGAAGGATTAAGATGCAGAGACTGCGGTGCTGCCGGAAATTTCTGACAGCACTGAGCCTGCCAGGAGCAGGAATGCACCGGTCAGTTGTAAAAATGACTTTACTGGAGCATTAACCGTTTATCCAGTGTGTCGTAAACCCCTTGCTTTAGCTATGGGGATATAAGACACTTCCATCGAATTTACGCAAGTAATTGAAGATGGAACAAAATATCCTTGTATTAGATTTAAAATGGCATATAATACATATATGAATAGATGTCGGGGTCAAAATCCGGCATTCCGCAGAATAGGAATGCCGAAATAAGAAAAATCTGTCGGCAGCAGCAGGAACATTTTGGGAATACCTGAGTGAATATGGAGGAGAATGTGGGAAATGAGAAATTTAGAAAGTCTGGCTGAATTGAAAAAGCAGGGGAAAATGCGGATAGAAGAACGAAGAGATAATTTTGTACGTCAGAGTCTTTTGTCGGATGAATTTCTGGATCTGATTCAGCGGAATAAAAAGCCATTTGATCTTCTGATGTGCTATTACGAATGTGCAATTATGGAAGTGGAAACGAAATTCAAGGTTCTGAATCAGGAACATTCACTGGAGTATGACCGCAATCCGATTGAAAGTATTAAGACAAGAGAGAAGTCCTATGAAAGCATTTTGAAAAGATCCGTAAAAAGATATACCAATTACGATGGAGGCAATCGAGGAAAATATTAAAGATATAGCGGGCGTGAGAGTGATCTGTTCTTTTCAGGATGATATTTATGCGTTGGAAGAAAGCTTTCTTAAGCAGGATGATATCGAACTGATCGAGCGGAAAGATTACATAAAAAAAATCCCAAGCCGAGCGGATACCGCAGCCTTCATCTGATTGTTCAGGTCCGATCTTTTGCAGAATACAAAGAAGTTTGTCAATGTGGAGGTTCAGTTCAGGACGATCGCGATGGATTTCTGGGCAAGTCTTGAACATAAAATGAGATATAAAAAGGATATCCCTGAATCACAGGTGAAATTTCTTCAGGAGGAACTGTACGACTGTGCAGAACAGAGTGCAAAGCTGGATGAGCGGATGCAGGGAATCCGGGATGTGATCGGATGGAATAAGAATGAGTAAAGTTGGAATGAATGAATAAAATTTCTCATAGAAATGAAAAAGAAAACCTTTATGGAAATCTTATGAGTCAGAAAATTGAAAACCAGTTAAATCTCGCCCCTGGATGCAACAGAGGCAGAAACGACAGAGGAGCAGAAGCCTGAACGTAGGCTATGACGAAGAAGAAAATGAATGGGAGCTGATCCTGAAATATTCGGGATCACTGGAGCCGGTAAGAGAACTTGCGGTGTATGTAACTGAGCTGACCGGGGGTTATGTAATTATTCAGATTAAGGAAAGCCGGATTGAAGAACTGGCAGCACTTCCTGAAGTTGAGTTTATAGAAAAACCGAAAAAATTTGTATTTTCAGGTGGAAAATGGAAGACGTGTATCCTGTATTGACGAAGTACAGGCTGCGTCTTTTTTTTTCAGCAGGGCAGGATATAGGCAAGGAAAGTGGAGAAGGAGTGCTGATTGGAATTGTAGACAGTGGGATTGACTATGAAAATCCTGATTTCAGAAATGCGGATGGGACAACGAGAATTGCAGCACTATGGGATCAGACAGTGGAAACCGGACTGCCTCCTGCGGGCTATAATGTAGGAACAGAATTTACATCTCAGCAGATCAATGCGGCACTTCAGACAGCAGGGCATGAAGAACGTTTCCGTCTTGTTCCCAGCCGTGATATCAGTGGTCATGGAACTGCTGTGGCAGGAATTGCAGCAGGAAATGGACGAGGGAGTCAGGGCGGACGATACAGAGGTGTTGCACCGGAAGCAGAACTGCTTATTGTGAAGATGGGGATACCGGGAGAGTATGGATTTCAAGAACGACTCAGTTGATGCGGGGAGTGGACTATATTATAAGGAAAGCAGAGGAATTAAAAAGCCGGTAGCAGTCAATATCAGTTTTGGCAATACTTATGGATCTCATGATGGAACCAGCTTACTTGAGCGGTATCTGAATACCGTGTCGAACGGTGGAAAAATGTAATCTGTGTCGGAAGCGGCAACGAAGGAACGACAGCAGGTCATGCGGCCGGTGAACTGGAGAGCAGAATGACGACAGAGTTCAACTGGCTGTGCAGGAAAGAGAGGTGTCGTTAAATCTTCAGATCTGGAAATCCTATGTGGATGAAGTGGCAATCATGCTGATTGATCCATCGGGCAATGCTTCCGGGCGGATCGACGAAAGAACGGGTATACAGAGGATTACAGTAGGAGAGACAGAACTTCTGATCTACTATGGCGAACCGAAACCCTATTCTGTGCGGCAGGAAAATCTATATTACATTTCTTCCGGAGAGTAATTTTATTACCCCGGGAGTGGACAATACGTCTGGCGTCGGGAAAGATTGTGGATAAATCCTGGCAGCAGATGTGGCTTCCGGCACAAAGTGCATTGAATGTAGGAACAGCATTTCTTAAGCCGGACAGTGCAACAACGCTTACGATTCCTTCTACGGCATCGCTGGTCATAACAGTGGCAGCGTACGATGCACTGACATTTTCCTATGCAGATTTTTCGGGACGGGGATCGGCACAGATGTATGAAGGAGGAGGAGTCCCGAAACCTGATCTTGCCGCACCCGGAGTGCGGGTGACAGCACCTGCGACAGGGGGAGGCTACGCAGAATTTACAGGAACTTCTTTTTTGCCACACCGTTTGTGACGGGCAGTGCGGCACTTCTGATGGAATGGGGAATTGTGAAAGGACAGGATTTATATCTGTATGGTGAGAAAGTGAAAGCTTATTTAAGACGAGGGGCGAGGGAACTGCCGGGGTATGGTCGGTGGCCGAATGGTGAGATGGGGTATGGGATTTTATGTACAGCACAAAGCATCCCTCAGGAGTGAAAACAAATGGGGAATAGGAGTTACAGAGGATATCTCCCATATATTAAATATAAGGAAGTAAGAAAAAGTTTAGAGAATGACTTGAAAAATGCAAAATTTTTACAACTACTATTAGATGTGGGATGATATAATAAGTGCAGTGAAATTAGTTGATGATGATATAGAAGGAGGACGATCAATGCTCCAGGAAAGTAATCGTATAGAATTCAAAGCAGAATTAAATGATAAACTGGAAAAAAGAAATAGGAGCGTTTTTGAATAATAAAGAAGGTGGAGTTTTATATATTGGAGTAGATGATAACGGAAACCCAGTTGGAATGCCAAATATTGACTCTATGCAATTGAAGATTGCAGATAGTATAAAAAATAATATTCTTCCATCAACTTTGGGATTGTTTGATATTGTGACAGAAGAGATAGATAAGGTTTCTGTAGTAAAATTTTGATTTCCAGTGGACTGGAAAAACCTTATTATATAAAAAAGCAGGTCATGTCACCCAATGGTTGCTTTACAAGAGTGGGTACATCATCTCAACCAATGTCAACAGCAAGGAGTGATGAGTTTTATAGAAAACAAATTCATAATACGAGGATTGGAACTGAATGAAAAATTTGCAAATTGGAAAAACTTCTTTAGTAGATTGGGAACTGACATATTTTTCTGCTATCGAGAAAATATTATTCTTAAGACATTGAAATTACCTATGTCAAAAGGCAACGAATAATCGCGAAAAATACAAGGCCTTATATAAAGAATAGAAAGGTAGGGCATAAAAATATGACAGATGAAGTAAGAGATGGAGGAATGAATCTGTTAGGAAAAGTAGATGCGTGGGATAATCTGATAAGAATTAAATCAGAAAGTGTTGCACAGGAATTGATGGGAATGATACTGAAAGAATTTTGTGACAATGACTTGACATCCTCGGGTGGACTCTGCGTAGAAAAAAGTCTTCCTTAAAAGTAAAAAATTACTCCAAGAGGAAAGAACAAAATCCGAAAAATAGAATCAATGTTGGATTCTATTTTTCGGATTTTTTTTTGGCAAGCTTTTTGCCGTCTTTTTAATGAATGTTCAAATTCAAATTGTCGAATCACCCATCTTCTTGAACTTCCGTTCAAGAAGCATCCCTCGCTCTGCTCGGTCAATTAAGATTTTCAGCAACCGCAAGTTGCTTTCTCATCTGACTTCATTCTGTTATGATAATAACAACGAATAACGGAGGTGGATACGATGGAAGTAAAGGATATTATTTATGGGCTTCGGGTGAAAAAGGGCTTATCTCAGGATGCACTGGCGAGAAAAGTAATGGTTACCAGGCAGGCGGTGTCCCGTTGGGAGAATGGTGAGACAGTTCCTAATACAGAAACTCTGAAACTTTTATCAAAGGAGTTTGATGTTTCTATTAATACACTTTTAGGTACACCAAGAAAGCTTATTTGCCAGTGTTGTGGAATGCCACTGGAAGATGACGAGATGATAGGACGTGACAAGGATGGATCGATCAATGAGGACTATTGTAAGTGGTGTTATGCCGACGGAACATATACTTACAATGATATGGATGATTTGATCAATGTCTGCGTTAAAAATATGGTAACGGATAATTTTACAGAAGAACAGGCTCGCTCTTATATGAAGGAACTGCTTCCAAAGCTGGATTATTGGAAGAGATATGATGAACTCAGTGATCATGGAGAATTTGAAAAATTTAAGAAAAAAGTTACTGAAGGAAATTAACGCTCTCCATGTAGAAGGTCTGCCTGAGATCACGAGGTTAAATGCCCTTGTGGGAAAGTATGTGAATCTTGAATATACTCTGCCAAATGGAAGAAATGTGAAATTTCTGGATGATCAGACCACTTATTTAGGTACTCAGTCAGAATCAGAATTTGAAGGAGACAGGTATTTTGGTGTTCTTGCAGATATGGATTTTATTCTTATTTGCACTTATGAAGCCGATAGAACCAGCCCGGAGCTGGTTCTATACAAAAACGATAAGATACGATCATTTCCCACTGAGAATCTGCCGGATTTCTTCCAGGTTCTCAGCGAAAAAAGATTCCTTCCTGCCGTTCTTCAGAAGACAGTCCCTTTTCGATCATAAGAGCGAGAAGAGCTTTCAGGTGATCGTAGTAACCGTTCAGGTTATAGAGGATACAGGGGGCATCAAGCTGGTTTAAGGATACCTTTGAAATGATCTCTGCAATTTCTTCCAATGTTCCTGTTCCACCGGGAAATGCAATAAAAGCATCCCCAAGTTCGATCATTTTCGCTTTTCGCTCTTCCATATCTTGTGTGACAATGAGCCTGGTTAATCCATCGTGCTGGAGTTCACTGTCTATAAAAATTGTGGCTCTACACCGGTCACTTCCCCTCCGGCAAGAAGGGTGCTTTCTGCGATCAAGCCCATAAGACCGGACTTTGAACCTCCATAGATGAGTGCATTGTGGCTTTTGCCGATCCAGGTCTTAGAGTTCTTTTACTGCAAGTTCAAAGGAAGGATCATTTCCGGGAAAAGCTCCAAGATAAACGGTAATATTCATAATTAATATCCTTTCATATTATAGAAAGACTATCTGAGAATCTCTTCAATTGTGGAAACAGTACTGAAAGTTCCCTTATTTTCAGAGATAATTGTCTTTACTTTCTGAAGTTCAAAGTAATTTACATAGCAGATCAGAGTTTTATTTTCTCCGGCAATGACACCGGAAGAATTGATGATCGTACAGGTCTTATTGAGGTCTTCTTTGATCTGCCGGATAATTCTGTCAGGGTCTTTGGTGATGATCGTGATCTGCTTGATGGCTTCGAAATGATCTGTAAAATGATCGATAATTGCTGTGGCAATAATGTATACCAGAAGACTCAGCATGGCGGAATCCCGGCTGATGAGTACGAAGACTGCAAGGTATACAATGAGATTAAATCCGATCAATATGTAGGAAATACTGTAGTCTTTTCCGGTTTTGTTGTAAATCTGATGAACAACAATATTGGCGAAGATTTCAGAGCCGTCAATACAGCCTCCGTTCCTTAGAATAAGGGAAAGCCCAATACCAAGGATCGCACCGCCAAATGCGACTGCAAGAAAATGTTCTGTATTTAATTCAAACGGGATTTTTTCAAAATAGGCAAGCCCAAGTGTATAGACTGCAAATCCGATCAATGCCTTGGCAAAAAAAATATTTTCCCAGCATGATAATGCCGGCGATCAGAAAAGGAAGAAAAAGACAAAAAAGAACGCAAAGAGAAAGTGAATAACCGGTCATTTTGCTGATAAGAATTGCAATACCGGCAGTCCCATAGTCAATGGCATCATTGGGGAGCAGAATACAGGCAACAGAAAAACTGGCCATCAATGCTCCGAGGACAATTGCGAGGTACGAGAGTAATACTTTCAATTTTTTATTCAATCTGTCTTTCCCTCCTGTAAAAAATATGTGTTATCCTATCATAAATCAAGGAAAAAGTCCAGTGATCAGATACTGTGGAATCCTTTTCCGATGATCTCACTTGTATTGGAAATAAGGATAAATGCTGTCGGTTCATTCTGACGGATAAAGTTTCGCAACTGCACTGCCTGGGCACGGTTCAATGCTGTCAAAATAATATATTTATCCTGACCTGAATAAGCTCCTCTGGCATGGCATACACTGGCACTTCGGTTTAATGTATGTACAATAAAATCGCAGATTACTTCCGGGTGATCGCAGACAACGTTAAAATATTTGGAAAGATTCAGACTTTCTATAAAGCTGTCGACCATAAAAGACCGGACCGTCAGACCTAGCAGAGAATACAGACCGGTCTTAATGTCGAAGACGAAGAAACCTGCAATCGTGATCAGGATATCGGATGCAAGCAGAGCATGACCAATATCAAAGCTGGAGTATTTTTTCAGGATCATGGCAATAATGTCGGTTCCACCACTGGACGAACCAATATTAAAAAGAACGGCAGATCCAAGTGCGGGAAGTGCGATCGCAAAGCAAAGTTCGAGCATAGGCTGATCCGTCAGCGGCTGGGTCATGGGACAGATCCGTTCCAGAAGAGAGAGCGTGACGGAAAGCAGGATGCTGCAATAAGCAGTTTCTGCGGCAAATTTTCTGCCAAGTATGATCATTCCGATGAGCAGAAGGATCATACTTGCGATCAGGTTGAAATCACCGGCGGACATTACACCGGTTTTAGCAATAAGGACTGCCAGACCGGTGATCCCGCCGAATGTAAAGTTATTTGCAAATTTGAAAAAATAAGTACCGACAGCCATGAGTAATGTGCTGCCCGTCAGAAGAAGGAAATGAGTTCCTTTTTCTTTTTAAATCTTTTGTAGACATAAATCAGCCTCCGTTGATCAGAAATATAGAGCCTTTGTTAAATGGCGAGCAGATTTTTGATTGCTTCCATATAAATAAGAACAGCTTCTTCCATTTCCGGGACAAGAAGAAATTCATCTGCTCCGTGGATATGATAATCCATCCCCGGTTTTTCAGGATAGAATGCAATGATATTTTTGAGCGATTTTGCGTAAGTTCCTCCACCGATGACGAGTGGTTCATTTGCTGTATCTCCGGTTACATCGGTATAGGCTTTGTATAATGCTTCAACCAAAGGAGATTCTCTTGGGAAGAATAATGGTTCAGTCAGAGTCTGGATTTCGATGTATCCATCCGAGTCTTCCAGTCTGTTCTGACACATGGTACAGATCTGCTCTGTGCTTAATGTGACAGGAAAGCGGATGTCGATAGTGCAGGAAATTTCTCCATTTTCTGTCTTGACAATACCATTGCATAATGTGAGATCTCCATAAGCATCCTGGAATTTCAGGTCAAGTCCGGAGCCATCACAGGCAGTTCCAATATGAGAGTTATAAAATTTTACAAAATCATCTTCAAATCCGACTTCTGCAAGGCATGCAAATGTCACTCCTGCTGCATTGACACCAAGAGCAGGCATACTGGCATGAGCAGATACTCCCTTTGCGTCGATCTGGATGAGACCATCGGATTCGTGAAGATGATATTGTATAAGTCCTGATTCAGAGAATGCTGCTTCCAGTTTTTCCTTTAATCCATCTTCGGCAGGAATAACCGTTGTGCAAAAAATCACATACTGCATTAAAGACGAATCCTCCATTCATAGAGATGATCCGGGTATTTTTTTGGAATGAGCTGTCATGGTCACCTGTCCTTTTTCTCCGTGAATGCAGGGGAAATTGGCATCCGGTGTAAATCCACAGGATAATTCTTCGGCTACTTTATTATAATGCTGCATACATCTTGAACCGGTTTCCTCATTACAGCCCATGATCAGGCGAACTCTTTTTATTGAGTCTGATACCGGAATCCCGAAGCAGTTTCATGGCATAGAGTGCTTCGAGAACAGGCCTTTGTCATCGGTCGTTCCACGGCCATATACATAATCTCCCTTGCGGGTAAGGGCAAATGGATCATAAGTCCAGTCACCTCCGGCAGGAACAATGTCGAGATGTCCGGCAATACCGACGATATCATCTCCTTCCCCATTTCGGCATAACCGCAGTAATGATCAAGATTAACCGTTTTAAAACCAAGCTCTCTGGCGATGCTGAGAGTCCTCATCTAAGGCCTTTGCCGGTCCCAATGAACGGCATCCCTTCAGCCGGTGTACCGAGCTGCGAATTGATTACAACAAGACGTTCAATATTTTTGAGCAGATCCTCTGATAATGAATGAATTTTCTCCTTTATGTCCATTGTAGTAAAATCCTCCTAGTAATGATATTTTTGATAATATGATGTTGGGGTCAAAAGCCCCCAACAATGATGCCAACGGATTGTTTCGTGCTACGCACTCCCACAATCCTACCCGCTATTCGCATATCATGGTGCTTACGCCCCACTTTTTATGCTCATATCAGGGAGGGGCTCAAGGTCATTCTACCACCAGTGTGCAAGCACACGTGGTTTCAGATCTTTGACCCTGACATCATAATATTATAACACTTCTTGTAAAAAATAGTTAAAAAATAAGTGCGAAATATGGTAAATCCATGCCTTGTAAAAAAAATAAATTGATGTTACAATACGTTCAATGAGGATTATGGGGAAAATTATTCTTACATTATAAGAGGACATCTTTAGAGTATTACGTACATGAAGTGAGGAAAATTAGCTATGAGACAGATTATTTATGACAAAGTTAGGAATATTTCAGAAAAATATAAAGGATATATCGATACAGAAGATCTGATGAAAGAGGGATTGACGAATCGACAGATCGGTCTGTTGACGGCAGAGGAAAAGCTTGAAAAAGATCGCACATGGTCATTACTGGGTGAACAGTGATGCGTATGGTAAGCCGGAAGATTATAAGGCGGTAGAGGTAGCCCGCGTGAATGAAAATGCAGTGATCTGTGCAGACAGTGCCTGTTATTATATGGGACTCATTGATGTGGACCGCAGGTTTTTATCGATCGCGACGAAGAGAAGCGACCGTCACAAGATGAAGATGAATTTTGATGTATGCAGACATTATTTTTCAGAGAAAGCATTTGAGGAAGATCAGAAAGTTTTCAATACGGAATATGGCAGTTATAAGGTATATGATATTGACAGAAGTGTGTGTGATTGTGTAAGATTTAAGAATGATATACCAAAAGAAATTTTTGATCTGATCATTGAAAAGTATAAGAAGTATGATAAGCGTTCTACGGAACGTCTGATGGCATATGCAAAAGCGATGCGGATCAGCAGACAGGTTGAACAGATCGGGCTTGAATAAAGCCCGATTTTTTTCTGTTTCCCGGTATATACTAAGAGGGAGAAAAATGCAGGTTCTCGGAAAGGGTGGAGAGAAAAAAAAGGATGAAATCGTTACTTGTACATTTGAAAGATTATAAGAAGGAGTCAGTACTGGCTCCGTTGTTCAAGATGCTGGAGGCGTCGTTTGAACTTTTGTGCCGCTGGTTATGGCAGCAGTGATCGATGTGGGAATCGCACAGAAAGACAGACCTTATATTGTAAAGATGTGTTTTGTGTTGATCGCACTGGGAATCATCGGGCTGGTCTGCTCTATCACAGCACAGTATTTTGCGGCAAAGGCAGCCTCTGGATTTGCGACAGGTGTGCGGCATGCATTATTTGAACATATCCAGAAGTTTACATTTACAGAGATGGATACATTGGGAACATCGACATTGATCACAAGGATGACCAGTGATATCAATCAGGTGCAGTCAGGTGTGAATCTGGTACTGCGTCTGTTTCTCCGGTCTCCTTTTATTGTATTTGGTGCAATGATTATGGCATTTACGGTAGATACAAAGGCCGCACTGGTCTTTGTAGTCACAATTCCGCTTTTATCAGTCGTGGTATTTGGAATCATGCTGGTCACGATGCCATTATATAAGAAGGTACAGTCAAATTTGGACAGCGTGCTTCTTACGACCAGAGAGAATCTTACAGGGGCGAGAGTAATCCGTGCGTTTAATAAAGAAGAGGATGAGATTCAGCGTTATGAGGAAGAAAATCAGACGCTGACCGACGCACAAAAGTTTGTTGGACGGATTTCAGGCCTGATGAATCCACTTACCTATATGATCGTCAATGGTGCGATCATTGTCCTGATCTATATCGGAGCGATGAGAGTCAATATCGGAGATCTGACCCAGGGACAGGTTGTGGCTCTTCTGAACTATATGTCACAGATCCTGATTGAGCTGGTCAAACTGGCAAATCTGATCATTTCTGTCACAAAGGCAGTTGCCTGCGGAAACCGGATTGAAAGCATTCTTGATGAAAAACCATCCATGGAAAGTGGAAAACTTCTGTGGAATGATGGTGTCAATGTGGATAACCCGGCTGTTCCGGCAGTGGAATTTGATCATGTATCCCTGACCTACAAAGGGGCAGCAGGAGAATCACTTTCAGATATTACCTTCTCTGCAAAAGCAGGACAGACGATTGGTATCATCGGAGGAACGGGATCAGGAAAGTCTTCACTGGTGAATATGATACCGAGATGTTATGACGCAACAAAAGGGGAGATAAAGATCTTTGGTAAAAATATCAAAGAATATGATACCGGGAATTTAAGGGATCATATTGGTATGGTTCTTCAGAAAGCAGTTCTTTTTAAAGGAACGATTGCAGATAATCTGCGTTGGGGAAAAGAAGATGCAACGGAAGAGGAGATGGACGAAGCACTGATGATCTCTCAGGCAAAAGAATTTGTTGATAATAAAGTGGGAAGACTTGAATTTGGAATCGAGCAGGGGAAGAAATCTTTCCGGTGGACAGAAGCAGAGGCTTACGATTGCGAGAGCATTGGTACGCCGGCCGGAAATCCTGATTTTAGATGACAGTGCATCGGCACTTGATTTCGCGACAGATGCGGCATTGCGGATGGCGATCCATGACATGAAAGAAAATCCGACTGTCTTTATCGTGTCCCAGCGAGCTTCTTCCATTCAGTATGCAGATCAGATCATTGTACTGGATGACGGTGCAGTTGCAGGAATCGGTACGCATGAAGAATTACTTGCGGGATGTCCGGTTTATCAGGAAATCTATTACTCACAGTTCCCGAAGGAGGAAGTAGCAAATGGCTGATCGATCAGGAAATAATAAGAAAAAAAGTAAATCAGGGGGCAACTCTGAAAAAAGTATTTGAACGGTTAGGAAAATACAGAATTTTTCTGATTTTCTCCATTTTACTTGCAACGGTATCAGTTGCTCTGACCCTGTATATCCCAAAGCTGACAGGTCATGCAGTTGACTTTATCGTCAGCAGAGGAAATGTAGATTTTCCGGGGGTATTGCGTGTGATGGTTCAGATCGGGATCTGTACGCTTGTAACGGCACTGGCACAGTGGCTGATGAATGTATGCAACAATAAAATGACATATCAGATCGTAAGAGATATCAGAAATGAAGCATTTCATAAAATTGAGATCCTTCCATTGAAATATATTGACGGACATGCATATGGAGAAGTTGTCAGCCGTGTGATTGCAGATGTGGATCAGTTTTCAGATGGATTGCTGATGGGATTTACGCAGTTATTTACCGGCGTGGCAACGATCCTTGGAACGTTCTGTTTTATGCTTTCGGTTAATGTAAAGATTACGGTAGTTGTTGTACTGATTACTCCACTGTCATTTTTCGTGGCGAATTTTATCGCAAAGAGAACTTTCAGTATGTTTAAGATCCAGTCTGAAACCAGAGGAGAACAGACAGGGCTGATTGATGAAATGATCGGAAATCAGAAAGTAGTGCAGGTATTTGGCAGAGGGGAAGACGTAACAGAACGGTTTGATGAGATTAATGAAAGACTGAACAGGGCATCGTTAAGAGCAACGTTCTTTTCCTCAATCACGAATCCTTCCACCCGATTCATCAACAGTCTTGTGTATACGGGAGTCGGGATTACCGGAGCATTTGCGGTGGTAAGAGGATCACTGACAGTAGGACAGTTGTCGAGTTTCTTAAGTTATGCGAACCAGTATACGAAGCCATTCAATGAAATTTCAGGTGTCGTAACGGAATTTCAGAATGCGATCGCATGTGCTCAGAGAGTGTTTGAACTGATTGAGGAAGAACCACAGATCCCAACCGGAGCAGGCAGTGGTTCTGAAAGACATTGATGGAAATGTCAAGATCGAAGATGTATCATTTTCTTATGTTCCTGAGCAGAAGCTGATCGAAGATTTTAATCTGGATGTGAAGCCGGGACAAAAAGATCGCGATCGTCAGGTAGACAGGCTGCGGCAAGACGACTCTGATCAATCTTCTGATGCGGTTCTATGATGTGACGGGAGGTCAGATCAAAGTAGAAAATATTGACATTCGGGGAAGTGACGAGAAAAAGTCTTCGTGCAGGATATGGTATGGTTCTTCAGGATACGTGGCTTAAGACAGGGACAATCCGGGAGAATATTACGATGGGAAGACCGGACGCGACAGAGGAAGAGATCATTGAGGCTGCAAAAAGCATCTCACATCCACAGTTATATTTCCAGACTTCCAAAGGGATACGATACATGGATCACAGAAGACGGTGGTGGTCTGTCACAGGGACAGAAGCAGTTGTTATGTATTGCGAGAGTCATGCTGTGCCGTCCGCCAATGTTGATTCTGGATGAAGCAACTTCATCCATTGATACAAGAACTGAGCTGAAAATTCAGCAGGCATTTGCTAAATTAATGGAAGGAAGAACCACGTTTATTGTTGCTCATCGTCTGTCTACGATTCGGGAGGCAGATGTGATCCTTGTCATGAAAGATGGAAAGGTGATCGAACAGGGAAATCATGAAAGTCTGCTTGAACAGGGGGGCTTCTACCGACATCTTTATGAGAGTCAGTTTGCACATTAGAAGCGAGAGTCAAGGAGCATGAGACAAGGAGCATGAGTCAAGAAGGATGAGTCAAAGCTACGGGGCTGCCGGATATGACCTGACCTGTTGTTATCAGAAAATGAGAAATACAAAAAGAGGATCTGTCAACCGACAGATCCTCTTTTATAGTAGTTCAGTTCAAAAATCCATGTAGAAAGATTATTGAATCAGTCCGAGATCAGCCATGGCTTTTCTGAGGACTTCTTTATGTGCATCTTCCATTTCTGTCAATGGGGCACGAAGCGTTCCGACTTCTTTTCCCATCATGTTCAGGGCAGCCTTTACAGGAATCGGATTCACTTCACAGAATAATGCATCAATGAGTGGAAGTGCATCCAACTGCATCTTGCAGCTTCCTGCGATATCTCCTGAGAAGAATTTATAGCACATCTCGTGGACATAAGTCGGAGCTACATTGGAAAGTACGGAGATGACTCCAAGTCCGCCTAAGGAAAGAAGCGGTACGACCTGATCGTCATTTCCTGAGTACAGATCGATCTTTCCGTCGCATAAGTGCATGATCTGTGCTACATTGCTGATATTTCCTGAAGCTTCCTTGACACCGACGATATTTTCTACATTTTTTACCAGTGTTGCAATTGTCTGTGGCTGCAATCCACATCCTGTACGGCTTGGTACATTGTAGAGGATGGCAGGAATCTTAACCTCATTACAGATTGCAGTATAGTGGTTGATGAGACCATTCTGAGTCGCTTTATTGTAGTAAGGAGTTACAAGAAGAAGTCCGTCTGCACCGTCTTTTTTGCTTCTTTGGAAAGCTCAATGGCAGTACGTGTGCAATTAGAACCAGTTCCTGCAATAACCGGAATACGGTGGTTGACGCGTTCCACAGCAAGGCGGATCGTCTCAGCATGTTCAGCTTCTGTCATGGTAGCGGATTCTCCGGTCGTTCCGCAGATGATGATCGCATCAGTTCCGCCAGCGATCTGCTCTTCCAGCATCTCATCCAGCTTGTCAAAATTAATTTCAGATTTTCTTTCATTGGTGTAGCAATCGCTACGCCTTTGAAAATTGACATAATTAAATCCTCCTTAAAATTGCCATTCTTTTTTATCCTCCTTTAAAATGGTGAAACAATAAAAAAGAAACGGCAAGATGCGCCGTTCCAAAATATACGTCATTGTATAAATCAGATAGCTCTCCATCTTGCGATGACAGTCATGCCACTCTTAATGTCATGCCCAAGAATGAGCCTTCAGGAGTTCTCATCCTTTCGGCATCTTTCCCTTTCTGATGAGTTCCTCTGTTCCTGACACATCCGTCATCCTACTTATGAAAAATGCAACCTCTACCTACGTTTCTGATGTTCAAAGAAATCATAACTAGGGATGTCAACTGATTTGGATATTATTTTGACTTTTCATTTACATGATGTCGGGGTCAAAAGCCGCCGACTTTGATGCCTGCGGATTGCTCCGTGCTACGAACTCCCACCATCCTACCCAATATTCGCAGATCGTGGGATTATCATCCCACTTTTATGCTCATAGCGGGGCGGGTCCCAAGGTCTTTCACCCACCTATGAGCAAGCTTATGTAGGCTTAGACCTTTTGAATTTGGCATCTTTACATCATAATATGAAAAAATATTAGCGGCGTGAGTGAGAGAAAATAAGGATCAACAGGTAAAAAATTGAAAAAATAAAAAAGTAGTTGAAATCAGAAAAAAAACAGGTTATAATGATTGAAGTTGTCAGAAGTGGCAATTCGTGCTGGAATGGCTCAGTTGGTAGAGCACTTCACTCGTAATGAAGGGGTCGTCGGTTCAAGTCCGATTTCCAGCTTAAAAGAAGAATCCCGCAGGATGCGTACGAAAGGGTATGCGTTCTGTGGGATTTTTTATATAAAGAATGTGCCAGAGGCTTTGAGGGCATGGCACATTTTGCTCTGCGTTTGTCCTGTATTATACTGATGCCAGGGTCCCAAGGTCTTTCACCCACCTATGAGCAAGCTCATGTGGGCTTAGACCTTTTGCCCCCTGGCATCTTATACTTTCTGGTAGGCAATTCTTTCACTTCCATTTTCAAGATAGACAACTCCACAATATTTAAATCCATTCTTGTCAAGCAGATGCTGCATGACGATATTATCACGATGCGTGTCAATCTTCAGATTTCCACATTTGTTAAAAAGCCCAGTTCAGGCAGAAGGAAGCAGCACCGCGGATCGTGCCGTCGGAAGTGATCCGGTGTACGACTCCGTACGGGCCTCATTGAGCCATTGCCCTTCATAGATCCGGACATAAGTATCATCAATTCCTTCTTTATAATAAAAAGTAGCAATGATCTTATCATGCTCCACACAGACATAGCTGTTCCCGGAGGAAATATCGTCCATCAGGATCTGTGGTGCAGGATAGGTGTTCCCCCCATTGCAGAGGGTTTCCGTGACTTGCCATAAATATACGTGCATTCTCATACATACGAATGAGAATATTCAGTTCTTCAGGTTTGGTTTTTCTAATTTCCATAATCGTCCTCTCATTTGATTGATATGAACCTAATTATAGCAAAGCAGGGCTGATTGCTCAATTTACAAATGTACTGAAATGCAGTAAAAAGACAGAAAATCTTCGAGGAAAGTACCTATAAAACTGGAAGAAAACGCCCATTTTTGTACAAAATCAAATACAAGAGCCTTCATGAAAAGTATTCTCAGAATAACGCTTGTCTTTTATTTAACGTGGTGTTATACTATGCCCGTAAAACAAATACAAAACTATTATTGGAGAAAAAAGGAGGATTTTTTTCGATGGCTAATTTTGAACAGTGGGCTGGCTTCGAAGGAAGAAACTGGAAAAGTTCTGTAGATGTACGTGATTTCATCCAGAGAACTATACACCATATGAAGGTGATGAGTCATTCCTTGAAGGATATACAGAAGCAACAGACAAGTTATGGGGCAAATTACAGGAACTTCAGAAAGAAGAAAGAGCTAAAGGCGGAGTTCTTGACATGGAGACAGAAGTTGTTTCCGGTCTTACGGCTTATATCCTGGATATATAGATGAGAGCATGAAAAAGATCTGGAGCAGGTCGTTGGTCTTCAGACAGATAAACCGCTGAAGAGAGCATTCATGCCTTATGGTGGAATCAAGATGGCTGAGCAGGCTTGTACAACATACGGATATCAGCCAAGCGAGAAGCTGCATGAGATCTTTACAAAATATCATAAGACTCATAACCAGGGAGTATTCGACATCTACACACCAGAGATGAAGAAAGCCCGCCACAACAAGATCATTACAGGACTTCCGGATACATACGGACGTGGACGTATCGTAGGTGACTACCGTCGTGTTGCACTGTATGGTATCGACTTCCTGATCGAGAGAAAGCAGTATGACTTTGAGCGTTATGCAAGACATGGCATGAAAGGTGAGGATTTCCGTCTTCGTGAAGAGCTTGCTGATCAGATCAAAGCTCTGAAAAAGAAATGAAAGAAATGGCAGCAGCTTACGGATTTGATATTTCTCAGCCGGCTAAGAATGCTCATGAAGCAGCTCAGTGGCTGTACTTCGGATATCTTGCAGCAATCAAGACTCAGAATGGAGCAGCTATGTCTGTAGGACGTATCTCTACATTCCTTGATATCTATATCGAGAGAGATCTGAAGGCTGGAACACTTACAGAGAAAGAGGCTCAGGAGATCATTGACCACATGGTAATGAAATTCCGTATGGTTAAGTTCGCAAGAATCCCATCATACAACCAGTTATTCTCAGGAGACCCGACATGGGCAACACTTGAAGTAGCAGGTCTGGGACAGGATGGACGTTCTATGGTAACAAAGAACGACTATCGTTTCCTTCATACACTGAATAACATGGGACCTTCACCAGAGCCGAACCTGACAGTTCTTTATTCTTCAAGACTGCCGGAGAACTTCAAGAAGTTCGCTTCTCTGATTTCTGTTACAACAAGTTCCATCCAGTATGAGAACGATGATGTTATGCGTCCGGTATGGGGCGATGACTACAGCATCTGCTGCTGTGTATCTGCTACCGAGACCGGTAAGGAGATCCAGTTCTTCGGCGCTCGTGCAAACCTTGCAAAATGCCTTCTGTACGCTATCAACGGTGGTGTTGATGAGAAGACAAAAAGTTCAGGGTAGGATAAACATCAGCCGATCACATCTGAGTACCTTGACTTCGATGAAGTTATGGAAAAATATGATGAGATGATGGAGTGGCTGTCCAAGCTGTATGTTGATACACTGAACATGATCCACTACATGCATGATAAATATTACTATGAAGCAGCGCAGATGTCCCTCATCGATACAGATGTAAAACGTTCATTCGCTACAGGTATCGCAGGATTCTCACACGTAGTAGATTCCTTAAGTGCTATCAAATACGCAAAGGTTAAACGCAATCCGTGACGAGGACGGTATTGCAGTTGACTTTGAAATTGAGGGAGACTTCCCAAGATATGGTAATGATGATCCTCGTGCAGATGAGATCGCAACCTGGCTGCTGAAGAAATTCATGCACAAACTGAATAAGTGCCATACTTACAGACATTCTGTACCGACAACATCTATCCTTACAATTACATCTAACGTTGTATATGGTAAGGCTACAGGATCTCTTCCGGATGGAAGAAAGGGTGGAGAACCACTGTCTCCAGGTGCTAACCCGTCTTACGGCGCTGAGAAGAACGGTCTGCTTGCATCTCTGAACTCTGTTGCTAAGCTTCCATACGAGCTTGCTCTTGATGGAATCTCTAATACACAGACAATCAGCCCGAATGCTCTTGGACATACAGATGATGAGCGTAAAGAGAACCTTGCTCATGTACTGGATGGATACTTCGATCAGGGAGCACATCACCTGAACGTAAATGTATTCGGTGTTGAGAAACTGAAAGATGCTATGGAGCATCCGGAGAAACCTGAGTATGCTAACTTCACGATCCGTGTATCAGGATACGCTGTTAAATTCATCGACCTGACTCGTGAGCAGCAGCTCGACGTTATCGCAAGAACATGCCACGAGACTATGTAATCAGCGATACAAATGAGATTCGAGGATGTTAAGAATAGTATGATCAGATATTGAAAAACTAATCTGTATCATCTAAGAAGAATCAGACTTAGATCAGGACGCAGCCATTTTATAAGCTGCGTCCTTTTAACAAGTCGGAATACAGAAAATGATATTGGAGAAACTTTATTGAAAAGTTGCGGGAGGTGAAGTTATGTCAGAAGTGAAAGGTTATATCCATTCAACGGAGAGCTTTGGGTCAGTTGACAGATGGGGAGTCCGTTTTCTTATTTTTGTGAGCGGATGTCCAATGCGCTGTCAGTTCTGCCATAATCCGGATACATGGAAGATGCAGGACGGAGAAGAGAGGACGACAGATGAACTGCTGAAAACAGCACTTCGTTACCGGTCTTACTGGAAAAAAGAAGGTGGGATCACAGTAAGTGGAGGGGAGAACCGCTGATGCAGATGGATTTTATGATCGATCTGTTCAAAAAAGGCAAAAGCAGAAGGGGTTCATACGAATATTGATACCTGCGGAGCTGTATTTACAAGAGAAGAGCCTTTTTTCAGTAAACTGGAAGAACTGATGAAATATACAGATATGCTTATGCTGGATATCAAGCATATAGATGACGAGCAGCATAAGATTCTGACAGGTCATTCCAATAAGAATATTTTGGAATTTGCACGTTATCTGTCTGATATCAAAAGCCGATCTGGATTCGTCACGTACTGGTTCCGGAGAGAAGTGATAATGATGAATATCTTGAGAGACTTCATGATTTTATTGAAACGCTGGATAATGTCGAGAAAGTGGAAGTCCTTCCTTACCATACGCTGTCGGGGTCAAAAGCCCCCCCGACTATGATACCTACGGATTGTTATGCACTACGTGCTCCCACAATCCTACCCAACATTCGCATATCGTGGTGCTTACGCCCCACTTTTATGCTCATATTGGGGCGGGTCACAAGGTCATTCTACCACTAGTACAAAAAGTTTTTTTAAATAAATGGACTATATTTCTTTTCTGTAGTATACTGTTCTCATCAAATCAAAAGGAGCATTAAACTATGGGAAGAAAAGCATCCACTATTAATCTTAGCGAGGACGAACGTTTATATCTTGAAACTCAGATGCGTGCAAGAACAATTCAAGCCCAGACAGTAATTCGGGCAAGAATTTTACTACTCAAAGCAGAAGGTATTTCAGTTGACCATATTGCAGACAAAGTAGGAATGAGTCGCAAAAGCGTCATGCTCTGTATCAATAAATACCTTGAGGGTGGTGTGGAAAATGCTCTGTTTGATGCACCCGGTCGTGGCAGGAATGCTGAAATAACCGATGATGAAAAAGCCGGATAATAAATATCGCCTGTCAGAAGCCTGTCAATCTTGGATATTCAGCAGAAGTATGGACGCGTGCTCTTCTTACAAAACATATTAATAAATTTGCCGAAGAAGCAGGGCATACAAGGTTGTCAACAATCAGTCAGTCAAAGGTGCACAATACTGGAAGAAGCGGATATTAAGCCTAACAAAATAACTTATTACTGCGAAAATCGTGACCCTGATTTTGACCAGAAAATGCATAATGTTCTTCTTGTATATAAACAATTGTCTTTACAGTTTGACGAGAAGGGACAGCTCATTCCGTTTAAGGAGGATGAACAGGTTGTACATGTACTTTCCTATGATGAAAAACCCGGAATTCAGGCAATTGCCAATACCACAGAAGACCTCTTGCCGGATGAAAATCACAAGACGGTCAGCCGTGATTATGAATATAAACGTCTTGGAACTATTTCACTGCTTGCTGGAATCGACTTACAAACAGGGGAGGCAATTCCGCTTGTAAAAGATAAACACAGCAGCAAGGAATATATTGAGTTTCTAAAAATACTTGATTCAAAATATCCGGAGACTGACCGGATTCGTCTGGTATTGGATAATCTGAAAGTTCATTCTTCAGAGGAAACCCGAAAATACCTTGCGACAAAGCCGGGAAGATTTGAATTTGTGTTTACTCCCAAGCATGGTTCATGGTTGAATCTTGTTGAGGGATTCTTTAGTAAACTCACACGTCAGATGCTAAAAGGCATACGTGTAAAAAACTAAGGATGAACTTGTGCAGCGTATCTATAGATACTTCGATGAAGTAAACGAACAACCTGTCGTATATCACTGGAAGTATAAGCTTGAAGAAATTAGTATAAGCTTGAAGAAATTAATTCAAGTGAAGAGGTGGTGGTTGATACGTTGCCAATTCAAAAGTCCAGTTAATTAATAACGGTTATACTGTCTTTTTCGAAAATCAGGTCTTCTTTCCAGGTCTTCTGATCATAATAGCGGGTGACAATGGTTGTGATCGTATTTAGATCTGTTTCAGGAAATTGTGGAGCGATGACAGCGGCGATTTCTTCAGGGGTGTGATTCTGAACAAAATCCATACCTTTCTGCAATGCATTGGTAAAAGACTGGATGACATCAGGGTTTTTGTCAAGATAACTCTTTTTGGCACTGTATGCAGTGTACGGAACATAGCCGCTGTCCGTACCGAGTGATGCTACGACATGCCCTTTTCCCTCACTTTCAAGGGCGGTGGCACTTGGCTCAAATTCTACTGTAAAGTCTCCACTGCCTTCTGAAAATGCAGCAGCAGTTGAACCAAAGTCGATGCCCTGGTTGATGTTCAAATCTGTCCGTGGGTCGATGCCATTCTGGTTTAAGATATACTCAAATACCATTTCAGGCATGCCGCCTTTTCTACCGCCAAGAACATCCTTGCCTTTCAGATCAGTCCATTTAAAGTCCTTCATTTCTTCTCTTGCAACGAGAAAGTTCCCGGCGCGCTGCGTGAGCTGGGCAAAGTTTACAACATAATCATTGGCTCCTTCATTGTACGTATAAATAGAAGATTCAGATCCCATGAAACCAATATCTGCTTCACCGGAAATAACAGCAGTCATAGTTTTGTCTGCCCCAAAACCGGTAACGAGCGTGAGATCAATTCCTTCCTCGTCAAAGTACCCATTTTCAATCGCAGCGTACATCGGAGCGTAGAAAATAGAATGAGCCACTTCATTCAATGTCACAGAGACGGGAGCAGAATCGGAATCTGTCCCCGGATATGTCAGAGACAGTTTCTGTTGTGTTTGTTTTTTTAGAATTTTTAGTGTTGTCATCAGTGTGAGCAGAACCGCAGGCAGACAACAGCCCGACAGTCATGACAGAAGTGAGAAGTATGGATATCAATTTCTTTTTCATAAGTCCTCCCAGATAAGATTAGATTCTCATTTAAAGTATGCAGGAGAAACGGAACAGGTGAAATCTCAGGCAGGCTTTTAATTTGTCCAAATTGTTTTGTTCCGAAAAACTGAGCGAGAAGTTTTAAATGGGTTTATCAGGTATCCAGACTGAAGAATATCTTTGCGGGAATATGATAGGGCGTTTGCTATAACTTGAAACTATAGTTAACATGTTCTTTTTATGTATTATACAAATTGCACAGACAGAACTATAATGACTTCCATAAAAGAGATAACAAATTTGGAGGTAATGATTTATGCAGATATCAGTAATAGGTTTTCCAAGAATCGGTACATTAAGAGAATTAAAATTTGCTTCTGAGAAGTACTTTAAGAAGGAAATAGAAGCCGGAGAATTATTGCAGAAAGCACAGGAACTGAGGAAGACACACTGGTTGACACAGAAGAATGCAGGGATTACTTATATTTCAAGTAATGATTTTTCATTTTATGATATGGTATTGGATACGGCGGCACTGCTTGGCATTGTTCCAAAACGATACAAAGAATTGAACCTGTCGGATTTGGATACCTATTTTGCAATGGCACGAGGCTACCAGGGGACTTCTGGCGATGTCAAGGCTCTTGCGATGAAAAAATGGTTCAATACCAATTACCATTACATTGTTCCGGAACTGGAAGATGATACAGAGATCAAAATTTCGGGAGATAAATTATGGTCAGAATATGCGGAAGCAAAGAGCATTGAATAGAGACAAAACCGGTTGTAACCGGGGCATATACCGTATTAAAGCTTTGCAGATGTACAGGAAATAAGACAGCAGCAGATTATGTGGATGAGATTGTAAATGCATATAAAGATCTGATCGAGAAGTGTGAAAAAGAGCAGATCGCATGGATCCAGTTTGATGAACCGGCACTGGTGCAGGATATGGAAAAAGAAGACATCGAACTTTTCCACAGACTTTATGATGCGATTCTGACAGCAGTAAAAGATTGTAAGGTACTTTTACAGACATATTTCGGGGATGTAAGAGATATTTACCAGGATCTGATTGAGATGCCGTTTGATGGAATCGGTCTTGATTTTCTGGAAGGGAAAGAGACACTTCAATTAATTGAATCATATGGGTTTCCAAAGGAAAAGAAACTTTTGCGGGACTTGTTAATGGAAAAAATATCTGGAAAAATCATTATGAAAAAAACTTTAAAGATCTTAGAAAAATTACAGGAAAAAAGAAATCCAGACGGTATTATCTACTTCCTGTTCACTGCTTCACGTACCATATACATTAAAGCATGAGACAAAGCTTTCCAAAGAATATCTGGCTTATTTTGCTTTTGCTGAGGAAAAATTGACAGAACTTAAGGAACTGGGTGATCTTGCGGAAGATAAGAAATATTTCGATAGAGAAGCTTACAAGAAAAACCATGATCTTTTGCGGCAGACAGAAAATGTGAAAATGTTGCAGTGAAAAACAGACTATCACATGTAACGGAAGCGGATTATATCAGAGAGCCAAAGAGAAGTGAACGTCAGAAACTGCAGAAAGAGGCTTTTGGACTTCCGAGCTCCCGACAACGACGATTGGATCTTTCCCACAGACGAAAGATGTAAAGGCAAACCGGTCTGCCTTTAGAAAGGGAGAGATTACCAGACAGGAATATGTGGATTTCAACAAGAAGAAGATCGCGGAATGTGTGGCATGGCAGGAAGAAATCGGACTGGACGTGCTGGTTCACGGAGAATATGAACGAAACGATATGGTGGAGTATTTTGGCGAAGCATTAGGAGGCTTTCTGTTCACAGAAAAAGCATGGGTACAGTCTTATGGTACGCGATGCGTAAAACCACCCATTATATGGGGGGATGTCTATCGTGAAAAAGTCGATTACGGTAGATTGGTCCGTATATGCACAGTCACTTACGAATAAGATCATGAAAGGAATGCTGACAGGCTGGGTTACGATATTGAACTGGTCATTCCCAAGAGAAGACATTTCCATTAAGGAATCCATCTCGCAGATTGCACTTGCAATCAGAGATGAAGTACTGGATCTTGAAGCAAATGGAATCCGGATGATACAGATCGACGAAGCTGCCTTGAGAGAAAAACTGCCGCTCAGAAGATCAGACTGGTATACAGAATATCTTGATTTTGCCATCCCGGCATTCCGCCTGACACACAGCGGAGTCGAAGCGGAAACTCAGATTCACACACATATGTGTTACAGTGAGTTCACAGACATTATTCCGGCGATTGACGATATGGACGCCGATGTCATTACCTTTGAAGCATCGCGTTCGGATCTGCAGATTCTGGATTCCTTAAGAGAAAAATCATTTTGAGACAGAGGTTGGACCTGGCGTTTATGACATTCATTCTCCTAGAGTACCATCAGTTGAAGAAATTGTGTTGGCACTGAAAGTTATGCTTACTAAGATCAGTCGTGAAAAATTATGGGTAAACCCGGACTGTGGATTAAAGACAAGAGGTGTTCCGGAAACGGATGCAAGTCTTAGAAATATGGTTGAGGCTGCAAAAAGAAATCCGGAAGAACTAGAGGATTCATCAGACTGCGTCTAAAAGCCAGTAATTTTCGCTTTTTTGTTCATTTGGTTTGCCTTCTTTTCATAAAAAAAGTCAAGAGTTTGTATAAAAATATTGTTGCACCCGTCAACCGTTGGTATATTGCGATTGGAAACATTCTTTTCGCTGCACTGATAGCAGCACTTCAGGGATTATTTATGCAGTTGCAACTGCCGGTTGACAGAATTTCAGCCTGATTTGGTAGTCTGCAACTGGAAAATCCGATATAATAAGATCATGATGTCGGGGGCAAAAGCCCCCCGACTTTGATGCCTACGGATTGCTCCGTGCTACGCACTCCCACAATCCTACCCAATATTCGCATATCGTGGGATTATCATCCCACTTTTATGCTCATATCGGAGCAGGCCCTAAGGTCTTTCATCCACCTATGAGCAAGCTCATGTGGGCTTAGACCTTTGACCCTGGCATCAGATCATAAAATATAGATGAAAACCTGAAAAGAGGAGGAAAATGGATATGATCTTATCGGAAAAAAATCGCAGAAGAGCGAAAAAGAAAAATGGATGGTCACAGGAAGAACTGGCAGAAAAGCTGTCTGTATCACGGCAGGCTGTTTCTAAATGGGAGAGTGCATCGTCTGTACCGGATTTGCAGAAATTACTCCGCATGGCAAAAATTTTTGAGGTCAGTACAGATTATCTGTTAAAAGGATGAAATGGGAAAAAGAAGAGGTTGAGAAAATATCAGACTATAGGACAGAAGATACAGTCTACAGGAATGTATCTATGGAAGAAGCAAAATCATTTTCTGGAATGGAAGAGAAAAAATGCAGTCATACTGGCAGGGGCAGTTGCTCTTTGCATCATGAGTCCGTCACTGCTCATTTTTCTGACAGGTCTTTCCAGTGCAACGGGTGGAAATCTGAGTGAAAATACTGCGGTGGGGATTGGAGTTTCGGTGGTACTGGTGATGGTTTCCCTTGCAGTTGCTATTTTTATTTCTTATGGGATTCATGGAAAAGCATATGAGTATCTGAAAAAGGAACTGATTGAAACTGCTTATGGAGTAAAAGGACTGGTAAAAGAAAAGAAGCAGAATTATGAAGGTACTTATACAAGAGGGATTATCCTGGGAGTTGTTTTCTGCATTCTGGCGGTTATTCCTCTTTTGATCGGAATTGCGATGGAACAACCGGAGTATATGATTACAAGTGATGTGTCAATTCTCCTTTTGCTTGTTGCAGTGGGGGTGTTTTTAATTGTACGTGTCAGTACGATCAATGGAAGTTACGATATGTTGCTTCAGGAGGGAGAATATTCCCAAAAAGGAAAAGGCTGTAAAGAAAAAAAAGTTTGAAATCTATTCAACTGCTTATTGGTGTATTGCTACAGCAATCTATCTTGGATGGAGTTTCCTGAGTGTGCGGTGGGATTATACCTGATTCTGTGGCCGGTAGCGGGTGTATTATTTGGTGCAGTGTCAGTAGTTGCAAGAGGGATTTGGGGAACACAGGATTCGACCAGATATAATCATGTTTGCGGATACTTGTAAAAAGAAAATACTGGTGCTATAGTATCCCTAAAAAGGAGGGGAGTGCTATGAAGATGATCCGCAGAATTTCAAATTTAGTCAGTTTATGTATGTTACTTGCATATGTTATTGTTCTTGTATGTATCTGGAGCAGGATCCCCTGAACAGTTCCGACTCATTTTAACGCTGCAGGAATAGCAGATAGTTATGGGGGCAAAGGAATTCTTTGGATTGAGGTGATTGCGGCAACAGTCATTTTGCTTTTTGCTCTCTCTGATTGAAAAAGTTCCGTCTATATGGAACTTCCCGGTAGCTGTCACAGAGGAGAATAAAGAAAGGCTGTATAAAATAGCACTGGTAATGCTGGGAGCAATAAAGATTCTTACTACGGGATTATTTATCGATGTAGGAGTCAGCAGCCCGGTAACGAGATTCCCTGTCTGGCCTATGTACATCATGCTGGGTGCGATGGTGATCGTGATTGTAGTGGCAGTAGTACAGATGGTCCGGGCAAAGTAAAGATGTCGGGGTCAAAAGCCCCCGACGTTGATGCCTGCAGATTGTTCCGTGCTACGCATTCCCACAATCCCTGGCATCATAAAAATAATATATCAAAGGCAGTGAAAGAAGCAGGCTGACCTTAAGAAGAAAGACGAGGATGAAAAATGGACGAGTTATATCAGATCATCGAGCAGAAAATAAAAAGCTTCCAGCTATCCGAGAGAGATTTCAGGAGCAAAGGTATATAATGATATTTGTGACCAGATCGAAGGAAAAGAAAATGGAGAGTATCTTCTGCTGTCAAAATTTGAGGATGATGTAGTTTTTGAATACCATATTACGGTGAAAAAGATGAAGAGTTTAATCTTGGAATTCTGACTATGAAAGCACCGGAAGGTGTATTTGAAGCAGATTTTGATGCAGAGTAAAATTTTGCTTATATTTCAGAAAAAAAATGTGATACAATAAGCATCGTGCAAAAAATGAAATAGCGAAATAATAACGACATTAAATATTATTGCGGCCCATGTCTGATAGCTGCGATGTATTTGATGTCGTTTTTATATGTCAAGAAAGCGTACTTTTTGATATATAAGATATTCCAGGCTATTCATACAAGTAAAGGAGAGAAGAAAATGCCAAAAACTAAAATTCAAAGTATTGTATTTACCGCAATGAGGGTATTCTGCATGTTTATGTTTCCCGACAGCACTTTTACTGCAAATATTTTTTGTAGGTCCATTTGTACGTCTGATGTTCAGAAATGCATCCAATGGAGACGTGATGGCGTGCCGGAGAGTGACGGACAGCAGGATTGCCAATATATTTGAGGACAGACTGGCGGATGTATGGGTCTGTCAGATGGAAAAATACAGAGAATATGACCGATTTATAAAATGTAGTAAATGCGAGCTGAAAGCGTGGTGCAGAGGTTGTCCGGCAGTAGCAAATGGAACGAATGGTGATTTTTACGGGGCAGATCCTCAGTGCTGGAAGATAAAAAATGAAAGAACGGGGGGAGCGATTATCATGTTGATGGATCTGATAAAAAATCTTTCATATAAAAAGCTCTCTCATATAAAAAATCCATCAATCGGACTATCTGCCGGATTGATGGATTTTTGTCGGGGATATTCCCCGATCATCATTCTGTAATTTATTTGAACTCAACGATCTGCGTAAGATCAGTTATCATGTTCGTCTTCGAAAGGATCTTCATAATCCTCGTCCTCGTCGTCATCTTCATAGTAATAATCTCCGCCTCTGGAGGCAATACCAAGAATCAGTGAGATGACTGCGAAAGCAGCACTTACACCGGCAACAATCAGCAGTTCCAGTTCGCTTCCGCGTTTCAGGAATGCAAATCCGGCACTTGCCAGATAGAACAGCATTGGTGCAAGGAATGCAAAGATCGTATAACGATTCACCATGATGAAATACAGCAGAGCTGAAACCAGCATGCAGAGTGCCAGAATCACATAAACCATACCGGAAGTAGCAGAACCGTCTGAAGAGGTGCTGCTCAGTCCAAAATGTAAATCCTCTGTACATCAGATATCCGAAACCGAGAAGTGAGAGGATACCAAGGATGATACGGGCAGGTCTGAATCTTGGTACATCATCATATTCGTACTCATCATCATCATACTCATCGTCGTACTGCTCTTTTTTCTTTGTATCTTTTACTTTCTTCTCATCAGGATCTTCGTTCTTTTTCTTCTTTTTTTGTAAATTTGCTGTCAGGATCTGTCGCAAGCATCTCTTCATATCCTTTGCGTACTGCCTTTTCACGCTTTGTACGAACCTGCTCTGCAGGAATATTTCCATATTTCTGCTCATCAGAAGCTTTATTAGTATCAGAAGCTTCTTCAGGATGACGCTTCTTGACCGGTTTCTTTGCGGACGCCTTTTTTCTCCCCTGGCGTCTTTGTGGAAAGCGGTTCTTCTGTAGAAGCAGGTCTGACTTTCTTTTTTTGACTGGTCTTTTTCCGGTTTCTCGGAAATTTCAGCAGTTTCATCATTACTGATCGGTCTTGAAGCCTTCGGACGTACAGGTTTTCCTTCTGCGTCTGTCGGTCTGCGTCTTTTTCGCAGGTTTTGCTTCGGCTTTCTTTTCGGCTTCCTTTACTTTTTCAGCGTCAGAGCCGGCAGCAGGTCTTTTGACTGGAGGCTTTTTTGGCAGCCGGGTTTTCTTCTGCTGCACCCTTCTTGGATACGGATGATTCAGCAGGTCTGACAGCGACTTTGCTTTCAGCTTTATCGACTGGCTTTGCTTCTGCCTGTTCAGCCTCTTTTTTTTTTTGCAGCTATTTTCCCCGGCACGCTGCCTGTCGAGATTCCACTGCTTCTTACAGTCACGGCAGACTGCATATTCGTTGAAGATCGGATCTCCGGATTCCGTTGTGCCGACTTGTCTTTTCATACGCTCAAGTTCTTTACCACATGATGGACACTTCATATTAATTATGTACTCCTCTCCTTGTCAATGACAAAATTAATAACAGAAGTATTATAGCATTTTGTGTCAGTTTGGACAATGGAAAAATCAAAGATATAGATGGAAACTGTCGAGGAATGGAAAAAATAAAGTAGTAGACTTTACAAATTTAGTGTGCTAAAATGTAACAGTAATTAAACGAGGGTGAAAAGGAGATTGGTTTCATGAGCAAGAAAATAAGGACTGAGGCGGTTGATTATCTTTTTTAATGCCATTTTAAGCCTGGAAAATAAAGAAGAATGTTATACTTTTTTTGAAGATATCTGTACGATCAACGAACTGCTTTCGCTTTCCCAGCGTTTTGAAGTGGCAAGGATGCTCAGAGAGCAAAAGACATATCTTGAGATAGCAGAGAAGACCGGAGCGTCTACAGCAACGATCAGCAGAGTCAACCGTTCACTGAACTACGGAAATGACGGATATGATATGGTCTTTGAGAGAATCGGACTTACAGAAAAGGAAGAAGATTCATCAACTGCAGAAGAATAGAAAGTGGAAAGATAGTTCGGAAAAAAAGTATGAGCGGATCTTTGGCCGGGGATCTTCGGACGCAGAATACAAAAGACACGAACCTGTGGCTGCAACCATTGGAACGTGTCTTTTTTTAAATATCAGTCCTTCTTATTCTTAGAAGAAGGAGCTGCGATATCATCAATAATCCGTTCGATCATCATCTTTTTTCAGATATACGTCGAAACTGAGATTACAGATAAAAGCAAACTTCTGGAGAGTATCCCTGTCTTCTCCGTCAGGAAGTTGGTCAAAAGCTTCTCCTGCCTTATCATAAGCGGAAGATACGCTGTCTTTCAGCGAGTCGAGCCGTTCTTTTTCCATGTGGCAGAGTTCTTCATAAATAGAGGAAAGTTCCATTGTATCATTTCCGGAGAAATATTTTTCCGTCAATGGCTTTAGTACCGTTTCGATATCTTTGATCGACAAAATACTTTTAAAATAGTAGATAAAAATGAGAAGCAGCATATGCTCCTGGGAATATTTCTTCTTCACAGGCGGCGGAAGAAGATTGTTCTTTGCATAATTGTTGATCATGGTCTTAGTAAGGATCTTATCCTCTTTATATCGCTTGGTAGAAGCGAGCTGTTCATCCATAAAAGTAGTGACTTGATCCATATAAAGATCAATATTCGGGATGTCACCCGGATGCACATATTGAAGATGGGAAAGTTCATTTAAAATGCTGTTAAGCATATCATTCATATCTATAGTCATGTTATCACCTCGACAGACTCATTATATAGTATTTAAAACTATATGGCAAGTAAAAACTCAGAATAATGCAGAGGAACAGTAACAGGATGATCTCGACGAAATTAAGAATAACATAGACTTGACAATCAAGAATGTATGTTCGATAATGGAAGATACAAATGATGGGTATGCAGAGGCATAATCAGTAGATAGGAGAGCAGTTTTATGAGTATTTATGATAAATTGAACGAACCCCAGAGAGAGGCGGTATATCATACAGATGGACCTCTGTTGATCCTGGCGGGTGCAGGTTCGGGAAAGACCCGGTACTGACGCACAGGATTGCTTATCTGATCGAAGAGCAGCAGGTGAATCCATGGAATATCCTGGCGATCACATTTACGAATAAGGCAGCAGGAGAGATGAGAGAAAGGGTGGATTCCCCTCGGTGGGCTTTGGCTCGGAAAGCATCTGGGTAAGCACTTTTCATTCGATGTGTGTGCGGATTTTAAGAAGATTTATAGACCGGCTTGGGTATGATAACCGTTTTACGATCTACGATACAGACGATCAGAAGACTCTGATGAAAGAAGTCTGTAAAAAGGTCGCCATTGATACAAAGGTTTTTAAGAGAGAAGCCTTATGTCGGCGATTTCTTCTGCCAAGAATGAACTGATCCTTCCGGATGAGTTTGAACTGAATGTAGGAGGAGATTTTGCAAAGCTGAAGATTGCAAAAGTATACCGTGAGTATGAGGCACAACTGAAGGCGAATAACGCACTGGATTTTGATGATCTGCTGGTGAAGACGGTTCAGCTTCTGCAGACGCAGCCGGATGTGCTGGAGAATTATCAGGAGCGGTTTCGCTATATTATGGTCGATGAGTATCAGGATACGAATACAGTGCAGTTCCAGCTTGTAAGACTGCTTGCCGGAAAGTATCGGAATCTGTGCGTGGTGGGAGATGATGACCAGTCGATCTACAAGTTTCGTGGAGCGAATATCCGCAATATTCTGGATTTTGAACATGAATTTTCAGATGCCTGTGTCATAAAGCTGGAGCAGAAATTACCGCTCCACGGGCAATATCCTGAATGCAGCGAACCGGGTAATCGCCAATAATAAAGGCAGGAAAGAAAAGACTTTATGGACTGCCAACGGGGAGGGAGAGCTGGTTCATTTAAGGCAGTTTGATACAGGATATGATGAGGCGGATTTTATTGCAGAAGATATAAAAAAGGAAGTAAGGGCAGGAGCATCATATAATGACCACGCGGTGCTTTTTACAGAACGAATGCACAGTCCCGTCTTTTGGAAGAAAAATTTGTTGCGATGAATGTCCCGTACAAGATTGTGGGCGGTGTCAACTTTTATGCCCGCCGGGAGATCAAAGATCTGCTTGCGTATTTAAAGACGATTGATAATGGAATGGATGATATTGCGGTACGAAGAATCATTAATGTGCCAAAAAGGGGCATTGGTCTGACTACGATCAACCGGATCCAGGAGTCTGCTGCAGAACGTGGGCTTGGATTTTTATGAGACGCTGATGGCCCCGAGTTGATCCCTGGAATCGGAAGAAGTGCAGCAAATCTGGATTCTTTTGCAGCTCTGATCGAATATTTTAAAAGGGCTTACCGGACAGATGAGCATTACGGATCTGCTGCGGGAAGTGATCGAAAAGACAGGATATATGGAGAGTCTGGATTCCGAGGATAAAGAGGATGCACAGGCGAGAAAGGAAAATATTGATGAACTGATCAATAAGGCAGCCGCATACGAAGAGAAAGGCAGCAGAAGATAGAGATGAACCGGCTACATTGAGTGCTTTTCTGGAAGAAGTGGCGTTGGTTGCGGATATTGACAGTCTGGATGAAGAACAGGATTATGTTGTCCTTATGACACTGCACAGTGCCAAAGGGCTGGAGTTCCCTCATGTATATCTGGCAGGAATGGAAGATGGCTTGTTTCAAGTTATATGACGATCACATCAGACGACAGAGATGATCTTGAAGAAGAAAGACGGCTTTGTTATGTGGGGATTACAAGAGCAGAGCAGGAGCTGACGCTTACCTGTGCAAGAAGAAGAAGGATGGTCAGAGCGAGACCCAGTATAATAAGATTTCACGTTTTATTAAGGAAATTCCGGCAGAACTTCTGGATACAGGAAGCCGCAGGATTGAACCAGAGACGGAAGTGCCGGTACAGCAGAATACATATGCACATGCAAGAGAAGCATTCCGGGCAAGGGCTTTCGGTGCGGCTTATAGCAACGGGGCAGGAAAAAGCAGCGGAGTTTCTTCGGGTAAGAGCAGCCGGGACTGGCATCTCTTCAAAAAAGGCAGCCAGCTTGCAGCAGGATCAGGTGGCAGTCCTGATTATGCAGAAGGAGACCAGGTGCGTCATGTGAAGTTTGGGGAGGGAACCGTTCTTGAGATTCGGTCCGGTGGCAGAGATTATGAAGTAACGGTGGATTTTGACAGTGCAGGAGTCAGGAAGATGTTTGCAAAGTTCGCAAAACTGGTAAAGATTTCATAGGTTTGTGGACTGTCAGCCGATCAGAAAAAGATGATTATGATGTGAGAACCGGGACAGAGTTTTTAGGAAAAATCTCCGAAAGCGGTAGTAATAACAGAGCTTAAGTGTTATAATATACAAAAATCAGTCGTAACCTGTGAGAGGTTAGAAAGGATGTGCAGATATGAATAAAAATTAGAGGATATGATCGCTGAATCAAAATTAAAAAGAAATCCTGCATAAGAACGAGGCAGAGAAGCAGAAGAATGCGGTTGTATGGGTACTTTGCAATTATTGGTGCGATTGCAGGAATCGCAGCCATTGCATATGCGGTATTCCGTTTTGTGACACCGGATTATCTGGAAGATTTTGATGACGATTTCGATGACGATTTTGACGATTATTTCGATGAGGATGATCAGGTATAAGTTCAGGATGGTAATAGCACAGTAAGAAGAATACAGACAGGATGTGACGGTTGGAGTACACCCTGTCTGTTTTGTTTTGTTGGGAGGAAATAATGAAAAAAGGACAGATCTATGAAGGCATAATCGAGAGAGTGGATTTCCCGAATAAGGAATGATTTATATTCGGAGGAAGAAAATATGTCACGGTGAAAAATGGTATCCCGGGTCAGAAAGTCCGCTTTATGATCAATAAATTTAAGCGGGGAAATGGAGAAGGAAGACTTCTGGAAGTGCTGGAAAAATCACCGCTGGAGACCAGGGGAGGCCGGTCTGTAGTATTTTCCCGGCCTGTGGTGGCTGCATGTACCAGACAATGTCCTACGAAGAACAGTTAAAAATGAAAGAGGGACAGATCCATCGGATCATGGATCCTGTCGTAAAGGGCGATTATATTTTTGAGAGTGTAAAGAAAGTCCAAAAGAGTTTCATTATCGTAATAAAATGGAGTTTTTCTTTTGGAGATGAATATAAGGACGATTACTTTCTCTCGGACTGCATAAAAAGGAAGCACATATGATGTCCTGACAGCAGCAGACTGCCAACTGGTCCATCGGGATATGAATCAGATCCTTTCCTGTGTTCTTGCATATTTCAGGGAGTGGAATGTAAGCTATTATAAGAAAATGCAGCATACTGGTTATCTGCGGCATTTACTTCTGAGACGGGGGGATACGACCGGAGAGATTCTGGTGCATCTTGTAACGACCACTCAGGAAGAGCATGACCTGACAGAATTAAAAGAACAGTTACTGGAGCTTCCTTTGGAAGGAAAGATCGTAGGAATCCTTCATATCCTGAATGATTCACTTTCAGATGTTGTAAAAGTGATGAGACAAGAATCCTTTATGGTCAGGATTTCTTTTATGAAAAGCTGCTCGGACTGCAGTTTAAGATCACCCCGTTTTCTTTCTTCCAGCCGAATTCGAGGGGAGCAGAGGTATTGTATGAGACTGTCCGGGAATACATCGGAGATATTGAGAATAAGACAGTTTTTGATCTGTTCAGTGGAGCCGGAACGATCGGTCAGGTGCTGGCCAGGTTGCAAAGAAAGTGATTGGTGTGGAGATCATCGAGGAGGCAGTAGAAGCTGCAAAAGAAAATGCTCTCCGCAATGGACTTTCTAATTGTAAATTCATAGCAGGCGATGTATTTAAGGTGCTGGACGAGATCGAGGAGAAGCCGGATGTGATCGTCCTTGATCCGCCGAGAGATGGTATCCATCCGAAAGCACTGCCTAAAAATTCTTGAGTTGGTATTGTTTCAAAAGCAGGACGCTACGGAGGAACATATGCCCATAGCGATATTGCTATGTCCTTTGCAACTTGGATTTCTCCTACATACAGAGTTCCAGTTATATATTATGAAGGACTATAGGCGTTTAAAACAGACGAGAACAGTCGGTTGTCTTTGAATTGGAATTTAAATAGAGAGATTTCTAAGTTGAATTACAAGATACATACAGATGCAAAAAATGAGTAGGGGAATAAGAAAATGCACTAATAAAGTAAAAAATTATGTGACAGAAAATAGTTTAAAAAATACAAAATAAGAAAATCACAGGATAATAAAGTAAATTATGTGACAGAAAATAGTTTAAAAAATACAAAAGAAAGAAAGTTTGTGGATGCCTTTATCCTTAGACTCCTCAGTGAGAAAAAACTCTGGAAGATTGCCCATGCAAATATCGTTGATTCAGCCGGAAACATTACCGATGGTCGTGCGATGCTCGATAAACTGAGCAGTCCGCTGGTGCTTGAGAATATTAACACAATTTTTGAAAAACAACCCGGTTCTGCTGGAAACATGGCAGACCATTGCACTGGAAGATATTCTGGGAAGAGAACTTATTGTGGATTCCTGCTATGTTCCTATTGAGGGACAGGCTCTGAGAAAGAATCTCATGTCTCTTTCTGTGTAAAATACGGAGGCAAGATGTCATATGCTGTTAAAGGACTCCTTTATCCAGCTGGTTCTGGAGTGGAATCAGGGCAGTCCTCATGAAGAAAATATAATTCAAGGTATCGAATGGAATGGCGAACAAAATGTCCGATATGAATTTTAAGAGACACTGTGGCTTGCTATCGAGGAATACCGAAATGAGAACATCATCGCGGTTCGCTATGAAAAAACCGAAGCAGATGGTGTGGTCTGGGATACCGACTACGTTATGAATTTTAATGACATGAGAATGTCTATTCAACTCGATCGTAGTTATTTGGAAGAGCCGCTGGCCGTTGACCCAACCTTTTCTACACCGCATTTTATCACTCTACTGATAGAACACGGCTATTTGAAGGATGATGGAATTTTGCCAATGCTCCGCAAGCCGATTTTCATTAAAGCTGATAATGTCGACTTGTTGACGGATGTAATCAATGGCACTTCAAGGTATAGACTCCCTGTTGTGTATATCTCCAAAACATACTACGGTGAAGATCCGGTGGATATTTGGAAATTATCTGGAAGGTTGAAAGGTGTTGCCCATGTGCTTGTTGAAGAAGGTACATGGCTGAACGAAAGAATCCGTCGGCAGTGTGATAACAAAAAAATGAATTCAACGGTGCTATCGGTGTATACTTCCCCAATAGTGCATATGGTCATAAGAAGTATCTATATCGTGCATACGATGGAATTGATGCTGTTTTGTCTGAAAAGGTTATTCGTAGTGTAATTCAGTACTGCAACGCTCAAATGATGGATAAGCTGTATACTTGGCAAGGCGTAAATAATGCACTTCTTAGAGATCGATTGAGTATGAGAGGTGCAGAATTGCTGGCGGCTGAATCTGAGAAAAAACCGCGTGGCAGCAGAAGCAGATGAACTGATTGAATCTGTAGACGAGGACATTCAAAAGCTGAAAAAACAGGTTGAAGAATTGACCCATGCAAATGAAATCCTTACTTACGAGAACCAAGGGTTGCGTTCTAAAATGAGTAGTGCAGATAATATGCCGATACTGTATTTGGGCGAAGAGGAAGAATTTTATCAAGGCGAAATCAGAGAGATGATTCTGGACGCTATTGCTGAGAAACTCAAAAATCTTGGTGAGAAGACAAGAAGATGGGATGCTCTGACTGATGTGCTTAATGCTAACGATTATCAGAATATTCGAGACGAAAGAGAACGCACCGTGAAGATTTTGTTTAAGGATTACAAAACCTTATCGGCTTCAATGCGTCAGCAGCTTTTAGAATTGGGCTTTGAGATTACTGAGGAAGGTAAGCATTATCGACTCACCTATTACGGCGATGGACGATATAAAACCACGATTGCTAAGACTGGAAGTGACTGGCGTGAGGGAAAAAACATTGCATCTGTAATCCTTAAGAGCATGATGTGATGGAATGGGCAATAAAGGAGCACACTATGAAAGCGATAGATACAGAATTGACAAAGTTTTTTTTAGGGGCAGAGGCTCAATACTATGTTCCTATTTATCAGCGAAAATATAGCTGGAAGAAGGATAATTGCTTAAAATTGATAGATGACATTCTAAAGGTGGCAAAAGATAATGAAAGGCCTTGTCATTTTATTGGCTCTGTCATCTATCTTGCAAAGCAGGACGCGATGCATGCTTCCGCAGTAAAGGAATATTTGGTGATTGACGGACAGCAGCGTCTTACTACAATCTCAATTGTGTTACTTGCTCTTGGGGACTACACAAGAGCGAAAATAGTTGATGATGCTGATTATAATAAAGCAACCACATCATTAGAAAAATTGTCTCGCAGATATCTGACAAATGAGGACGAGACTGGGGATACATATTACAAAGTAAGGTTAAATGAAGAAGACTTCTATGCATGGATGAAACTTCTTGAAAATCGAACTAAGCCGGATGATATTAAAAGGAGCAAGATTTTCGAGAATTATGGAATCATCTACAAGGCTCTTTGTGACAGTAATGTTGAACCTCAATTGGTGTATGATGGAATAAAAAAAGCTGAGATTAGTCGACATCTGTCTTGTTCCCGAAGATAATGCACAGTTAGTATTTGAGACGGTGAATAGTACAGGATTGCCGCTTTCTACTGCTGACAAAATTCGCAATTTTCTCCTGATGACAGTCGATCCGTCAAAGCAGACAAAACTATATCTGGAATACTGGCATCCTATGGAGAAAGCTCTCGGAATGGAATCTGGTGAGTCTTCTCAATTTGAAAGTTTCTTCAATTATTATATGACATCTGTTTTGCAGCGGCAGTTAGTTGGAGATTATTATGATGTATTCAAAAATTACTACTATGAGAACAAAGCTGCTGGAACAGAAGGAATTGTAAAACAAATCCATCAGTATTCTAAGTACTATACAGAATGGAATACCGCTTCTGATAAAGGCACACGTATACAAAGAGCCTTATTTAAGGTCCCGAAGACAGGACAGTTTAAGATTACTCCAGCAATCTTAAAAACTTCTCTCGGACAGAAATGATGGCCTCATCGTTGATGACGATGTTGTTGAAATTCTTACAATTATGGAATCGTATTGGATGCGTAGAGCTATATGTGCATTGCCAACTAATACTGCTGACCAGTCTGTATTTCTATGCTGAAGAGCCTTAATGCTACCAATCAGTTAAAATCATTTAAAGCAAATCTCTTTTTCGTTGACTTGGGCACAGAGAATGCCAAGTGATACTGAAATTAAGGACACGCTCAAAACCCTAAAAATTTATTCATTAAGTTCTTCCAGGGACTAAAACAATTCTGGATAAACTTGAGAATAATAGAAGAAAAGAGTATGTTCCTACTTCGGAGTATACAATTGAACATATTATGCCGCAAACACTGTCTGATGATTGGAAATCTGACCTTGGAGCAGATGCGAATCGAATTCATGAAACCTATGTCCATACAATTGGCAATCTTACATTAACTGGGTATAATTCTGAGTATCAGAATAAGAGGTTCTCGGATAAAGTTGATTGTACTGACAAGGCAGGAAATGCCATAGGATATAGACACACACCAATAAAAATTAGCAGTTATTTGACAACTGTAAGCAAATGGGGCGAAGATGAAATTTTAGCCAGAGCAGAAATGCTATCAGATGAATTAATTACAATATGGAAGTATCCTAAAAAGACTAATAGCAGATGTCTTTTTTGAAAGAATTAAAAACTGCTATTTGTTTCCGAGAACTAATGATAATAACCGGGACGAAAGCGGTTAGTCGATTTGTTCCCGAGAACTATCGGGGGGGCAACCTGACATCAATACTGTTTCCTCGTCCCATGGCCTTTATCGTCACGGTCTACGCTCATTCGGTTGGCCATCAATGGATAGAGTGCGACTACTTCGCCCTTGCCGTTCCGGATGATCTGGGCGTAGGCATTTCCCCACAGGAGTAGATGCGTCATCAATGTTTCCCGGAATACAAAGGATGTCATTTCCGGATTTGGCTCATCGTGTATCAGGTGATACAGCGGATGCTTGATAGCCTTTTCCTTGCTGACGGAGTCGGTGTATTGATAAACATGAACCGGCAGGCCAGCAATAGACTCGGAAAGAATTCTGACGCAAGGGTAGACGGCAGTCATCTGCATGGCACTTCGCTCATTCACCGCTTTACCGGAATTACTGCCACCAAACAGGAAACGGTAAGTGCTGCCGTTAGTGCTGTTGGTGGGCTTGTCTCTTGACCGGAATAGTCCGCTTAAAATGCTCATAATAATCACACTCCTTCCTAAATTTGAGCAAAAGAAAAGCACCTGCATTTGCAGATGCTTAACCTTAATCACGGTGACTTTCCCTTAAAAAATGGAAATGTTTAAGGGAAATATAAAATACTTAATGGTATTATTTTATTCTAAAATAGCAAGTGTTCTTTCCTGAGCCTTCACGTTTTAGTTCACCAGATGCGACTAATTTTCTTAGTGAGCCCTCTATAGAGCTGACGCTAAGCGAAGGGCAAAGCTCACGAATATTCTGCTTTGTGAAGCGACCTATTTTGTGTAAGGTTGCTCGTCTGACTGTTTCGAGAGCTGGCAACTTTGTTTCAACAAGTTCAAAACGTTCTTCGAAATCTTTGTATGCAGCAAGAACAGTACCAAGCAAAATACTTGATAAATGGCACTGGGGCCTCTGTCCCTTCATGCCAGCCAATCTGTGCCTGACCAAGTGCGTCGTAATACAGATCCTTGTTCTTGGCAATCTTAGCTTCCAATGAAATATACTTGCCAACATAAAAGCCATTTCTGTATAACAGAAGTGTTGTAAGCAAACGGCTCATTCGTCCATTTCCATCATTGAACGGATGGATGCAAAGAAAGTCATGAATGAAGATTGGAATTGCAATCAGGGGTTCAACTTCCATATTTCCAATGACACGATTATATTCCTCACATATTCTATCTAAAGCTTGTGGAGTATCGTATGGAGCAAGTGGAGTGAACAGAGTTTCTACATGGCCATCTGGATAGGTGGCACTAATATAGTTTTGTACACTTTTAGTTCTTCCGGCCATAGGATTATTCATGTGGCTATACAATATTTTGTGAAGCTGTAAAATATAATTCTGTGTGATAGGAATTGCACCAAAGCTTTCGTGAATAATATTAAGAACATCGCGATACCCTGCAATTTCCTGCTCATCACAGTTCTTTGGTGTTGTTTTTTTCTTCTACAATCTGCTTGATACGAGTGCTTGTTGTAACAATTCCCTCAATTGCGTTTGATGCCCGGTGCTTTGTATTTTAGCAATCTCAACCAGTTTTTCTAATTCTTCAGGACGTTGTTTCAGGTACATTTCCTGTTTACCGGCCTTTTATAAATTGCTGCAATTAAGCTAAGAACATCTGAATCCCACTTTTGCTTCTTGATTTCAGAGTAATTAAAAGTTCTCATTTCCTTCACCTCCGATTTTTCCCTTAAATATTACAACAAAATAAAGGAAACAGCAACATATTAAGGGGATTTCCACTTAATAGTATGCGTATTATAAGGTAAAGTATGCAGGGGTTATAGGAATAAGATCCCTCTGTCATCATAGACAGAAGCACCGGTATTATTTCCACAGCGGATCGCACGGTCAAGTCCTATAATCGTGGCAACTGCACCGTCGATTTTTTCTGTGGATTTTTTCTTTGTCTGCTTTTACATTGCCAGCAGGATCAGTACGGATATAAATGTTATCCATCATCCAGAGGAGTACTGGATGACCGCTGTGCCAGCCTTTGTTCCAGTGTCAGCTTCATAGCATCCAGCGCACAGCCTGCTTCACCCACTGGTTCAGTCGCAACTGTCTGAATGAATTTTTCTTCACCGGGATTCTGCTTGGCAGATTCACAGGCAGCTTCGACCCTTTATCGATACCGACTGTAATACCGAGAGAAGGGTTTGCTTTCTTCCAGACCTCTGGGTCCGTCCAGTCATCGGTTTCATGAAGACAATCCACAATAATTTGAATTTGCAAAAATCACCCAATGACGGTAAAATATATAAGTAAAGAATAGGGGGATCAGGTAGCATGAGCAAGGCAACGACAAAGTTTGCAATCGCATTTGCGTTTAAGGAATTATTATTAGAAAAATCAATTGATAAAATAACAATCAATGACATTACGGAAAAGTGTGGGATAAACCGTCAGACTTTTTATTATCATTTTCATGATATATATGAGTTGATTGAATGGATTTGTGAAACAGATGCAGATCATGTTCTGAAACAGAATAAAACATATGATACGTGGCAGGAAGGATTTCTGGCAATATTTCATCTACTGAAAAAGGACGAACCTTTTGTTGTCAACATCTATCATAATGCTCCGCGAGGATATATTTACCGTTATTTGTATAAAGTAACGTATCAGCTAATATATAATGTACTCGAAGAAAAAAGCGGCAGATATGGTCGTGCGGGAAGAGGATAAAGCATTCATTGCAGATTTTTACAAATATGGGTTTGTTGGTCTGGTATTAGAATGGATTGATAAGGGAATGAAGGAGGATCCGAAACAGATCATAGAAAGATTAAATGCATTGATTCAAGGATCTTTCGCACATGCATTGAATAATGCAAAACTGAACAGGAGCTGATTACGACAAATCTTGTGGTTTGTCGTATATGGATGCAATGTAAGAGGATTGTCGCTTTCTATGACAGTTCTCTTTTTTGTGCATAGTAGGAAAAAAGATTTTGTGGATATACTGTGCATATGGAAACAAAGAAAACGACACAGTTTAAACAAAAAGGAGGGTTTTATTATGTATTATTCAGCAGGAACTTATGAAGCATTTGCAAGACCGGAAAAACCGGAGGGTGCTGACCGGAAATCAGCATATATCATTGGAACAGGATTAGCGGGGCTTTCAGCCGCTTTTTATCTGGTGAGAGATGGGCAGGTAAAGGGAGAGCACATTCATCTCCTTGAGAAACTGGATCTTGCCGGGGGCAGCTGCGATGGAAGAAAGGATGTCCGAAAAGGTTTCTATATGCGTGGCGGAAGAGAAATGGACAACCATTTTGAATGTATGTGGGATATGTTCCGTGATGTTCCTTCGATAGAGACACCGGGCGTCTCTGTTTTGGATGAGTATTATTGGTTAAACAAACATGATCCGAATTACTCCCTTTGCAGGGCTTCTGAGAAATGCGGGCAGGATGCACATACAGATAAGAAATTTACACTTGATAAGGATTCAGCCCCGGCATTGTCAAAGTTGTTTATGACACCGGAAAAGGATTTGGAGGATAAGAAAATCAGTGAGATATTGCCGGATTCCTTCTGGGACACGAATTTCTGGCTATACTGGCAGACTATGTTCGCATTTCAAAGATGGTCATCTGCACTGGAAATGAAACGGTATTTGTGCAGATACTGCCATCATATTGATGGACTTCCGGATTTTCCCGCACTCCGCTTTACGAAATACAATCAATACGAGAGCATGATTCTTCCGCTTGTAAAATATCTCGAAAGCCATGGTGTGTCAGTCGAATATGGCATGGATGTCAAAAATGTTGTCATCAAAGATGAAAATGGTAAAAAAACTGCCACACAGATTATATATGAAAAGGCTGGAAAACCGGGTACAATTGATTTGATTGAGGATGATCTGGTCTTTATAACAAATGGATGCTGTACAGATACTTCCTGCTATGGAGATCAGAATACAGCACCGGATTTGAGCCTGATTAAAAACGGTACAGGCGAATCGTGGGATTTGTGGAAGAATATTGCTGCACAGGCAAAGAATGGTGAGTATGGTAATCCGGATAAATTCTGCGACGATTTTGAAGCAACAAACTGGATGAGTGCAACTGTGGAAACCTCGGATGAAGAGATTATCCAGAAGATTATCAGCATTTGCAAGCGTGATCCGAGAGAAGGAAAAGTAACAACCGGAGGAATTGTGACAGTGAAGGATAGTACCGATAACTGGTATCTTTCATGGACAATCAATCGTCAGCCGCAGTTTAAAGCACAGGATAAAAATACGGTTTTGATCTGGGTATATGCACTTACAACGAATAAAGAAGGAAATTATGTAAAGAAGGCAATGCGGGATTGTACAGGTGAAGAAGTTTGCCGTGAGTGGCTTTATCACATTGGCGTCCCGACAGATCAGATTGACGATTGGGCAAAAAATCGCTGCAATACAACAACCTGCTTCATGCCATACATCAATGCTTTCTTCCAGCCAAGAAAAAGAAAGTGATCGTCCGCTTGTTGTTCCGGAAGGTGCTGTCAATTTTGCATTCCTGGGACAGTTTGCGGAGACACCGAGAGACACTATTTTTACGACAGAATACTCCATCCGTACAGGTATGGAAGCAGTTTACACACTTATGAACGTAGATCGTGGTGTTCCGGAGGTGTGGGGCTCGAAGTACGATGTACGTGAATTGCTGCGTGCTGCATATTACGCAGTTGATAAAAACCGATTGATGAACTTCCGCTTTCTCTCAAGGAAAAGGTAGTCTTAAAGAAAGTAATAAAAGCTGTGGAAGGAACCGATCTGGAAATTTTGCTCAAGGAAAGTGGATTACTCCGGTAAGAGCAAGAAAAGGGGGATGCAAAAAACTCAATCGAGTTTTCACATCCCCTAAAGAAGATCTATTGCAGATAAAAAGCTGTACTTTGCATAGAAGAAATGCAGAGTATGGCTTTTCTTTTTTTGAGATTGGAGCGGATAACAAGGACAAGATTGCTGAACGGCGGTTTGCAGAAATGAATCAGACGCTCAGAAAGGAGCATCTCCTGCAACAGGACTATTATAAAGAACTGCTGGATGTTCAAAGCTGTGGAGTGATGGCGTATACTCTGCCTGGTCATCGGATTGTTCATATGAATGCAGAAGCATTGAGGATGTATGGATATTATGATCTGATTTTTAATGGATGTGCAGATGCCGAGGATGAATGGGTACGATGCAACGAGACAGATTCGAAAGTTAAGAGATCAGAAGAAAGCGTCTATACCGGTGATCGTCATGACTGCGAATGCATTCGAGGAGGACAGGAATGAAGCATTTGCTGCAGGGATGGATGAACATGTGGCAAAATCGGTAGAAATAATAAATTTGCCAAAACCATGAAAGATGATATAATGAGCATTAGCGAGCAGGAGAAAGCACAGCTTTTTCAGTGTGAGCGGCGAATGGCGATCATGATCGCTGCGAAGCAGCTTCAGGCACCAAAGGTGCGCCGATCATGGTATAATAAGCGTTAGCAAGCAGGAAGAAGCGTGGCTTATTCAACGAACAAGAGGAAAAGCAACATGAAAAGGTGAAATCTACAGCTCTGGTAATTGTATTGTGCCCGGCAGTTGCGGCAGTCTGTCTCAGCGTCCGTACAGAGACATCACCTCGAAAGATAGTTTCAGCGGCAGTCGGATATGCGTGGACGGATGGGACAGACCGTGATCTGGACGCACTGCTTCAGAGAGCGGATGAAAAAATGTACAAAAATAAACAGAAAATGAAACGAAAGAGGAGAACGATTTGAATCACTATACGATCTATGAACTATTATGGCTTTTCTTCCTGTATTCTTTTGGCGGATGGATACTGGAGACTGTTCTGGCCACATTGAAACAGAAAAAATTTGCAAACCGGGGACTTGTGAATGGTCCGTACTGTGTGATGTACGGATTTACGGCTGTTCTTATGACTGTGGGACTGCAGGAACTGACTGGATTCTGGCTTTTCCTTTTTTGCGGCAGTTTATGCAACGGTTGCAGAGTGGATCGGCGGACATCTGATGGAGTGGATCTTTAAAGAACGCTGGTGGGATTATTCCAATGTGAAATGGAATCTGGATGGATATATCTGTCTTCCGGCATCTCTGGTCTGGGGCGGACTGGGGTATATCGCTGTCCGGTGGGGCAACGTGCTGAGCCTGGATCTGCTGCATCTTCTTCCGGAGCTTGTGATGAAGATATTGATCCTGGTGTTGCTGCTGTTCCTGTGTGTGGATGTTTTTGCCCTCTTTTATGCTGCTGACAGGGATCAGCAGAAATCCGAAGCAGTGGGAAGAAACGGATGCACAGATTGATAAGCTGAGTGCAAGATTAAGTTCCCCGGATTTCTGAACGGGTGGAAAGGCGTGTGAAGAAAGCTTACCCGCGTGTACGGAAAACCGAAAAAAAGGCAGCAGAAAAAAGTGATGCCTTTGCATCCGGATGTGGATTTTATAAGATTGTATTACTTTTTATTATTGGTGCATTTTTAGGTGATATTACGGAGACGATTTTCTGCCGGATCACGATGGGGGTATGGATGAGCCGGAGCAGTGTGGTGTGGGGGACATTCAGTATTGTATGGGGACTGGCAATCGCATTGGTGACGGCATTGCTCTATAAATATAAAGACCGCAGTAATACATTTTTATTTCTTATAGGGACACTGCTTGGTGGTGCGTATGAGTATCTGTGCAGTGTATTTACCGAGATTTTTTTCGGAAAAAGTCTTTTGGGATTACAGCAATATTCCATTTAATTTAGGTGGCAGGATCAATCTTCTTTACTGTTTCTTCTGGGGGATTGCTGCAGTAGTATGGTTTAAAAGTCTGTATCCACCGTTGGAAAAATGGATTGAACGGATTCCCAGAAAGGTCGGAAAGATCATAACCTGGGGACTGCTTGTATTTATGTGCTGTAATATCATGGTTTCCTGTATGGCTTTAGTGCGGTATGATGAAAGAAAAAAAAAGGGATCAGGGCGGAAACCAGATGGGAGCATTGGACGGATGAGCATTATGATGATGTGAAGATGAAGAAAATTTATCCGAATGCAAAGGGTGTCAAAAAGGAAAAGACGGAGGAAAAAGATGCGGGATCAAAAGCAGCAGAATCATAATCAACAGAAAAAGATTGCACTGGTCAATGATTTTACGGGATTTGGCAGATGTTCGATCGCAGTGCAGCTGCCGGTTATTTCCATGATGAAAGTGCAGTGCTGTGCTGTTCCGACAGCAATTTTCTCAGATCATACAGCTTATGATTCTTTTTTTTACTGCACGGACTATACGGCAGAGATGGAACCGTATATTGAAGAGTGGAAGAAACTGCGTCTTAAATTTCAGGGAATCTGTACCGGATTTCTGGGCTCAGAAGAGCAGATCAGGATCGTCAGTGAGTTTATAAACACTTTTAAAGAAAAAAAGATACAACAGTCGTAGTCGATCCGGTTATGGGAGACGGCGGAGAGCGGTATGCAACCTATACGGAAGAAATGTGCCGGAAGATGAGTGAAGTTGTGCAGTATGCAGATATTGTTGTGCCAAATGTGACAGAAGCCTGTCTTCTTACCGGTACGCAATATAAGGAAGAATGGAGTATCGGAGAACTGGAGCGGCTGGCAGAGAAGATTGCCGGTTCAGGGCCGGCGAAAGTAGTGATCACCGGGATTGAAAAGAAAAATTATGTAGCAAATCTCTGTTATGAAAAGGGAGCAGGGTATGAGATGATCCAGACGGAAAAGATTGGAAGTCCCCGTTCGGAACCGGCGATATTTTTGCAGCGATTATTGCGGCAGATGCGGTCAATGGAACGGGGCTGACCGAATCGGTGAGAAAGGCATCCGGGTTTATCGGAAAATGCATTCAGAGATCAGTAGAACTGAGATTCCTCTGGCAGATGGGATCTGCTTTGAAGAACTGCTGTATCTGTTAAAATAGATTTTATACAACACTGACAGAAAGTAAAGTACAGGATATATGGAAATGAGGAGAAGGTTTATGAAAGAAAAATTACTGACACCACCGAACATCTGCACAATGTTAAGGATAGTGGGAACTGTCGGACTTTTTACTGATCCGGCCGCTGACACTGCCTTTTTATATTCTTTATACATTCTGTGGAATAACGGATGTGCTGGATGGAACGATCGCAAGAGCAACGAACAGTACCAGTGAGTTTGGGGCAAGGCTGGACAGTATTGCAGATCTGATTTTTATGCGGTGATGATCGTAAAATTTTTTCCCGATCCTGCTGGAAGTGCTTCCGGTGTGGATGTGGTATTGTATCGGTGCGGTACTGGTGATCCGTGCCTGCTCTATGTTACAGCCGCTGTGCGGTATCACCGGTTTGCGTCACTGCATACGATTCTGAACAAGGCGACAGGTTTTTGTGTCTTCTGTCTGCCGTATATGCTTGTGCAGGATTTTGCACTGAGGTATTGTGAAATTACATGCGTGATCGCAGGGCTGGCTTCGACAGAAGAATTTTTGATCCATCTTCTGTCGAAAGAATATGAACCAGGCAGAAAATTTATATGGAAAAGATAGAAAAAAGGAGAGAGCTATTGCAGGAATAACCGCAGTAGCTTTTCTTTTTTCTGCGTATATTTCTGATACCGGATCGGAAGATCCATCCAAGTCTTTTTGTCCACAATACTCCGGAAATGACTGAAAGATTCAAAACCGGTTTTTCCATGGTAAGATCCCATTCCGCTCTCACCTATGCCGCCAAATGGCATGGAACTGGTTGCCAGATGAATTACGGTATCGTTGATGCAGCCGCCACCGAAACGGCAGGAGCGAAGAAGCTTTTTTCTGTGCGGTTTTATCTTCACTGAAAAAATAAAGAGCCAGCGGATGTGGATGTGATTCTACAGTACGGATTACTTCCTCCAAAGTGTAATAGGTCAGAATCGGAAGGAGCGGTCCGAAGATTTCTTCTTCCATAACAGCATCTTCCCAGGTAACATCGGCCATAACAGTAGGTTCAATACGAAGAGTTGCCGCATCGGTGTTCCCTCCACAGACGATCTTTTCAGGATCAAGGAGTTCTGAAAGTCGCTGAAAATGCTTTGCATTGATGATCTTGCCATAATCCGGGTTCAGTAACGGACTCTCTCCAAACTGAATCTGGATCTCATGCCGGATCGCAGCAACCAATTTTTGCCGAGATAGAATGATGGCACAGGATATAATCGGGTGCAACGCAGGTCTGTCCGCAGTTTAAAAATTTTCCAAAAACAATACGTCTGGCAGCAAGTGGGATTTTTGCGGTGGAGTCAACGATACAAGGACTTTTTCCACCCAGTTCCAATGTAACAGGGGTCAGATTCTCTGCGGCATGCCGCAGAACTTCCTTTCCGACAGCCTTGCTTCCGGTAAAAAAGATCTTGTCAAACTTCTGGCGGAGCAATGCCTGATTTTCTGTACGTCCTCCCTCAATGACGGAAATATAATCTGCCGGGAAAGTGGTTTCGATGATTTCTTTGATCATGGCAAGTGAGGCAGGAGCGTAGGCACTTGGCTTCAGGATGACGGTATTTCCTGCGGCAATGGCATCGATCAGCGGCTCCAAAGTCAGCAGGAGCGGATAATTCCACGGACTCATGATCAGAACCGTCCCATATGGGATAGGAGAACGGTAGCTGTGGGCGGCAAACTGGGAGAGAGGCGTTGGTACAGTCCGGTTTTTTGCCAGGGATCTGACATGACGCTGCATCCATGAAAGCTCGGAGAGCGTCAGCCCGATCTCACACATATAACTTTCCATATTACTTTTTCCAAGATCCTTTTTCAGTGCATGCCGGAGAAGGGGTTCATTTTTTTGATGGATCTTTTCAGCTTTCAAGCTGTCTGAGACGAAAGGAAACGGGAAGAGTTTTCCCTGTTGAAAAAAAAAGTACGCTGTCTTTCAAGCAGCTTTCTGATCTCTGATTCTGTCATAATAGTACCTCCACTGTCTGTTATAAAAATCCGGATTATCATTTTTCGTGCATCAGAAAATCTGCCGGAATCAAAGTTCTGCGTTCCGGAACCGGGATGGTTTCATTTTACAGAAAAAAGGAACAGGTTTCAATGCTTTAAAGAATAGGTTTCGGCAGTTCCGAATCAGATAAAATCAGATTGCGGAAAAGTAGAATCATACAAGTGAAAAAATGACAGAAAGATTATAATATAATGGACTATGTATAAATGGAAAAGTTATGCAGGTATTATGAAAAAGAGGAGGAAAAAGATGAAAAACAAAAAAGAGTGCTTGCTCTGATGCTGGCAGGAGTTCTGACGCTTGGATGTTTCCCAACTACGGTCGGAGCTGTGAATAATGCGTATGACGGAACAAAGCCGGCAGACGGAACAACAAAAAAGCAGCCATTTCTGGCAGGTACGGGTGGAAGTACGAATTTCAGAATCCCGGGACTTGTTACGTTGAATGACGGAACTCTTGTCGCATCCAGTGATGCACGCTGGAATGGCGGAGGTGACGGCGGCGGACTGGATACGATCGTTTCCCGTTCTACGGATAATGGTAAGACCTGGAGCTATACCTTTGCCAATTATTTAGGAGATAATGGAAATGTACATAATAACGGTTCTACGGCATTTATTGACCCGGCACTGACGACCGATGGTGGGACTGTTTATATGGCAGCGGATCTGTATCCGGCCGGAACAGCACTGAACAGTGCAAGTTATGCACCAAAGACAGGACACACGGGATATGATTCCCAGCATCGTCTTGTGCTTGCAAAAGCAACAGACAGTGTGACGGCCGCTTCTGATACAGCACAGCGTATGAATGCAGCATTTACTTATTATCTGGAAAAGAATCCGGATGAGAATGCCACTTCTTATTATCTGCTGAAGGATGCTTCGGGAAATACAGTCAGCGGTTATACGGTGGATGCGTATTTCAATATCACAGGAAACGGAGTCAATACGAATCTGTTCTGTGGAGATTCTCCGTACTTCCGTATCCGACAGATTTTATTTATGTGACAAAATCTACAGACGGCGGAGAGACGGTCAGAGCCGACACTTCTGGATGTAAAGAAAGCATCCGAGCAGAGTCTGCTGGTAGGGACCGGGACGCGGAATTGTGATCTCTACGGGAGAACATAAAGGAAGAATCGTATTTACATGTTATGAATTTACAAATGGTGACAAGAACAGTGCGGCAATCTATTCTGATGATAATGGGGTAACGTGGCACAGAGGAGCATCCGCAAAAGAATTTTAGTTCTGAGGCAGTTGTCACAGAGGCAGAGACGGAAAGCTGTATATGTTTGTACGTCGTGAAAATGTCTACTATGTATCTAATGATGGCGGAGAGACCTGGTCAGATCCACAGGCAATGGGAATTTCCTATAATGCGACCTGTCAGCTTACAGCTACCACATATTCTGAGAAAATCAATGGAAAGACGGCCATCTTTTTTTTGCGTGCCCGTCAATACATCCAGCCGTGCGGCAGGAAAGATCTACGTAGGACTGGTTCAGGATGACGGAAGTATTGACTGGGCATATAACTACAGTATTAATGGAAGTGCATACTATGCATATTCCTGTATTTCGGAGATGGCTAACGGAAATATCGGTCTTCTGTATGAAAGCAACGGAACTGCGATCACATTCAAAGAGATCGCTCTGAAAGATATTGTCGGATCAGCTTCAGTAGGAAGTGTCTGGCTGACAGACGAGGATGGAAATGTGATCAGTTCAGACAGCATGAAATCTTCGCAGACAAAGACTTATGCGGTCAATGGAGTTGCAGAGGGACATCGGTTGAAGTTACATCATCCGATGAGAGTGCCGTAACAGCCGTATATGAGAATGGAAAATTAAAAGTTACTTCAGGGCAGGTAGAAGGACTGAAGCAGGCAACTGTAACGGTTCATGCAGGTTCTTATGTCAGAATCCTGAAACTGAATATCAGTGATACAGAGAACTACAAAGTTGTAGAACTGAATATGGGAGGAACAAAATCCTATACAGATACAACCGGAAATTACAGCAGCACAGATACTTCAGCACTTGATAAAAATGTGGCAAAGGTGACGATGACAGGAGAAGATCCACAGGCATAGGAAGTAAAGACAGTCGCAGTAAAAGCAACCGCAATCGCAACATTTAACGGTGCAGAGCTGGATCTGGATGACTGCGAATATACTTTTGAAGCTACAGGAACAGACAACCGGTACAAAGTGAAAGCGACAACAGCAGACGGACAGACTGTCTACCTTGGAACAAGAGCAGCCGGTTCTAATAATGTTCCAAGTAGTACGACAGAAACTTCGATCACAGTTGCAAAGCATAATACAGACAGCTTGTTTACACTGACAGATAATAGAACAGGAAGTGTAGGAAATATTTTATGGTTCTGGAGTACGGATACATCCAAGCTGTATTTCGACAGGAACAGCAGTGTTGCTGACAACTGCTATTTTGAATTATATAAGAAGTCAGCTTCTGCACCGGAAGATTCTGCAGTACACGGATATCAGAAAGTGACAGCACTTGATGAGATCCAGGGTGGCGAAAAATATCTGATCGTGACAAAGGCAGATGCAAATGGTAATAAATATGTAGTTGTACCATCTGCAGCAGTTATGGCAAATCGTTATGAGCATGTAGGAAAGCTGAAGACCAATACAGAGGGAACACCGGGAAGTACACAGATTACTTTCGAGGGAACAGGCGAAGGAACAACTTCTGTTACCATCGGTGCAGTTACCTATTATGTTGTAGTAAAAAATGAAGTACAGAAAGTGGAACTGAAAGTCGGAGAGAAATTTCTTGCACCTGGAAAGCTGATGCAGCAGGAAAGCGGTCAGGAGATTGTTTCTCTTGCAGCAAATGGCGATCAGCCTCCATATGTGAAAAAATACAGAGATCGTATCAGGAAAAGAATATCTGATCGGTCAGAGCTCTTATGTACTGGTAAACAGCCAGAGTACTGCATCAGGAACACCGACAGGACTTGCAATGAAGGCAGCAGACCTTGAGTCGGATGACCAGTCTGCTTATATGTGGACTGTGAAAGCGGTTGACGGAGGATATACAATCCAGGATGTCAACGGAAAATATTTAAGTTTTAACGGAAGTAATGTAGGACTGAGCGATACAGCTCAGACACTGACAGTAGGAAATGGAGCATCTGATGGATTTGGTATTTCCTATGGCGGACAGTATCTGAACAACTACGGCCGCAGCAATACAAAGGTTGCCGGCTATTCTGCAAATGACAATGACTGGTATTTATTTGCACCGGAAACAGGCTATTTCGTTACCGCAGAAAAAGCAGGAACAACAACCGTTGTGATCGGTGGAGTGACATACGAGATCGTTGTAACAGAGACAGTGACAGAGTGTAAGCATGAAAATACAGAAAGAGTCGGAGTAAAGGATCCTACCTGTACGGAACCGGGATCTACAGGAAAGCTTGTTTGTAAAGACTGCAATGAGACACTGGAAGAAGCAACAGAGATCGCAGCAACAGGTCACAGCTATGGAGAATGGACTGTTGTAAAAGCGGCCACAACAGAGGAAGAGGGGCTTGAAAAGAGAGTTTGCGAGAAGTGTGATGCAGAGCAGACAAGAAGTATTCCGAAGCTGGAAAAACCGGATCAGCCGGATGTTCCGGAAAAACCGGGAACTCCTGAAAATGTGAATGAAACTGAGATCAGAAAAGATTCAGTTAAGATCAGTTGGGAAGCACCGGAAAGTGGTGCAGAAGTTGCCCAGTACGCAGTCTTCTTAAATGGAAAACAAGTTGCCAGGGTAGATGCAGCAATTACAGAGTATATATTTACCGGACTGAATGCCGGAACAGAGTATACAGTCGCAGTTCAGGCAATCGGTACAAACGGAGAAGTTTCAGGTACAGTTGAGATGAAAGTGACAACTGCGGATGATGATAAGAAACCGACAGAGGACGACCAAAAGCCGTCTGATACGCAGAAACCGTCCGATAATCAGAAACCATCTGACAACAAAACTGCCGGAACAACAGTCACAGGCAGCAAGGCAGCTAAGACCGGAGATGTTTCCAATGTACTCCTTCCGGGAATGACCATGCTTCTTGCAGGTGGTGCTGCAGCCGGAACACTGCTTGGGAAAAAAAGAAAGAAATAAAAATCAGGATTTATAATGGATCAGAGCGATTATAAAATCTGAAAAATAAGACAGACTAATTTCAACCCTTTCTATTGGAAGGGTTGAAATTTTTTGCCCTTTGAGAAATAATATGGTCAGAGAAGTCTGGTATCGACAGAAAGAAATGGAGAGAAAAGATGGGAATTTTTGACATTATCAGATAGGTTATGGTCAGATGACCGTCCAGCTCTCATACCGCAGGGGCGGCGAGAATTGGTTTTGTGGCAAGAAATCTGCTGGGAGAAGATGTGAAAGAGGCAAGGATCCTCCTTTATGGATCCTTTCTTGCAACCGGGAAAGGGCATGGAACGGATAAGGCACTTGTGGCAGGACTCCTGGGAATGAGTCCTGACGCTGGAAGAATTGCTGACAGTCTGAGGATTGCAGAAGAAAAGAAAGTCGGAATTGAGTTCGGAGAAGCAAGATTAAAGGAAGGACATCCCAATACAGTGGAACTGAAATTAAAAGGAGTTTCAGGGAAAAAACTGGATATTATTGGAGAATCCATCGGTGGAGGGGAGGATCAATATCGCACAGATTGATGGGATTGAAACGAATTTTTCAGGTGAAAATCCGACCTTGATCGTCCATAATCAGGATCAGCCGGGGCATGTGGCAGAGGTGACTTCCATGCTTGCACAGAAAAAGATCAATATTGCAACGCTTCAGTTATATCGCTCCGGTAAAGGCGGTCGTGCAGTCATGGTTGTGGAATGTGATCAGGATGTGCCGGAAGACGGACTGGAGTGGCTGGAAAAAGTGGAAGGAATCATCAAAGTGACCTATCTGAAGAAAGCCGGAGGAAGATAAGCATGGAATATCATAGTATCAGACAGTTGGAAGAACTTTGCAAGACAGAACAGAAGCCGGTATGGAAGATCGTACTGAAGGCAGAGCAGACAGAGACAGATGAGACAGAAAAACAGATTTTTGAAAGAATGCGTCAGATGTATCATGAAATGAAAGCGGCAGATGAGGGATATGCTGCAGAGCTTCGTTCGGCAAGCGGTATGGCTGGCGGGGATGGAGAAAAAATGCACCGGTTTAATGTGACCGGCAAAAATCTGTGCAGTGGATACATGGCTCTGGCAATGGAAAAAGCATTGAAAATGGGAGAATCAATGCCTGTATGAAGCGGATCGTTGCCGCTCCGACTGCAGGTTCATGCGGAGTGATCCCTGCAGTACTTATAAGTTATGAGGAAGTTGTGGCAGAATCAGAGGAATCAGGAGATGATCCGGCAGAAGACCGGATGGTACAGGCACTTTTACTGCAGCGGGAATTGGTAAAGTGATTGCAGAAAATGCGTCCATCGCAGGAGCATCCGGCGGATGTCAGGCAGAGATCGGGACGGCAGCGGCCATGGCAGCCGGGGCGTTGACTTTCTTACAGGGGGGTACGACCCGGCAGATTATGCAGGCAGCAGCCTTTGCCCTGAAAAAATATGTTGGGGCTGACCTGTGATCCGGTGGCAGGCCTTGTGGAAATTCCCTGTATCAAGCGGAATGTTGCGGGAGTAGTCAATGCAATATCTGCCGCACAGCTCGCCATGGCAGGAATAGTCAGTGCGATATCACCGGATGATACGATCGACAGTATGAGACGAATCGGGAATGAACTTCCTGTTTGTCTGAAGGAAACCGGTATGGGTGGACTTGCTGTGACGGAATCTGCAAAAAGATTATGAAAAAATGTTAAATGTTACAGAAATGTTAAAAATAGATTGAATTTTCATCGATTATTTATTATAATGATGCTAGGGTCAAAAGGTCTAAGCCCACATGAGCTTGCTCATAGGTGGGTGAAAGACCTTTGACCCCCCGATATGAGCATAAAAGTGGGATGATAATCCCACGATATGCGAATATTGGGTAGGATTGTGGGAGTGCGTAGCACGGAGCAATCCGTAGGCATCAAAGTCGGGGGACTTTTTGACCCCGACATCTTATAATGATTGATATGAATGGAACAAAATGACCGGATATGTCTTTGACAGAAAAGTTTTTAAAAGAAGATAGAGCAGAAGATGCAACCGCTTTTTTTCAGGCAGTTTTATAGTTTTTAAGGATGATTCGTATAAATCTGTTGAAAAAAGCTGTCTGATGTTGTATCATGAACGATATATGTGGGGACATAGATAATATAATAAGGATTGGTGAAAAGATGAAATTAAAGAAGATTTGCAGTGTAGTTGTTGCAGCAGCGTTGACCTTTTCACTTTCAGTCACTCCGATTCTTGCAGATGAGGTAAGTGATCTGAAGAAGCAGAAAAAGGATACTGAGGAGCAGGTGAACAGCCTGCAGACGCAGCTTAATTCTCTGATGACAAAGATTTCAGAGCTGGAGAATGATCTGATCACGACTGGTGAAGAGATTTCGCAGACAGAGGAAGATCTGAAGGCTGCCCAGAAGAGCAGGAGCAGCAGTATCAGGCGATGAAGCGTCGTATCAAGTATATGTACGAGGCGGGAACCGGAAGTGCAACGGTGGAAAAGGTACTTTCTTCCGGTAATACGACAAGTGCATTGAAGCAGGCAGAGTATTCTCAGGATTTACATAGTTATGACAGAAAGAAATTGAATGAGTATGTAGCAACAGTAGAGAAAGTTGCAGAGCTGAAGGATACGCTTGAGACGAAGATGGATGATCTTGAGAAGACGCAGACGGAGTATGAAGAGCAGAAGACGGAACTGAATACGACGATCACCGAGAAGAGTTCTGAGATCAAGGATCTTGATGTGCAGATTGACGAGGCTGTGAAGAAAGCAGCCGAGGAAGAGCAAGAAAGCGTCAGGAAGAAGCAAGAAAAAAGCGGCAGAAGCTGCTGCGGCAGCCGAGGCGGCTAAGAAGAATAATAATAACCGGAATACCGGAGGGACAACGAACAACGGTGGTACTACAAATAATGGTGGTACGACCAATACCGGAGGGACAACCAACAGTGGTGCTACATACAATCCAAGTACCGGAAATGCGATTGTAGATGCAGCGTATTCACAGATTGGTGTTCCGTATGTATGGGGTGGAACAACTCCATATGTCGGACTGGATTGTTCAGGACTGGTTCAGTATTGTTACAGACAGGCAGGAAAGTCGATCCCGAGAACAAGTGGTTCGATTCTTGCAGGCGGAACAATCGTCAGTGATCCGCAGCCGGGAGATATCTGCTGGACACCGGGTCATGTGGCAATCTACATAGGAAATGGTCAGATGATCGAGGCACAGCAGACGGTGTGCCGGTGAAGGTCAGTAAAGTCCGTGTGGTATATTATGTGAGATATTAGCAGGAAAGAAAAAAGTCATCGCAGTAAGCGATGGCTTTTTTTGATTATTTTCTATGCAGGCACAATTTCCAGCCAGTATCCGTCCGGGTCAGAAATAAAATAAATTCCTCTGTTGTCTTCAACATCATATCATAAAGCAGAAAAAGGAAAAAGAATCTCAATAAAAATCAGGGAAAAAACCAGGACTGGGTACGGAAAAAGAAAAGTGAAAAAATAAAAAGAAGAAAATGCATGAAAAAAGGTGAGAAAATGCAAAAAAGATAAAAATAGAACCGTAAAATTCGATTTAAACTGACAAAAATGCAAGAAACCATTGACGAAATGTCAAAAGTTGTATACAATAGCAATTAGTGTGGCGATGTCACAAGAGTATTCAAGAAAGAATGGAGGAATCCTGCAATGACTGCATACAAAGATTTGAGCAAAGAAGAGTTATTAGAGTTAAAGAAGGGACTGGAAGCCCGCTTTGAAGAGATTAAGGCGAAGGGTCTTTCATTGGATATGTCCAGAGGTAAGCCGGCTGCAGACCAACTGAATCTGTCAATGGGGATGATGGATGTACTGAACAGCAGTGAAGAGCTGACCTGTGCCAATGGCGTTGACTGTCGGAATTATGGTGGTCTTGACGGAATTGATGAAGCAAAACAGCTTCTTGCAGATATGATGGAAGTGCCAAAGGATAATATTATTATTTTTGGAAATTCCAGCCTGAATGTAATGTATGACACAATATCAAGAGCGATGACACACGGAGTTATGGGAAGTACACCATGGTGTAAGCTCGATAAGGTAAAATTCCTCTGCCCGGTTCCGGGATATGACAGACATTTTGCAATTACAGAGCATTTCGGAATTGAGATGATCAATATTCCGATGACATCGGAAGGAATTCAGATATGGATCTAGTAGAAGAACTGGTAAATAATGATCCTGCAGTAAAAGGAATCTGGTGTGTTCCTAAATATTCGAATCCGCAGGGTATCACCTATTCCGATGAAACCGTGCATCGTTTTGCATGACTGAAGCCTGCAGCAGAAGATTTCCGTATCTTCTGGGATAATGCCTACTGTGTTCACCATCTGTACGAGGACAAGCAGGATTATCTGCTGGAGATTTTGATGGAGTGTAAAAAGCAGGAAATCCGGATATGGTTTACAAGTTTTCTTCTACATCCAAGATCAGTTTCCCGGGATCAGGAATTGCAGCAATGGCAGCATCTGATGCCAACCTGAAAGATATCCGTAATATGATGAAGGTACAGACGATCGGACATGATAAGGTAAATCAGCTGCGTCATGTAAGATTCTTCGGAGATATTCACGGAATTGTAGAACATATGAAGAAACATGCAGATATTTTAAGACCGAAGTTTGAAACGGTACTGGAAGTACTGGACAAAGAACTTGGCGGACTGGAGATCGGTTCATGGATCGCACCAAGGGGAGGTTATTTTATCTCCTTTGACGCACTGGATGGATGTGCAAAGGCGATCGTGGCAAAGGCAAAAGAAGCGGGTGTAGTGCTGACCGGTGCAGGAGCTACGTTCCCTTACGGAAAAGATCCTCATGACAGCAATATCCGTATCGCTCCGTCTTATCCGACTCCGGAGGAACTTGAGATGGCAGCAGATATTTTTGTACTGAGTGTGAAGCTGGTAAGTATTGATAAGATCCTGGAAGAAAAATAATTGAAGCAGAACAGATAAGAAAAAGAAAAGTGTCGCTTTCCGATCCGCAGAGGATGATCCTCCAGAAAAGAAAGTGGCACTTTTTAAATCCTGTCTGACAGTGAAATTCTACCAGATACCGAGAATGTGCTGCATCATAAGACTGACAAAAGCAATGCCGATCCAGCAGCAGAATCCGGTGAGAATAGGTTTCATTCCGGTCCCCGACGAGCTTGACAATATTCGTATTCAGACCGATTGCGGACATTGCCATGATGATTAGAAATTTGCTCAGTTCTTTCAACGGGGCGGTTACACCGGCAGGAAGATGAAAGATGGTTGTGACAACCGATGCAAGAACGAAAACAGTACGAACATCGGAAAGGCACGTTTCAGACTGAAAGAAGATCCTTCGGTATTTTTGGATTTCCGGCTTTTGTAAATGGCGAGGACTAATGTGATCGGGATGATCGCAAGTGTTCTTGTCATTTTTACGATTGCAGCAGCTTCCAGTGTATTGCTTGCATGGATTCCGTCCCAGGCGGTAGCAGCGGCAGTGACTGAAGATGTATCATTGATGGCAGTCCCTGCAAACAATCCGAATCCTTCATTTGTCAGACCAAGGGCAGCTCCGAGTGAAGGAAAGACGAGGGCGGCAATGACGTTGAACAGGAAAAATAACGGAGATAGACTGGGCAATCTCTTCATCATCAGCTCCGATGACCGGTGCAGTAGCTGCAATGGCACTTCCTCCGCAGATAGATGAACCGACACCGACCAGAACTGCACTGTTGGAATTGATATGCAATATTTTATACATAATAAAAAAGCAATTACCAGTGATGTAGTGATGGTGGAAAGAATGATCGGGAGAGACTGCTTCCCTTTTGCCAGAATTTCTGTGAGATTCATTCCGAATCCAAGGAATACAACGGCTGTCTGCAGGATCTTTTTGGATGTAAAATTAATTCCCGGTGAAAAAGACGGTTTTATCGGTCAGGATCAGGGTAACGATCATACCGATCAGAATAGAAAAGACCCCACCGCCGACAACGGGGACAGCCTTTCCGAGCAGCCATGATGGAATGGCAATCAGCAGGCATAAGAGCAGGCCTGCACCATTTTTCTTAAAAAGTTCATAAAATATTCCTCCTGTGTTTTATGTAATAAAAATCTTCAGTCAGCGATAACGATAGATTCCTGTCTACAGATACTGTAGCCAGCAATTACTATAGCACATCCGGATGAGAATTGGAAATGATATCTCTTTATAAAAAAACAAAATTATGGTATGATTCTGAACGGAAAGTATTTATGCCGGAAGATATCAAAAAAATTATTTCCGCGATGATGTATATGATATAAAGGGGCAGAAAGAGTTATGGTAAAAGGTGTTATATTTGATGTAGATGGAGTTCTTCTGAACTCCATGCCTGTATGGGAGAATCTCGGTGAACTCTATTTACAGAAATTCGGGATCCAGGCAGAAAAAGATTTAAGTGAGATTCTATATGAAATGAGTCTGAAAGAAGCAGCGGAGTATCTGATTTCTCATTACGGACTGAAGCAGACCGTGGAAGAGGTTACAAAGGGGATTGTAAAGGAAGTAGAGCAGTTTTATGTGGAAAAAGTGCCCTGAAAGAGGGAGTACGTGAATATCTGAAAGAATTGAAAGAACGGAAGATCCCGATGGTGATCGCCACTTCCGGTGACCGGAAGAATGCAGAGGCAGCATTGAAAAGACTGAAAGTTTTTTTCTTATTTTGAAGGAATTTTTACGGCTTCAGAGATCGGAAGTGGAAAGAATCAGCCGGATCTGTATTTCGCAGCGGCACTTCAACTGGATACAGATCCGGGGCAGACCTGGGTCTTTGAGGATGCATGGCATGCAATCAGAACGGCAAAGAGTGCGGGATTTAAGACGGTCGCAGTCTATGATAAGGCGAACGATAAAAATCTGGGACAAATCTGGAATCATGCGGATATTTATCTGCCGGATCTGTTGAATTTCAATGAGTTCTGGAGCAGGGCATCTGAAATGTGAAAAAGAGAAAATCGTTGTGCTTCTGCAAGGCTTGTTATAGAAAAGGCTTGTCATTCTGTAAAAAGCTTCCTATAGAATGAAAGAGATGCAAATGAAAGGAATGGAGTAAAATAAATGGACGGGTCTATGTTTATTGGAACATGGTGGGCTTTGATTCCACCGCTTCTCGCAATTATACTTGCGTTTATCACAAAGGAGGTATACAGCTCCTTATTTATCGGAGTAGCCGTAGGAGCACTCCTTTACAGTGGATTCCACCCGTGGGATTCATTTGTTAATTTTTTTGAGATCATGAAGAACAGTATGAATCTGAATATTCTTATTTTTGATGTACTGTTGGGAATGATCATTGTACTGATGGCAAAATCGGGAGGTTCTGCTGCTTATGGAAAATGGGCGGGAACAAAGATCAGAACCAAGCGGAGTGCCTTACTTGCGACGATGGGACTGGGTGTCCTGATTTTTGTAGATGACTATTTTAACTGCCTGACAGTCGGATCGGTAATGCGTCCGGTCACAGATCAGCAGAAAGTTTCGAGAGCAAAACTTGCCTATATCATTGATGCAACGGCAGCTCCGGTGTGCATTATTGCACCGATCTCAAGCTGGGCTGCTGCAGTGAACTCGTATGTGCCTGCAGATGCAGGGATCAGCGGTTTTCAGTTGTTTTTGCGTACTATCCCGTATAACCTGTATGCGATCCTTACACTGGTGATGGTATTTTTTATCTGTTTTACGGGCTTTGATTTCGGACTGATGAAAAAGCATGAAGAAAATGCGGCGAAGGGTGACTTATTTACCAGCGGTGGTGATGAATTTGAGCAGGTGTCTGAGGATGAAGTGAACCCGGGCGGTAAAGTGATGGATTTAGTACTTCCGGTTGCGGTGCTAATTGTTTCTGCGATCGGAGCAATGATCTATACCGGTTATCTTGGCGGAGCGAAAGACATTATCACTGCATTTTCCGGCTGTGATGCAGAAACCAGTCTGATTTTCGCAACGATGGTGACGATCTTCTTTATGATGCTTCTGTATCTTCCGAGAAAGGTTGTAGATTTTAAAGGGTTTATGGAAAGTCTGGTAGAAGGCTTTAAGCTGATGATCCCGGCGATTACGATCCTGATCTTTGCGTGGTCACTGAAAGGAATCGGAGATGCAATGGGACTGGCTGAATTTGTAGGCGGTATCGTGGGAGAGAATGCTTCAGCAAGTATTTTCATCCCGGTAGTATTATTTGCAGTTGCGATTTTCCTGTCTTTTTTTTCAACAGGTGCAATCTCCTGGGGGACATTTGCGATCCTTGTTCCGATCGCAACAGGAATGTTTGCAGGAAATACCAGTCTGGAGATGATGATCATTTCTGTATCAGCAGTTCTTGCGGGTGCAGTGTGCGGGGATCATGTTTCACCGATCTCAGATACAACGGTTATGTCTTCGGCAGGTGCGCAGAGTAATCATATCAATCACGTTTCCACTCAGATGCAGTATGCGGCGATTGTGGCAGGTGTATGTATGGTTGGATATATTATTGCGGCACTTACGAAAATATGGTGGCTGACACTGGGAATCAGTCTACTGATCCTTTTGGCAATCCTGATGGGAATGAAGATCGTTCTTTCTAAAAGGCAGGCAGCATAAGATGATAAAAATTGAAGTACCATACCTTGATCAGAGTCATTATTATCCCACAGGATGTGAAAGCGTATCGACCGTGATGCTTTTGCAGTATCTTGGCTACAGGGTGAGTGTGGATGAGTTTATCCGGGATTATCTGAAGCAGGATTCATTTGAAGAACGCAGGGGTGATCTATATGGATTCCATCCGCGACATTGTTTTTGTGGAAGTCCCTATGATGCGGAATCCTATGGATGCTATGCTCCGGTCATCGTGGAGTCTTTAAATCGGATTTTTGAAGAAAAAGCAGTGGCTGAAAAGTTGCAGCAGCAGACAGAAACGGAGAAAAATATTCATTATCGTGCAGTTGATGAATCGGGAAAGACGGCAGAGCAGCTTGTAGAGCGATATGTCAGCAAAGGAATGCCGGTCATTTTCTGGGCATGTATCAATATGCGTGAACCGAAGACCGAGATAAGTCTGGAAGCTGAAAGAGACGGGGGAGACCTTTACGTGGATTTCCAATGAGCATTGTATGCTGTTGGTCGGAGCGGATGAGGAAAATTATTACTTTAATGATCCATATGATGGTCATGGTGTGATCGGTTATCCAAAGGCTCTTGTGGAGGATCGGCATCAGGCACAGCACATGCAGGCAGTTGCAGTTGTGAAGATCCCGGAAAATGACTGCGAAAAGAAAGCCGGGGAACAGAGACACTCTGAAGTACAGAGTGTAGATCTGTTCCCGGCTTTTTTTTTGCCAGGTATACGACAAAAGATATACTGCCGTTTTTAATCGGCAAAAGTTACACCTGCTTTATAAAAGCTGGATTCCGCCGGCAGCAGCTTTTTCTGCTACGTCATCCGGCCAAAGAGAAGACTGGACTTCTCCGATATGAGCTTTTCTCAGATAATACATACAGATACGTGACTGACCGATTCCACCACCTACAGTATAAGGCAGTTCACCGTTCAACAGAGCCTTCTGGAATGGCAGTTCAGCACGTTCTTCACATCTGGCTTCTTTTAACTGGTTTTTAAGGGAAACTTCATCTACACGGATTCCCATAGAGGAAAGTTCCAGTCCCATGTCGAGAACCGGATAGTAAACGATGATATCTCCATTTAACTCCCAGTCATCATAGTCCGGTGCACGTCCGTCGTGCTTCTCACCGGATGCAAGAAGTCCGCCAATCTTGGAAATAAATACCGCTCCCTTTTCTTTGGCAATCTTTGTCTCACGTTCTTTTGTGGAAAGATCAGGATAAAGATCTTCTAATTCCTGAGAGGTGATGAAGAAAATATCATCCGGAAGAAGAGGTTCGATGTAATTGTATCTTCTGGATATGTAATCTTCTGTATCCTTCAGTGCCACATAAACCTTGCGGACGGTATACTCCAGGGTTTCCATGTTGCGTTCTTCCTTGGAGATAACTTTCTCCCAGTCCCACTGGTCTACATAGAGAGAGTGGATGTTGTCGGTATCCTCGTCTCTGCGGATGGCACTCATATCAGTATAGAGTCCTTCCCTGAGTGGAATCCATAATGCTTCAGTGCATATCTTTTTCCATTTCGCAAGAGAATGGACGATCTCTGCTGCAGCATCATTCTGTTCTTTAATTCCAAAAGAAACCGGACGTTCCACACCATTTAAGTTATCGTTCAGCCCGGATTCAGGACGGACGAAAAGAGGAGCGGAAACGCGGGTCAGATGCAGATTCTTTGCAAGTGCACGTTCAAAATGATCTTTTACTTCCTTGATGGCAACTTCCGTTTCACGGATCGTGAGCGGAGAGGTATAGCCTTCAGGAATTTTTAACTGTTCCATATGATTTCTCCTTTATATGATTCAATGTCTGCGATTGTCAACAGCATTCCTCTTTATTTTAAAGGGAGAGATATTATAAGTCAATTATCTTGTATTATAATGTGAAAATTGCTAAAATATATAACAGGGAATGTCTTCAGATCAGAAGAGGTAACAAAGGGGAAAAGAATCGCAGAAGAACGAAGGTGGAGTATATGAATATGAAAATGATTGTGGATTCGATCGGAAATTTTGATTTTAATGTACTGCTGGCAGGGTTTAATGACAGCTCTCATGTGCTGACTCAGGTAGAATTGATCTCACTGATCGTATTAGGCGTGTTAGGAATTGGAATCTGCCTGACCGGGTGGAAATTTGTCAGAGTGTGGGCAGTTATATTCGGCTTTGTATCTGGAACTGTCGGTGGAGCGGCAGCAGCATATTTCGCGGGACTTGCTGTGGATTACATATGGATTCAGGACTGGTAGTGGGAGTAATTCTGACCGCATTAAGTATATGGAAGAAAAAAGTGGGCGGTTTTTTTGGTTATGCTGGCTGATGACAGCACTGGTGGGAGTCCATCTTCTGAAACCGGACAGTGTGATTCTGTGGGGAGTCTGTATCGGTGTCGGTCTGCTTGTAGCAGTAGTCTTTATTTGGTTTTCAAGCATTGTTACGATTTTTGTCACTTCCATTTTTGGCGGTATGGTTACAGGAAGCTGTATTTATTATCTGATTCCTGTAAATATGAGATGGATATATTGTATTATGCATAGTGGCAGCGGTACTCGGAGTGTGGATTCAGATGCTCATGGAATCGGGTAAGCAGAAAAAGAGCAATCTGAAGACAGCGGAAAAGATCCGTGAAAATAATTCTACAGAAAATGATGTGGAACGAGCAAGAAACTGGATCGATGAAGTAGAAGAGGATGACCAGATGGTGGAAGAAGGACCAAGATGGAAAAGGAAGACGCATCTGAAGTGGAGGAAGAGGAGTATTATTTTGATGAAGAAGATTCCACGATAGAAGAAGATTATTATTTGGATGAGGAAGCCCCTGAGACAGAGGAAGAAGGGGATTTGGATGAGGAAGACCCTGAGACAGAGGAAGACGAGTATTTGGATGAGGAAGACTCTGAAATAGACGAAGATTACTATTTGGATGACGAAGATCCTGAAATAGATGAAGATTACTATTTGGATGACGAAGATCCTGAAATAGAGGATGAGGACTATTATGACGAGGATGAATCAGGGGAAGAATAACAGGTATGGAAGTGGATTCTTTCAGAAAAGGAGGCTGTGCGTATGAAGATTGATATGCATTGTCATGTAAAAAGAAGGCTCAATAGACAGCAGAGTCGGGATTGAAGAGTATATTGAAATTCTGAAGAAAAAAGGGATTCCAGGGGAATGGTAATCACGGATCATGATACGTATAACGGATACCGTTACTGGAAAGAGAATATCAAAGGAAAGAAGCATACAGATTTTGTTGTACTGAAAGGGATTGAATATGATACGCGTGATGCGGGTCATATCCTCGGTGATCATGCCGGAAGGAGTTAAGATCCGTCTGCTGGAAATGCGGGGAATGCCGCTGGCGTTGTTGATCGATCTGGTTCATCGTAATGGCGGAGTTCTTGGGACCTGCACATCCATGCGGTGAAAAGTATATGAGTTTTACGCATGCAAGAAAATTCTACCAGTCACCGGAGATTATCAAGCGTTTTGATTTTGTAGAGGGATTTAACAGTTGTGAGACAACGGAGTCAATGCCGGAGCGATGAAGCTTGCAAAAGAAATATGGAAAGCTGACAACCGGAGGAAGTGACTCCCATAAAAGTGAATGTGTAGGTCGGGGGTATACGATCCTGCCTGAACCGGTCAGTTGTGAGACGGAGCTGATCTCCCTGATCCATAAAAGACTCCGCTAAAAACAGGTGGAGTACTTTACAACAAGACGACGAAAGAGAAGATCGGAAAGATCAACAAATTCTGGTATACTCATTCTGGGTCTATAATAAAAGTGGTGAATTGTTAAAGCGTCATGGCAGAAATAAAAAAAATGGAAGAGGAGCATCCATTTGATCCGATCGACCCGATCGAATTATATTATCATCCGTAATACGTTCCGCATGGAAAGGAATAAAAGAGTCAGAAAAACTGGAAATACAGAAGCGGCTTCAGTGTAAGCCGCTTCTGTATTTTCCAGGAATAGTTCCATATTTTCTTTTAAAAAGCCGGTTGAAGTAAGAAAGGTGTTCAAAGCCACATTCTTCAGCAATCGTAAGAACGGAGTCGGAAGAATTTTTCAGTTTCTGTCCGGCAATCGTAAGTCGGTAGTCATTCAGATATTCGATAAAACCGGTTCCCATATGAAGTTTAAAAAATTTCATAAAATGTGATTTACTGTAATAAGTGAGAGCGGCCATATCTTCAATGGAGACTGGTTCAGTATAATGTTCTTCTACATATCTGAGGACAAGCTTCATTTTTTCGAGAGATTTTAACCGGGGAGAAGAAGGCGTGTTCCTTTTTTTTCTGATTTGAGATCAGAATGTAAAAAGAACTGAAAAAGATAACCTTTTAATGCAAGTTGCCATCCGTCAGGACGGGTTTCGCATAACAGGTCAATCTGACAAATACACTCAGTAAGCTGTCCATGGCAGGGGACGGCAGGAGTAAAAAATCTCTACAGGAACAGAACCTGACATAAGAGGACGGAGAAAAACTGCGTGGCACAGAGATCATTGTCCCCGGAGATGAGAAGTTCGGGAAGTAAAAGGATATTTTCGTATTCCATGGAATCGGATTCATGTTGTTCGATGGAATGAAGACAGCCCGGACGGATAAAAATGATGTCTCCTGCATTGACGATCTTTTTCTGAAAATCGACTGAGATCAGACCATGCCCTTTTTTTATAACAATCAGTTCCAGTTCGTCGTGCCAGTGAAGCGGGACGCGGGTAAAATCCAGTGGAATGGAACAAGGATAAGTATTGTATGGAAATTCTGCAGTTGTGTGCTGCTTGGTTTCGTGATAATTCTGATAATTATTGATCTGCAAATAAATCTGCTCCTTTCAGAGTGGTTCATGGATGAGCGACAGGATCGACTCACATAATGCCTGCTTATACAATAGAATGATGTCGGGGTCAAAAGCCCCCGACTTTGATGCCTACGGTTGCTCCGTGCTACGCACTCCCACAATCCTACCCAATCTTCATATCGTGGGATTATCATCCCACTTTTATGTTCATATCGGGGCGGGTCCTAAGGGTTTTCACCCACCTATGAGCAAGCTCATGTGGGCTTAGACCTTTGCCACTGGCATCATAGAATGATAGTATTGTACTATAAAATGAAATTATATTGCAAGAAAAGATAAAAAAATAGTATTAAAATACATATTGTGAAAATAAGATAAAGACGGGCGGTGTGGAATCGCCATAGAATGGAACGGAATGAAAAAGGAGAAGAGACTATGAATATGCAGGAAAAGCTGGATCAGATACTGGGAAAAGAGATTTCACAGGCATCTAATGAAGAAATTTATGATGCTCTGTTGACAATCGTACAGGAGATGGCTTCAAAAAAAAGAGCGTACGGACAGCAAAAAAGAAATTATATTATATTTCGGCAGAATTTCTTATTGGAAAATTATTGTCTAATAATATGATCAATCTTGGAATCTACAAAGAAGTAAAAGAAATTCTTGAAAAGCATGGAAAGAATTTAAGCGAGATCGAAGAAATAGAACCGGACCGTCTTTGGGAAATGGGGGCTTGGAAGACTTGCAGCGTGCTTCCTGGATTCCATTGCAACGCTTGGACTTGCGGGAGATGGTGTTGGATTGAATTATCATTTTGGACTGTTCAGACAGGAATTTAAGAATAACCTGCAGAAGGAAACTCCGAACCCATGGATCGAGAAGAAATCGTGGCTTAAAAGACCGATATAGTATATCCGGTATCCTTCAGAGGTCTGGACGTCAAAGCAAGAATGTACGATATTGAAGTGACAGGATATAATAATCTGACAAATAAATTACATCTTTTTGATCTTGACTCAGTAGATGAAACGATCGTGGAGGATGGAATTGATTTTGACAAAAAGAGATTGAGAAGAACCTGACGCTGTTCTTATATCCGGATGACAGTGATGAAAATGGAAGACTTTCGTATTTATCAGCAGTATTTTATGGTCAGTGCGGGAGCACAGATGATTTTGGATGAATGTGTTGCAAAAGGCTGTAAGCTGTATGATCTTCCGGAGTATGCGGTGATCCAGATCAACGATACACATCCGACTATGGTGATCCCTGAACTGATTCGTCTGCTGATGCTGCGTGGCATGGATATGGATGATGCAGTGAAAGTGGTATCAGAAACGTGTGCATATACCAATCATACGATACTTGCAGAAGCATTAGAAAAATGGCCGGTTGCATATCTGAAGAAGGTTGTTCCGCAACTGGTTTCGATCATTGAAGTTCTGGATGATAAAGTAAGAAGAAAATATGAGGATGAGAGCGTATCCATCATTGACCGGAATGATACAGTCCATATGGCACATATAGATCTGCATTACGGATTTAGTGTCAATGGTGTTGCTTCACTGCATACTGAGATTTTTAAAGAGACGGAACTGAATAACTTTTATAAGATCTATCCTGAAAATTTAATAATAAGACCAATGGTATTACGTTCCGCCGCTGGCTGCTTCACTGCAATCCAGCTCTGACAGAACTGATCGATTCGCTGATCGGGGAAGGGTACAAGAAGGATGCAGCAGAACTGGAAAAGCTTTTGAAGTATCAGGATGATGAAAAAGGTTCTCGAAAGGCTTGTGAAGATCAAAAAGAAAATAAAAAAAGCACTGTGCAGATACCTGAAAGAAACGCAGGATATAGAGATCAGCCCGGATACGATCTTTGATATCCAGATCAAAAAAGGCTTCATGAGTATAAGCGTCAGCAGTTAAATGCGTTATATATTATTGATAAATACCGGAAATCAAAGCAGGCAAGATTCCGGCTGCACCGGTAACTGCGATTTTTGGGGCAAAAGCTGCACCGGCATATGTGATTGCAAAAGATATCATCCATCTGATCCTCTGTCTGCAGGAGATCATTAACCATGATCCTGATGTAAGTCCTTACCTGAAAGTAGTGATGGTGGAAAATTATAACGTAACGAAAGCTGAAAAACTGATTCCGGCATGTGATATTTCTGAGCAGATCTCACTTGCATCAAAAGAGCAAGCAAGGAACAGGAAATATGAAATTTATGCTGAACGGAGCGGTGACTCTCGGAACGGAAGATGGTGCAAATGTAGAAATCCATGAACTGGTGGGAGATGACAACATTTTTGTATTTGGAGCTTCCAGTGATGAAGTGATCGAGCATTATGCAAAGGCTGATTACGTTTCAAAAGAATTTTATGAAAAGAATCCTGCGATCAAAGCTGCAGTTGATTTTATCACGAGCAAGGAAGTGCTTGCAGTAGGACAGAAGGAGAATCTGGAAAGACTTCAGCATGAGATCATCAGTAAAGACTGGTTTATGACACTGCTTGATTTTGATGCTTATAAAGAAAAGAAGGAAGAAGCACTGGAGGCATATGCAGATCAGAAAGCATGGGCAAAGAAAGCACTGATCAATATTGCAAAAGCCGGATACTTTTCTTCTGACAGAACGATCGAAGAGTATAATCAGGATATCTGGAAACTGTAACGGCGAAAGATCTGGAGGAAATAAAATGAAAAGAGCGAGTGGAGTTTTGATGCCGGTATTTTCGCTGCCATCAAAATATGGAATAGGGTGCTTTTCAAAAGAAGCATACAAATTTGTAGATCAACTGAAAAAGGCGGGGCAGAGTTACTGGCAGATCCTGCCGCTTTTTGGTGGACCGGATATGGTGATTCACCATATCAGTCATTTTCTACCTATGCCGGGAATCCGTATTTTATTGATCTGAAGACGCTGGTGAAAGAGGGACTTCTGACAAAGAAGGAGTGTAAGGAAGTACGCTGTAAAGAACAGAAAAAAAGATTGATTATGAAAAAATATATCAGAACAGATTTAAGATTCTGAAAAAAGCATACAGACGATTTCAGAAAAATGATAAGTACGAAAAATTTCTCGAAGAAAATGCATTCTGGCTGGAAGATTATTGCATGTATATGGCAATTAAAGACGCCCATGAGGGAAAAAAAAGCTGGAGCGAATGGGAAGAGCTTTTTAAAAAAAGGGAAAAAACTGCACTTGAAAAAGTAAAGGAAGAACTGGAAGATGAGATCGGCTTCTATCAGTTCCAGCAGTATGAATTTGATCGGCAGTGGAAAAAGCTGCATACTTATGCAAAAGAACAGGGAATTCAGATCATAGGTGATATCCCGATCTATGTGGCTTTTGACAGTGCAGATGCATGGGCTGCACCTGAATTATTTCAGTTTGATGAAGAAAATAATCCGATTAGAGTAGCAGGATGCCCACCGGACGCATTTGCAAAGACAGGGACAGCTTTGGGGGAAATCCATTATATAACTGGGAGTATCATCAAAAGACCGGGTACGCATGGTGGATTCAGAGAATCCGGTACTGTTTTCAGCACTATGATGTTGTAAGGATCGATCATTTCAGAGGATTTGATGAATATTATGCAATTCCATACGGTGAGTCGACTGCGGAAAATGGAACATGGATGCCCACCGGGAATGAAACTTTTTCAGGCCATTGAAAAAGAGCTTGAAGACCGGAAATTATTGCGGAAGATCTCGGCTTTCTGACAGAGAGTGTCCTTCAGATGTTGAAAGAAAGTGGATTCCCGGGAATGAAGGTGCTTCAGTTTGCATTTGATCCAAGCGGGGAATCAGTTTATCTTCCTCACAGATATTCTGAAAATTGTGTGGTTTATACGGGAACGCATGATAATGATACGACCAGAGGATGGTATCGCACACTGGATAAAGAAAGCCGTGATTTTGCAAAAGAATATATGGGTGTTTCCAGGCTGGATGATGATACATTGACGTGGGATTTTATGCGGCTTGCAATGGGAAGTGCAGCACAATTATGCGTGACACCGATACAGGATATTCTGGGAATTGACGGAAGTGGAAGAATTAATATGCCTTCCACATTGGGTGGAAACTGGACCTGGCAGATGGAAAAGGGAGCATTTGATAAAAAAGATAGTTCATAAGCTATATCGGATGACCCAGTTATATGGCAGGCTGAATGAACAGATAAAAAAGCAGCCTGAACCAGGTATGGAAAATCTGAAATGTAAAAAAAAAGAGTAGGAAAGAATAAAAAGCTCAGAAAAGAATAGAGTAGGAAAGAATAAAAAATCAGAAAAGAATAGAGCAGGAAAGAGCAGAAAAAAATAGAAGGATCAGGAGATCGGGAAAAGCAGAGTAAGGCAATCTCGTTTCCTGATCTTTCTTTATGTGAGTAACAGACAAAAAGTTTGCTGAGTCCATGGAATCTCTTAAACAGGAGAATTTTTTTTCAAAGGGGAAAATTTCTTTCCATTTTCCAGGGGGCAAGGGATTCATCTAAATGAATGTCATCAATAGAAATCCGCTTTAATTCGATCACGCAGCAGTGAACAGCCTTCATCATACGGCGGATCTGACGTTTACGTCCTTCACTGATGGTGATTTCTCCATAGGTAACCGGATGGGAAGGCAGATTAGTACGGACTGCATTCTGCACTTCTGGATGCAGCGTATCAAGAATATTAGCAAGAGTATCTTTTTTGAAAAGAGTGATCTTTGCAGGAGAAGTAGGAACAGGAGATCCTTTTAGCAAAATTCCATTTTCCGGGAACTGGCGTCGATCTTCTGTCAGGTCTCCGAGGACGGTAAAAAAGATAAGTCTTTTTCTTATGATAGGCAGGATGAGTGAGCTGTTGATTCCAATTACCGTCATCTGTAATGAGCAAAAGACCGGTTGTCTCACGGTCTAAACGTCCGACAGGATTCAGATGGTCATTGTGCAGTTCTGAAAAATAATCCATAACAGTTGGGTAAAGAGTGTCGCGACGTGCAGTAACGCAGCCAAATGGTTTGTTGAACATATAATAATGGAACATATTAGTACTCCTTGAATCTATGCACTTGCTATCAAGTAGAGAAAGCAAGTGCATTATTGGTAAAGTAGCAGAAAAATCAGCATTTATTTTTGAAAATATAGCTGTAAAGATGATTATACTCAAAATAAGATTATGTGAAAAGGGAATATTTTATAAAAAATGCAAAGTGGTATCAAGAAATGCTTGGATTCAGAGTTGCCGGAAAATTTCCGGAAAAAAGGTGGACAT
>VOFI01000393.1_pt1:0-7500 | contig 158000 bp, 242 predicted proteins | sample 5384131 | NCBI WGS metagenome assembly VOFI01 (sample SAMN12384728, study PRJNA508395) | human gut metagenome | isolation source: healthy gut H | host: Homo sapiens | reverse complement strand
GCTGGGTTCAGAACGTCGTGAGACAGTTCGGTCCCTATCCGGCGTGGGCGTAAGATATTTGAGAGGAGCTGTCCTTAGTACGAGAGGACCGGGATGGACTGGCCGCTGGTGTATCTGTTGTCTTACCAAAGGCATAGCAGAGTAGCCAAGCCGGGAAGGGATAAACGCTGAAGGCATCTAAGCGTGAAGCCCCCCTCAAGATGAGATATCTCATAACGTCAAGTTAGTAAGACCCCTTGAAGACGACGAGGTAGATAGGGGCAGAGGTGGAAGTGTGGCTGAACACATGGAGCTGACTGTTACTTTGAATAGGTCGTAGGGCATAACCAAAGCAGTGATAGGTTTGGATGATGATGTTGCAAGAGTTTTAGAATAGAAGATAAGCTTGTAGGAAGCAGTACTCCTGTGAATTTCTACATTTTGAAGGAAAGTTGGTAGTGCAAATACAATTAGAAAAAGACTGAATTGTAACAGGATTAAAGTGGAGGATGAAAAGAAAATTAGCAAAGTTGTTGTGCCTGGTACTTGCATCAACTGTTGTTGCTAGAACTACAAGAGAGACTCAGGATCAAAGTATTTGCAGGAACCAAGGGATTGCAGGATGGGATCAATGATCAGTGGACGCAGGAAGCAAGCAGTGTAGTCGGCAGTGATGCAGTGTGTGCTGTGGAGGATGGATGGCTTCATATTAAGTCAGGTTCAGGAAATGGAAATAATCCGGGAACAAAACCGGCCATATTTGTGAATCCAAATAAATTTAATTTTGATGAAGCCGGATACTTCGAATTTACTATGAAGTCAGCAAATGTAAATACCAGCACAGCAGGTGACCGATTTGGTGTCTATCTTGGTTATGATGGCGATAGCAAAGGCATGATGATCGGGTATGATGACCAGGGGATGGTTCTGGCAGAAGTATGGAGCATCAGGAGATCCATGGTATTCAGGAACCAGAGTAGCAGCTCCGGCACAGAATGCAGAAGTAAAGGTAAAACTTTCATGGACAGCTGATAAAAAGGTGACTGTTGAGATTAATGGAGCTACTGTCTTTACGGCAGAAGATTTCAGTGGAATTGCAGATCTTGGAAATAAGATTGCGATCAAAGGCGGAAGTTATGCAAATGCATCCGCAGTGACGAATGTATATCTGAAGAACATTCATTATACAGGACAGGCTGCGGCAGAGACTTATGCAGTCAGCGGAGTTGTTAAAGATGCTGAAGGAAATGCAATCGCAGGTGTAAAAGTACAGGTTGATGATCAGCAGGTAACAACAGATGCGAGTGGAAATTATACGCTGAATCTTACAAGTGGTACATATAATATGTCTATTATGAAGGGCGGTTATAATACGGTTCAGAAGACTGTTACAGTAGGAACAGAAGCTGTTAATGTAGAAGATATTGTCCTTGGAGGGCCGAGCAAGAAAGTTGCTACAAAGAAGCTTTCTACATCTGATATGGATGTTTATGCTTCAACAACATTCCCAAGTGTTGTTAAGTATGAAATGAAAAAAGGGAGTCTGAAAGGTAAGACATTTTACGGACAGACTGATAAGATCAATACAGTCAAGATCAATGGAACTGCAGTTGAATTATCAGATGATGATGTAAAAGGCCACATTTGCAGATAATAAGGCAACTTATGTTATGACTGTAAAAGGCACTGATATTGATGCAGTAATCACTGCAGAGTTAGTTGCAAAAGATAATACGTTGGCTTTTAATATCACTAGAATTGAAAATAAGCTGGAGGATACAGCGACAGGACATCCGATCCAGACGATCGAAATTCCGAATCAGAGCCTGATTTCTGTAAGAAGTAATCAGAGCGGTGCTAATTTCAAAGGTGCGGCAATGTCTTCCAATACAAGAGTCAGTGGAGATGAATATGTAGAAGTTACAGACGCTGCTTCTCTGAATCAGGATTATATGTATGGATTTGTTTCCAATGATGAGATGAGTGCCGGCCTGTGGAGTAACTCTGAGAATGATGGACGTTCTGTAGCGACAACTGTTACAGGTGGTTCAAGAAATACACGTGTTCAGGCAGTTACGACACAGAAAGGAGATTATGTATCGCTGGGACTTGGAAGTACTGCATGGTATTACCATCGTGTAGTGACTGATTCACAGAACAGAAGCTATGTAGTAGACGAGACAGAGATGCCAAAGGCAAAAGTAATCATTGCCGGAGATATGAATGATGACGATCAGATCGACTGGCAGGATGGTGCAGTTGCATTCCGTTCTATTATGAACAATCCATATAAGAGTGAAGAAGTACCGGAACTGGTTGCTTACCGTATTGCAATGAACTTTGGTGGACAGGCTCAGAATCCATTCCTGACAACACTTGATAATGTCAAGCGAGTTGCATTAAATACAGATTGACTCGGACAGTCTGTTCTGTTAAAAGGATATGGAAATGAAGGTCATGATTCCGCACATCCGGACTATGCTGATATCGGTAAGAGAATCGGTGGAGCAGATGATATGAATACACTGATGACAGAGGGTGCAAAGTATGGGCCAAGTTTGGTATTCATGTCAATGCTGGTGAAATGTATCCAGAAGCAAAAAAGCATTTAAGGATGATAGTGTACGCCGCTATGCAGATGGCAGTCTCAGATACGGCTGGAACTGGCTGGATCAGGCAGTTGGCCTGGACAGTATCTATGATCTTGCAACAGGTGAACGGGAGGCAAGATGTGATGCACTGGAAAAACTGGTCGGAACTAATCTGGATTTCGTATATGTAGATATCTGGGGAAATAATACAGGAAGCAGTAATGATGATTCCCGGCAGACACGTAAGCTTTCCAAAGAGATCAATGATAACGGATGGCGTATGGCAAATGAATGGGGAGTTGCAAATGAATATGATGCAACATTTCAGCACTGGGCAACAGACCTTACCTATGGTGGATATAACCAGAAAGGTGAGAACAGTGAGGTTATGAGATTCCTCCGTAACCATCAGAAAGATTCATGGGTTGCTGATTATCCGTCTTATGGCGGTGCAGCAATGATGCCATTGCTTGGCGGTTATAATATGAAAGATTTTGAAGGATGGCAGGGACGTAATGATTACGATACTTACATCACGAATCTTTATACTCATGACCTGACAACCAAATTTATCCAGCATTACAAGATTGTAAAATGGGTAGATGGAGATCCGGTTACAGCAGGAGCTGCAACAAACTGGGTACCGGATATGGAGATCACTCTGAAGGATAATGATGGAGATACACTGGTACTGACCAGAGGATCTAATGATTTCAGCAGTGATGCCTACCGAGAAAGAACAATGACCCTGAACGGAAAAGTGATCGCACAGGGAGCACCTTCCAGAGGAGACAGATCCGATTCTGATATTCAGAATGGAAGAAATAAAGGAACAGAAAGTTATCTGCTTCCATGGATCTGGGATTCAGAGAGCGGTGAAAAAAGTTGCAGCATCCAAAGAAAAGCTGTATCACTGGAATACAGCCGGAGGAACAACAACATGGGAAGTTCCGGACGGATGGGAGAACCTGAAAAAATGTTAAGGTTTATAAGCTGACAGATCTTGGAAAGACAGATGAGAAGACAGTTGCAGTAAAGAATGGAAGAATTACACTGGAAGCAGAATCTGAAACTCCATACGTAGTATGCAAAGGTGAAGAAAATAACCTGAAAATCACATGGAGTGAAGGAATGCATATTGTAGATGCAGGCTTTAACGGCGGATCAGATTCACTGGAAAGGAACTGGAAGAAATCCGGTGATGGTGAAGCAACTATTGCAAAGAGCCAGTACAGCAATCCAATGCTGAAACTGAGTGGAAAAGTATCCATGACACAGGAACTGACAGACTTAAAGGCAGGTCAGCAGTATGCGGTTTTAGTTGGTATTGATAACCGCAGTGATGCGAAAGCGGCAATAACAGTCAAAAACGGTGACGATGTACTTGCAACAAATTACACGACACGTTCTATTGCGAAAAACTATGTAAAGCCTATACGCACAGCAATTCCAGTGCAACAGTAGATGGAAGCAGTTATTTCCAGAATATGTATGTATTCTTTACAGCACCGGAAAGCGGTAAGGTTACACTGACACTTTCAAAAGAAGCAGGAAAGGGAGATTCCTATTTTGATGATGTACGTGTAGTAGAAAATGATTCTCATAATATTACAACGAACGATAAAGGTGAAGTTGTAAGATTTGAGCAGGATTTTGAGACAAATGTACAGGAATTTATCCATTTGTTGTTGGCGGAATTGAAGGTGTTGAAGATAACAGAATCCATTTATCTGAAAGACATGATAAATATACTCAGGCCGGATGGGATGTAAAACTGATGGATGATGTCCTGGACGGTGACTGGTCAGTGAAGATTAATGGACTGACGCAGAGAAGCAAACTGGCATACCAGACGATTCCTCAGAACTTCCGTTTTGAGCCAGGTGTTACATACAAAGTAAGCTTTGATTATCAGGCAGGAAGTGACGTACTTACGGTGTTGTTGTAGGTGCAGGTGAGTATACAGGAGCAACCAATCTGGAAACATTGAAAAATCACTGGGAACAACCGCTCATTATGAGAGAGAAAATCGTTGGTGATATTACAGGTCAGACATGGTTTGGTATTTACTCAACAAGCACAGCACCAGATCTGCAGGGCGTAAATTCAAGTTCTGCACAGGCCAACTTTGGTGGATACAAAGAACTGGTCCTGACAATCTTGTGATTGAAAAAGTTGAGCAGAATATAACGATTGATACACTGAAAGATCTGATTGCGACGGCAGAAGGATACAATAAAGAAGATTATACTGCTGCTGACTGGAAGAAGCTGGATGATGCTCTTACCAAGGCAAAGGTTGCAGTGAACAGAGATAAGACATCAGCAGATGAAATCGAAAGTGCATATTATGCACTGAATGGTGCAATTAATTATATTGCTTCGATTGATACAAATGAAGAAAGCAGTACGAAGAATGATATTTCTGTTGAAGGCGTGATCGCAACAGCAGGAAGCGAAGACGGTGGAACATACGGAAGTAATATTGGAAAAGCAGAATATGTACTTGATAATGATGTGACAAATGCATGGATGACAGCTTATTCAGGATATGCTACAACAATCAAGAATGGAGAGGGATGGATTGACCTTCAGTTCCCGGAGGCACATACAGTTGACGGACTTCGTTATCTGCCAGGACCGGTTACAGCTGGGTAGCCTTGGTTACAATTGCTGATTATGAGATTTATGTTAAGACAGCAGATTCAGCGGATTATGTAAAGGTAAGCGATGGAACATGGGAGAATACTTCTTCTGGAAGATGGCAAAATTTGATCCGATTGAAAATGTAACAAATGTGAAACTGCTTGCTAAATCTGCCAAGGTATATAACTGGTGGGCAATGGCAGCAGAAATCCGTATCACCAGTGCAGCAGAAGCAACGACGGATACAGAAGTAGTAGATAAGAGCGGACTGACAGATGCACTTGCTGAAGCAAAAGCATTAAATGAAGCCGATTATACTGCAGAGAGCTGGGCTGTTCTTCAGACAAAGATTGAAGCAGCAGAGGCAGTTGTAAATAATGCAGATGCGACTAACTATGATGTTCAGCTTGCACTTGCAAATCTGGTAGATGCAATCAGTGGGCTGGAAGCAGCGGAGACTCCTGAACCGACACCGGCTGATAAGGACAAACTTACAGAAGTTGTCAATAATTGTGCAGGATTAGAAGAGAAAAAACTTTACAGCAGACAGTTGGAAAGTTTACAAAGCTGCTTATGAAAAGGCAATGGCAGTTCTTGCTGATGAAAATGCATCTCAGGCAGATGTAGATGCAGCAGTTGCAGCACTTAAAGCAGCTTATGCAGGTCTTGTAAAAGCAGATGATGGAAATGGTGGAAACAATAACCAGGGGAAATAATAACCGGGGCAATAATAATAAGGGTGATAATGTAAATAAGCCTGGAACACCGAACAATACAAATGCAGCAGGTAAGAACAATACGACAAATAAAGGTACAGTGAAGACTGGAGATACCGCACCATTTATGGCAATGATCGTAACAATTCTTGCAGCAGCAGGAGTGATCTTCGGAACAGTTGCTCAGAAGACCAGAAGACGCAGAAATCGTAAATAAATAATGAAACTGACAGATATCTGAAGTTAATAGAACAGATGGTCAGATGAAAATGAAGAAGAGTCAGAACACCGGAGAGTGTGATGACTCTTCTTTAATTTTATCATTTTTAGCAGAATGATAAAATTAAATTGACAATGATAAAATTAAAAGATATACTATACCTGTGTCAGATTAAGGACGATTTGGAAAGATCAGATTATAGTTTGTTGTGGGTGATGAGCCAATAATAAGAAAAAAGAGCAGGATAATGGAGAGCGTGCATGAGAAAATTTGATTATCGTGAGGAATGGAAAGCATTACTCACACCGGAAATAGTATCTTATCTATCACAGATACATGAATTTAAAGGAGAACAGACACTATTTATTGAATCCAAAGCAGACACGTTAACGCAGTTGGTTGAGATTGCAAAAATTCAAAGTACCGAAGCATCGAATAAGATCGAAGGAATTTATACGTCAGATGAAAGGCTAAGAGCATTAGTTAAAGATACAACGAGACCAAAGACCAGAAGTGAACGTGAAATAGCCGGATACAGAGATGTGTTGAATACAATTCATGAAAATCATGATTATATTCCACCGAAATCGACCATCATTTTGCAGTTACATAGAGATTTATATAAATTTGAAGGGGCAGATACAGGCGGAAAATATAAAGTGGTTGACAATATTATAGAGGAAGAGGATTCTACAGGAAATAAATCAATCCGATTTAACCCAGTTCCGGCATGGGAGACACCAGAAGCAGTTGAAGAATTGTGCAGATCATTTGAAGAAGCACTTTATATGGAGCAGATAGATCCACTTATTTTGATCCCGATGTTTATTCTTGATTTTTGTGTATTCATCCTTTTAGTGATGGGAATGGGAGGATGAGTCGTCTACTTACTTTATTATTATTATATAGAGCCGGATATATTGTCGGTAAATATATCAGTATTGAAAAACTGATAGAAGATACAAAAAAGAAGTTTATTATGATTCTTTACAGAAAAGTTCCATAAAGTGGCATGAAAATGCGAATGATTATGAACCGTTTGTAAAAGTATATGCTGGGGGTGATTGTGGCGGCATACAGAGATTTCTCGTCGAGGTGAAATGGCTGACGACAGAAAACTTATCCAAACCTGAAAGAATAAGAGAAATAATACGGACTACCATGGGGACGATTACAAAATCAGAACTTTTAAAAGATGTCCTGATATCAGTCAGGTAACAGTGCAGAGAACCCTTGCAGAATTGATGGAAACCGATGAAATAACCAAAATTGGTGGTGGAAGATATACAAAGTATACCTGGAATAATAAATAATTGATTGGAGAAATGATATGATTACAGGAGAATTAA
>VOFI01001463.1_pt1 | contig 160027 bp, 221 predicted proteins | sample 5384131 | NCBI WGS metagenome assembly VOFI01 (sample SAMN12384728, study PRJNA508395) | human gut metagenome | isolation source: healthy gut H | host: Homo sapiens | reverse complement strand
AACCAGATAAGTTCTAAAATAGGACAGCCTTCCATACAATAGAGATACAATTAGAAATAAAATAAAGTCATTTTTTGCATTTCTTATCATACTGTTTTTACTTCCTTACATCATTTCTGTTTTTATAAACGGAAAAAATGCGGTGCAGGGAGCTGACAGCGATAATGCATCTGTGTATCTCGCAGAAATGCTCGCAGGAGAAACAGATGGTGGATGTGAAATAGAAGCATTGAAGGCACAGGTGGTTGTTCTACGTACAGAATTGTACAGAACAGAGAAAGAAAAAAGCAGACTCTTTTGGATAAATGTCTGACGCAGACTCAGATGAAGAAAAAAAAGTGGGGGACAAAATACGAAGAGAATTTGAAAAAATGTCAACAGGCAGCACAGGAAACAAAAAGGAATTGTATTGTGGTATCATGAGACCTTTGCATGGGCACCGTTTCATCAATCCAGTAATGGAAAGACCAGAGATGTGCAGGAGGTACTTGGGAATGCAGATTATCCGTACATCACAAAAGAATGTCCGCTTGACAAGGCGGCAGAAGATGAAATTCAGGTACATTTGATAGAATATAAAGAGATACAAAAGAGATGTAGAGAATTCCTTGTGGCAGAGGAACAGAAAAAAGCAGAAAATGGGTATGGATACGAAGATTTTGAAATTCAGGAATGGGATTCTTCCGGTTATGTCAGAAAAATGAGGATTGGAGAGACGATATGTACAGGAGATCAGTTCCGTGATGCACTGAAACTTCCTTCGAGTTCATTTTCTTTTTATGAAAGTCCACACGGGTTGAAGATTGCAACTGTTGGAAAGGGGCACGGATTCGGAATGAGTCAGTGGACTGCACAGGAAATGGCAAAGGATGGGAAAAATAATATGAAGAGATCCTGCAATATTTTTTTTATGAAGGAACAGAACTACACCACATAGATGAATAAGAACAATCATTTCAGGCAATGCTATAGCCAGAGGTGATGATTATGAATAAAAATGAAAGACCGGCCTTTTAAGGAAAGGGAGCTGCAGTTGGCGCAGTACTTTGTTTTGTTGCGGTAATTACAATGGTTGGAAGCTACACATACAATCATTACAAAAAAGACATGGAGCAGCAGATAAAAGATGCGCAAACAACAGCAGAACAGCTTACAGAAGATGATAGTACATTGGCGAATACAGATGATATTCTTCCTACAGACACAGATTCAGAAGATGAAAATGCAGAAAACCAGGAATCCCAAAAAGGATGTTCAGCAAGAGAATGAAAATAGTATGGAGAATGGAAATATATCCGCAGAGGAAATTCAAAGCACAGCATCTTCAAATACACAGAATGTGTGGTTTACTCAGGAAAGTACACTTGCCTGCCGGCAAGCGGAGCAACACTTTTGAGTTTTAGTATGGATCATACAGTATATTTTCCAACATTGGAGCAGTATAAATATAATCCTGCACTGATTATTGGTGGAACGCAGGGAGAAGTGATCCACGCAGCGGCAGCAGGAGTTGTAGAGAGTATTGAACAGACTGCCCAGACAGGAACTACCGTGACACTTGATATGGGAAATGGGTATACTGCGGTTTATGGCCAACTGGATGAAGTGGCGGCAGCAGTTGGAGATTATATTGCAGCCGGAGAGGAAGTGGGAACACTGAATTCACCGACGAAATATTATAGTGTCGAAGGACCAAATTTATATTTTGAAATTATGAAAGACGGGGCGCCGGTTGACCCCATGAATTTTATGGAGTAAAGTTATATTTGTTTGGATAAAATGAAGGAATCAAAAGTTTGATTACGGGTGCAGGATCAATACTATATTGTATGGGATAGTTACTGTTCACTCCCGTGTCAATCACTCCGCTGATTGACACGGAGGATGCGTGTTTTGACTTGAATGCATCTCGCTCCATCGCCAAAGGCGATTTAAAATGGCGAGATGCGTTGCTGGTCGCACATCGTGTGAACAGTAACATCGGATACAGGAAAAGTTTTCTTGATAATATACTATGATGTGAGTGTCAAAAAGTAAATTTTGCCACTTACATCATAGTTTTGGTCTTGGATAAGGGATTCATGATATAATAAATAACATCCATCGAAAGAGTAATGCGGGAGATAGCAGAGGTGAGTTTTTTGAATTATACATATATGCTAAAATGTAGTGACGGAACGTTATACACGGGCTGGACAAATGATCTGGAAAAACGTGTGGAGGCGCACAATTCCGGGAAAGGCGCAAAATATACGAAGGCACGGAGGCCTGTTGAATTGGCTTATTATGAGGAATTTGAGACAAAAGAACAGGCAATGAAACGGGAATATGCAATTAAGCAGTTAGGGAGAAAAGAGAAACAGAAACTCATTGCCGGCAAAAAAGTTAAATTATCAGATGAAAGAAAAGAGAAAGAAGATTAAAAAACTGCCCATCGGGAATGTAACATTTCCCGATGGGCAGTTTTATCATAGCAGAAGAGATCGCTTCTGCTGATAAGGTTTGTTTAGCCGAAGTATCTCTTAAGCAGTCCTTCGAAAGCTTTTCCGTGTCTAGCCTCGTCTCGAGCCATCTCGTGTACTGTGTCGTGGATTGCATCCAGGTTAGCAGCTTTAGCTCTCTTTGCAAGATCGAATTTACCTTCTGTAGCACCGTGCTCAGCATCAACTCTCATCTCAAGGTTTTTCTTTGTGCTGTCTGTTACAACTTCGCCTAGCAGTTCAGCAAATTTGGAAGCATGTTCTGCTTCTTCAAGAGCAGCTTTTTCCCAGTAAAGTCCGATTTCAGGATATCCTTCTCTGTGAGCTACTCTTGCCATAGCAAGGTACATACCTACTTCGGAGCATTCTCCTGCGAAGTTAGCACGCAGGTCTGCAAGAATATCTTCGCTTACACCCTGCGCAACACCTACAACGTGCTCAGCAGCCCATACTTTGTCTCCTTCCTGCTCTTTAAACTTGGAAGCTGGTGCGTGACAGACTGGACATTCAGCCGGTGCAGCATCTCCTTCGTAAACATAACCACATGCTGTACATACAAATTTTTTCATAATGATAATCTCCTTTTTTCTTATTAATTTTTTTTTTTATAACTTAAGACTTCCTAATGCAGTCACTGCATTCCCCATAAAACAAAGTGGAACTTGAAGTGATGATTCCATCGAAATTCTCCCCGGCCAGCCGGTTCACTTCTTCAATACTCTTCATATCCAGTTCCAGATCCAGTAACCGTCCACAGCTTGTACAGAGAAAATGATTGTGGGGAATAACATTCCCGTCAAATCGATCTCCGCCGTCAGGTGTAGGGATCTTGATCGCTTCGCCGATATCTGTCAGCAGATTCAAATTCCGGTAAACAGTACCAAGACTGATATTAGGAAAATCCTCTTTGACATGCAGATAAACAGTGTCGGCAGTGGGATGCTCTTTTTGTCGAAGCGAGATAATGCTTGATAGCTTCTCGTTGTCGGCTATATTTAATTGCAGCCATAGATTCACCTCTTTCTAAAATTGAATCAATAACGATAACGATTACTGTAATTAGAATATAACTTATATTTTAAAAATTGTCAATAGAAAAAAATAAGTTTTTTTTTATTTCTCCTGACAAAATATTACAAAATAATTAACAAAATGGACGTTGAGATTAATAAAAAGGGGAATAATTACAAATGGTGGAGGGCGATAATTATGAAAAAACTATTAAAACAGTTGACATATCTATGGTTGATTGATAAAATTACGGCGTAACAAAAATTAACAATTATGTAACAATTAAAACTTCCCACAAAAAGATAAGGCTGGAAATAAAGGAGGTTTTATATGAGTAACATGCGGATGAAGCATAAGCTTATCATGTCAATGATGGCAGGGATGATCATAATTCCGGGGAGTGTAGTCAGAACACAGGCGGCAGAAACTGATGACAGTGAGAAAATTATATTCTGATTCAGCGGCAGTTGTGTTGGAATATCTGGATGGATGGACAAAGATCCGGTCGGGAAATGCAGAGGGGTATGTTCCGACGGAAAACATTGTTCACAGGGGAGGAAGCCCGTTCGAGATCAGATGAGTATACAAATGAGAATGTAACAGTCACAGCAGATTGTCTGAATGTCAGAGAGGGACATGGGACGGATACTACCGTATTAACCCAGATTAATCAGGGAGAAGAATATCTTGTGACAGAAGATCCTGTAGAGGGCTGGTATCCGATACAGGTCGGTGAAGTTAATGGCTGGGTGTGCGGTGATTATGTTACAGAGGAAAGTTCTTATTCTTACGGGGAGACAAAAGAGGAAGAACAAAAACGAATGGAAGCAGAAGAAGCTGCGGCTGCGGAGGCGGAAGCAGAAGCCCAGGCTGCAGAAGCGGCGGCTCAGTCAGTTGCGTCAGGGCAGGAAGTTATTGATTATGCCTGTCAGTTTATTGGGAATCCATATGTGTGGGGCGGTACAAGTTTAACAGATGGAGCAGATTGTTCGGGATTTGTCCAGTCTGTGTATGCACATTTTGGTATAAGTCTTCCACGAACTTCTTATGAACAGCGAAGTGCGGGATATGAAGTGAGTTATGAAGACGCACAGCCGGGGGATCTTATCTTATATGAAGGACATGTTGGTCTATATATAGGAAATGATCAGATTGTAAATGCAATGAACGAAGATCAGGGAATTGGTATCAGCAGTGCAACGTATACAAATATCGTGGCTGTCAGACGGATTTATTAAAGAATAATAGAAAGAAAACAATGCATTGTCCAGAATATGTGTGGGAAATGAAAGATTTGACTGTAAATTCTAAAATCGATATTTTCCAAGAAAAATATACGGATAGTCAAAATGCACAAAATATGACAAGAATATTCAAAATAGCAAAAAAATAAAAAAAGTAGTTTTTAACTTATCAACATTGAAAAATCGAAAATGAGGAAAAAAAAGATTTCCTGAAAGTTATCCACATTATCAACAAAGAAAGATGTGAATAGTGTGGATAACTTTTGGAAATAAAAAAGAACATTCGTTTTGGTTATTGTTATGAAAATGACGATTTGTCGAAAAAAAAAAAAGAAAACTGATTGACTTTTTGAGTAGTGTGATAAACGGAAAAAGTTGCGTGAAAAAATTCAGAAAATTTCATAGAATGATAATGAAAATAAGGTTGCTAAATCATAGATCAGGGATTATAATAAAAAATTACTGTTCAATGGTGACAGAAATTAATTGAAAATAGAAATATGTAAGGAGGAAACAGTGATGGCAATTTCTAAAAGCACAACAATTGGCGAACTTCTGGTAACATTTCCAGAGTCAGCTCCGATTTTGATGGAGATTGGTATGCATTGTCTTGGATGCCCGTCATCTCAGATGGAGTCTCTTGAGGAAGCAGCTATGGTTCATGGAATTGATGCAGATCTGCTTGTAGAGAAGATCAATGCAGCAATGGCAGCCGCTGGTAAATAATAAAGAGAAAAGATATACAAGAAGCTGTTGTGCTCTCAAAAAAAGAGAGTATGGCAGCTTTTTAGTATCGTTAAAAAAGTTTTTGTGGATAACAAGTGAAAAAGACGGTCTGAAGTGTGGGAAAAGTTATTCCCATAATTCCAGACCGTCTTTTTTTATTCGTTGTTTAAATTGTGGATAACTTCTGAATTGCGTCTGCGGAAACAATGATTTTGCAATGCTCCTCCAGAAATGCAAGAACAGAAGAATCTCCCTTCTCAGGGGAACTGTACTCCGAAAGCATATTACATACTTTATTAAATTCCTGATCTGCACCATCAGCAGGTGCCAGCGCAAGGATAAAGGTATTATTATTCTCATCGTCCTTATATAGTGTATTTGCACCTGTATAGAACGGAGCAAGCAGGCGGGAAGCCTCAATTACAGAATCTAACGTGTCGAAGGAGAACAGGCGGACAGGAAATACCGGTACTGTTTCTTTAGGTTCCGGATCTTTTGCTTCGGAAGCCACTTCCTTCACTTTGTTAAGCAGATCAAAGAATTCATCTGCGCCTTGAAGCTTTTCAAGAACATTGCTGTTCAGTGTATCAGAATCTCCGGCAGGTGTAAACTTGGAAAAACGTGTATCAAGTTCCTCCGGATCCTCCACCTTTGTTATGATTAAGGTGATAGAGTCTGAAGAAGAAGGAATTGCTTCTATCATCAGAGGAAGGTCATCTGTCTCGAATCCAAAGTCGAAAGATGCCTGCTGCATCATATCTCGAAATAGTGATTTTGCTTTCTCGGTACCATAAGCCAGTTCGCTGATCTTGAGATTGCGGGCTGCAAGATCGGCATGTGTCAAAGTACAACGAATCTGATTGTCATTGATTTTTTCAATTTTCATATGATCACATCCTTATGTCTTATGATATTAAGATAATCTGTGGATTAAGAACTGTTCATTATGTTCATAACTAGATATATCTTTTCATCGTTTAGTATAAACAAAAAAAGAAAAGATGTAAAGGAAAACGAAAATTGTTTATAACTATTTTAGGTTATCAACAAATCCCACCCACTTATCAACAATAAACACATTGAAATTCCGAAAGGCTGCTCATATAATGGCACTTACAGAAGACACACCATTTGATAAAACGGAATGTTAAGAAAGGAGGCACTGAAAGCATTTCTGATTTTCAAAAAATTCAATTCCCTGAAATCAAGGGAAAATTCACAATAATTATGAGAAGGAGACCCTCCGAAGATCAGGGTTGTCTTCTTGTCCGTCACTTGTTCTACAGTATGTCACAGATACCCTTTATGGTCGAAGATGGCGGACAACGTTTTATCAGGATCCCAGGAGAGAAGGAGTACATACGATATGAGAACGGAAGATGGATATAAGGAATTATATGCGGAGCTAAGAGGTTATGAAGAAAAAAAAGGAGTGGACATAGTTATGGATGGATATCCGATGAGTCCATTGCAGATTGTGACAGCATATATGGCCAGAGAAGAAGGTACTTATATGAGAGATTATGTGATTGATCCGGAAGGAAGGATAGAATCATTGGTTTTTACAGATGTGAATCATAACAGACAGGCAGAGATTACCCCTTGAACTGCCGGACAGAAGTATATTTGTAAGCTGTTATAATTGATAGAAGATGGACAGACATTTAAGGTGTAACAACTTTTTGATATGTACAACTGTTGTAGATGCAATTTGTTAATGACGCAAGATGAAAATATGATATAATGAATTTCAGAATCATTATTTTATCCAGAGATGTGGAGATATTAGAAATACACACAGCAGAGCAGAGCGTAAGGAACTGTTTGTGTAAGAAAGCGCCAGAGATATAAAAATTGCAATCAGGAGGGTTGGCATGGACAAAAGAAAAGGCAGTACCCATGCGCGAAGCAGGGGAAGAGTAGAAGGACAATCTGGACATCCGGGGAATTCCCGGAGAAAGGGAAGACCAATGACAACAGGTAGAGGCAGAAATGGAAGGTCAGGAACACGACATGCGAAGAAAGTGAATAGAGCGCGGAAAAGACGTAACAAAATTCTTTTCATAATGATCATCATATTATTGATCATGATTTTGGCAGCAGGCGCAGTTTTCTTTAAGAGATACGGTTCATCAAATGAGGAAGCCGATAAAGAACAATATTATGGAATAGAAAACAGTGATGATCTGGCATTGATCATTAATAATGAAGTAGTGAAAAAAGAAGAAAGTTCCGCGGAATCTTCTTCCGGTTCTTCTACAGATAGTGTTATACCGGGTAAGGTTTTTGATGGACAATATTATGTAGCATATCAGGTTCTTCGTGATAAGATAAACAGCAGATTTTACTGGGATGCGAACGAACGGGTGCTTTTATATACCTTGCCGGATGGAAATATTTCTGTAAGTGAGAACAGCAGTGAATATACAGCAGTGAACGAAACAAAAAGTGAAGATTATGTAATTCTTAAGACGGATGGAGATATCGCATATATCGCACTTCCGTTCATACAAGAGTATACGAATATGGAATATTCTGTGGAACAGGAACCAAACAGAGCAATTATCACATCAAAGTGGGGCGAGATCGAGACAGCAGAAGTGAAGAAAGACACACAGGTTCGTTATCTTGGTGGCGTTAAGAGTCCGATACTGACAGAAGTTAAAAAATCGGACAAGGTGACAGTGCTTGAAGACGAAGATGACTGGATGAAAGTTGCCACAGCGGATGGTTATGTAGGATATATTAAGACCAAATCTTTAAAGAACCAGAAAAAAGAAAAAACATCCAGAGATTTTACGGAACCGGTTTATTCAGACATGACAGAAGATCATTCGATCAATATGGCATGGCATAATGTGACGAATGCGGCAGCGAATAATGCGGTTCAGCAGGTACTTGCATCAACCAGTGGACTTACGACGATCGCACCAACCTGGTTTAGTCTTGCGGATACGGAAGGTAATATCAGTTCAATTGCAGATGCGGACTATGTGAATTATGCACATACGGCAGGACTGGAAGTATGGGCTGTATTCCGGGATTTTCATGGTGGAACGAATTCCTATGATGAGACCTATGAGACATTGCGTTATACATCAAAAAAGCAAAACTGGAAGATCAGGTTGTAGCTGCGGCAGTGGCAGCAGGAGTGGATGGAATTAATTTAGACTTTGAATTGATTTCTTCCAAGTGTGGTGTGCATTACGTGCAGCTTGTGAGAGAGCTGTCTGTGAAGTGCCACCAGAATAATCTTGTATTTTCAGTTGATAATTATGTGCCACAGTCATACAATTCACATTATGATCTTAAAGAGCAGGGGATTGTGGCAGATTACGTGGTGATTATGGCTTATGATGAACATACAGAAGGATCCTATGAAGCGGGATCAGTGGCATCGATCAGCTATTTGCAGGATGGAATAGAAAAAACATTGAAAAAGGTATCAGCTGATAAAGTAATTGCCGGAATTCCATTTTACCAGATTATGGTTTGAGACAGCAAAGAGCCCGGAGCAACTTTCGGAAGAAGCTGGCACAGAAGCAGCATCTTATCCGAATAAAGTATCAAGTAAGGCACTGGGAATGGAAGAAGCGGCGCAGAGTGTTGTGAATGCGGGAGCAACAGCACAGTGGGATGAAAAAGACACAGCAAAACTATGCAAAATGGTCTGCGGATGGCGGAACCTACCGTATCTGGCTTGAAGATGCTCAATCATTGGAAGCAAAGCTGAAGGTGATACAGGAAAATAAACTGGCAGGTGTGGCAGAATGGAGTCCTGGGAAGAGAAGAAAGCAGTGTATGGAAGCTCATTTCTCAGTATGTAAATTAAATAAAAGATAAGTTAAAAAACGGCTTCTCATTGCATATAGATAGAATATGTGAAGGGAGGTCGTTTTTTTGCAAAGAAAAATCAGGTTGATGATAGGGATTCTGATTATGACAGGGCTTATCGCAGGTTGTTGGAAAGTTTCGAAAAACTTACAGAAAGAATTAAAAGAAGAAATGGAGACAATCGGAGAAGCTGAAAAGTCAGACAGGATAGTTGTTTTAGATGCAGGACATGGTGGTACTGATTCGGGGAAGGTCGGAATCAATGGAGTGAAAGAAAAAGATATCAATTTAACGATTACGAATTCTGTAAAGAAAATTTTGGAAAAAAGAAAATATACAGGTAATCATGACCAGAGAAACAGATGAACAGCTTGCACAAAGTAAAGTAGAAGATTTGAAATACAGAGTAAAGATTATGAATGAAGTTTCTCCTGTATTAGCAGTCAGTATACATCAGAACAGTTATCATGAAGAAAATGTTTTCGGTGCGCAGGTCTTCTACTATCAGACATCGACGGAAGGAGAAAAAGCTGCGGGGATAATACAGGACGCTTTACAAAAGGTAAATCCGGATAATACCAAAAGATAAAAGCAAATAATACATATTATATATTAAAAAAGACGGAAGTACCTACAGTGATCGTAGAATGTGGTTTTTGAGTAACTATAAAGAAGCACAGAAGCTGGTTACGGAAGATTATCAGAAATCAGTAGCAGAAGCAGTGGCAGAAGGAATTTTATCTTATATAAAAGAAAATGAATAGCAGAAGAGAAATAGTTTTTTTTTTAGAACAAATAATGATATAATAAAATTTATGGAAACGATTATTAGAAAAATAGATAAAAACCAAATAAACCAGGATGTAATAGAAGAAGCGGGAAATGTATTAAAACAAGGAGGTCTTGTTGCATTTCCTACGGAGACGGTTTACGGACTTGGGGCGGACGCATTAAAAGAGGAGGCGGCAAAGAAAACATATGCAGCAAAAAGGACGTCCATCAGATAATCCGTTGATTGTTCATATTGCAGACTATGAGGACCTGAAAAAAAGTGGCGGTGAATATTCCACCGGAGACAGACGCACTGGCAGCACATTTTTGGCCAGGTCCGCTGACGATGATATTTGAAAAAAGTGAGAGTGTACTTATGGGACAACCGGAGGATTAGATACGGTTGCAGTTCGTATGCCAAGTGATCCAATTGCAGCGGCATTGATCCGGGCGGCAGGTGGATTTGTTTCAGCACCGAGTGCGAATACATCCGGACGTCCGAGTCCGACAACAGCAGAGCATGTGCGGGTGGATCTGGAAGGTAAGATTGATATGATCCTGGATGGAGGTGCGGTAGATATCGGACTGGAATCCACAATTCTTGACATGACGGTAGAGCCGCCGATGATTTTACGCCCGGGTGCAATTACAGCGGATATGTTTGAAGAGGTAATTGGACCGGTCAGTGTTGATGAGACATTGGTTAACAGTGAAAGCAAGCAGGCGCCAAAAGCTCCGGGAATGAAGTACCGACATTATGCACCAAAGGCGAAAATGATGATTGTGGAAGGAAATATAAGAGAAGAGATTCTTGCAATTCGTCAGCTTGCCTATGCCGCGCACAGGGAAGGAAAGGAAGTCGGAATCATTGCAACGGGGGAAACAGTTCAGTTCTATAATTATGGGATTGTGAAGAATATAGGAACCCGTGAGAATGAGAATACCATTGCAAGAAACCTCTATCGTGTGCTTCGCGAATTTGATGAAGAAGACGTTGATCTGATTTATAGTGAATCTTTTGCTATGAACGGAATAGGAAAGGCAATTATGAATCGTCTTGAAAAGGCGGCAGGACATATGCACCTGCAGGCAACAGAGATCACAAAGAAGCAGAAGTATCGCAGAGTGATTTTTGTCAGCGAGGCGGATTCGGCAGTAGGACCAATGGCGGCAGAATTACTATGTCACCAGGATCTTGAGCAAGAGTATATTATTGAATCCGGCGGACTGGTTGTGCTTTTCCCTGAACCGGTAAACCAGAAGGCAGAGGCAATTATGAAGAGCGCTCAGATGACGTTGGAAAATCATGTGTCAAAGCAGTTTGATGGCAGTAATCTACAAGGAGATACACTTGTATTGACATTGAATGAGACAATTAAGAACAAAGTTCTTTCGGATTATGAAAATGTAAAAAATGTATATACAATAAATGAATTTGTTGGAGTATCAGAAGAACTTCCAAATCCTTATGGAAAGCCTCTGACAGCGTATGGAGAATGTTTTGAGATACTGACAGGGCTTATAGATAAACTTGCAGACAAACTGAATTCATATGCAAAAGGAGAAGAATAATGTCGGATAAAAGAACAGATTATTTATCGTGGGATGAATATTTTATGGGCGTGGCAATGCTTTCCGGAATGCGATCAAAAGACCCGAATACACAGGTTGGGTGTTGTATTGTAAATCCGCATAATAAGATTCTTTCTATGGGATATAATGGTCTTCCGATGGGATGTTCTGATGATGAATTTCCATGGGCGCGCGAAGGCGAAGATCCGTTAGAGACAAAATATGTATATACAACACATAGTGAATTGAATGCAATTTTGAATTACAATGGCGGAAGTCTTGCGGGAGCAAAACTTTACGTATCTCTTTTTCCGTGCAATGAATGCGCAAAAGCAATTATTCAGGCAGGAATTAAAGAAGTTATTTATGATTGTGACAAATACGCGGATACAGCGGGAGTGAAAGCATCAAAACGAATGATGGATGCAGCAGGAGTGAGATATCACCAGTACCATCGAACAGGCAGAAAAATTGAATTTGAGATATAAAAATACAGGTACGCTTGCATTGCGCTTGCGTACCTGTTTCAAAGAAGAGGGAGATAGAAGAAATGATTCGGACAATACGTGTAGAAGAAATAACAAAAAAACATCAAAGAAATGTGCATTGAAGCAAATCATTTTCTGTCACCAGATATGGCAGAGGCAATGAAATGTGCCGAAAAGAATGAGGAAGCACCACTTGGAAAACAGATATTGGAACAGCTGCAAGAGAATTTGAAGATTGCAGGAGAGGATATGATTCCGATTTGTCAGGATACAGGAATGGCAGTAGTGTTTCTTGAGATTGGCCAGGATGTTCATCTTGAAGGAGGAGCATTGGAAGATGCGGTAAATGAAGGCGTACGTCAAGGTTATGTGGAAGGTTATCTTCGTAAATCAGTCGTTGGAGATCCGTTGATCCGTGAGAATACAAAGGATAACACGCCGGCAGTTTTGCATACAAGAATTGTAGATGGAGACCAGGTAAAGATAAAAGTAGCACCGAAAGGTTTCGGAAGCGAGAATATGAGTCGTGTATTTATGTTGAAACCGGCAGAAGGAATCGAAGGTGTAAAAGATGCGGTTCTTACAGCGGTAAAAGATGCCGGACCGAATGCATGCCCGCCAATGGTGGTTGGTGTTGGAATTGGTGGTACATTTGAAAAATGCGCTTTGATGGCCAAAGAAGCTCTGACACGTGAAGTCGGATCACATTCAGAAATTGAATACGTAAAAGAGTTGGAAGAAGAACTCCTTACAAAAATAAATAGCCTTGGTATCGGACCTGGTGGACTTGGAGGGACAACAACAGCACTTGCGGTGAATATTAATACTTATCCAACACATATCGCGGGACTTCCGGTGGCGGTTAATATTTGCTGTCATGTAAATCGTCATGTGATTCGTACAATTTAATTCAACAGGCTAAGTGAAAGAGGAAAGTGAAATGGACAAGCATATAACAGTACCAATGAAGAAAGAGACCGTAGCAACACTGAAGGCAGGAGATTATGTTTATCTTACAGGAACGGTCTATACAGCAAGAGATGCAGCGCATAAAAGAATGTATGAGATTTTACAGGAAGGCGGGGAACTTCCAATTGATATTCAAGGTCAGGTGATTTATTACATGGGACCATCACCGGCAAGAGAAGGACGCCCAATTGGCTCGGCAGGACCGACGACAGCAAGCAGAATGGATAAATACGCACCTCAGCTCCTGGATCTTGGGCTTGGTGCTATGATAGGAAAAGGAAAAAAGAAATCAGGCGGTAATTGATGCAATTGTACGCAATGGTTCAGTATATTTTGCGGCTGTTGGTGGAGCGGGGGCGCTTCTTTCAAAATGTATCACATCTTCAGAAGTGGTAGCGTATGACGATCTTGGAACAGAAGCGATCAGAAAACTGACAGTTGAAAATTTTCCGGTGATTGTAGTAATAGATAAAGATGGGAATAATCTTTATGAAACAGCAATTAAGGATTATTGCAGAATGGAGGAGAATGCATGAGAAGAATTCTACTGATGGTATTGCGGAATCTGTTGATCGTGCCGGGGGATGGATTAAACTCTGCTATCGGGCTTCACATGTGGATAAATATACAGAAGAAGATAATTATGAATTTTTGCGTTGGATTGTTTTTCGTGCAAATAAAGGCGGAAATGTAACAATCGATGTACATGGACAGGAGAATATTCCAAAGCAGGATGGATTTATGTTTTTTCCAAATCATCAAGGTTTGTATGATGTATTGGCAATTGTTGAAGCGTGTACGCACCCTTTTTCTGTTGTAGCTAAAAAGAAGTGGAAAACGTTCCGTTTTTAAAACAGGTATTTAAAATCATGAAAGCATTTATGATTGATCGTGAGGATGTCCGTCAGGCAATGAAAACTATTACAAGTGTAACAAAAGAAGTTGTATCGGGGAGAAATTATCTTATCTTCCCAGAAGGAACGCGTTCAAAAAATGGGAATAATGTCGGTTCTTTTAAAGGGGGAAGCTTTAAAGCAGCAACCAAAGCAAAGTGCCCGATTATTCCGGTGGCACTTGTTGATTCTTTTAAACCGTTTGATACAAACAGTACCCGACCGGTGACGGTGCAGGTGCATTTTCTGAAACCGATGCTTTATGAAGATTATAAAGATATGAAGACCGTGGAAATTGCTGCTGCAGTAGAACAGCAGATCCAGGAAACAATCAATAAGAACCTGACGAAAGAAAAGGTAGAAGAGAAATGCTAAAGGAATGCTTGGATCAAGTTAGAAAAAAAGCCCCAGTGGTGCATAACATAACAAATTATGTAACAGTGAATGATGTTGTGTGGTGGCAGTCCAATTATGTCAGATGAGCCGGAAGATGTAGCGGACATTACATCTATATGTGGAGGGCTGAACATTAATTTGGGAACATTACATAAAACGAGTATTGAGGGAATGATTAAAGCCGGGCATCGCTCTAATGAACTGGGACATCCGGTATTATTGGATCCGGTGGGAGCAGGAGCAAGCAGGTTTAGGACGGAGACGGCATTAAAATTAATAAAAGAGATAAAGTTTTCTGTGATTCGGGGCAATGTTTCAGAAATTAAGACGCTGGCTTATGGAAGCGGAAGTACAAAAGGTGTAGATGCTGATCTTACAGAAGCTGTTAATGAAAGAAATTTGCAACAGAGCATATCATTTATTAAAGGTTTTGCGAAAAAAGAAAGTAGCAATTGTTATAATTACAGGAGCAATAGATCTTGTGACAGATGGCGAGAAATGTTATGTAATTAGAAATGGACGTTCAGAAATGGGAAGAATAACTGGCACGGGATGTCAGTTATCCGGTATTACGACCGCTTTTCTGGCAGCAAATCCGAAAAGAAAACTGGAAGCTGCTGTGGCAGCAGTTTGTATGATGGGCGTTGCCGGTGAAATAGCATGGACGAGAATGCAGGAAGGCGATGGTAACGCTACATATAGAAATAGAATTATTGATGCCATCTATAATATGACAGGAGAAAAACTGGAGAAAGGGGCTAAGTATGAGCTTTACTAAGGAACAATTAAGGGAACAGATGTTGCTGTATGCTGTTACGGACAGACATTGGCTGAATGGGCAGACGCTTTATGAACAGGTTGAGGAAGCGCTGAAAGGTGGCGCTACCTTTATTCAGTTACGTGAAAAAGATTTGACAGAAGAAGAGTTTTTAGAAGAGGCAAAAAAAAGATACAACAGTTATGTAAAAATATAGAGTTCCATTCATAATTAATGATAATGTGAAGCTTGCGAAGGAAATTGATGCGGATGGAGTGCATGTTGGGCAAAGCGATATGGAAGCTCTTGATGTAAGAGCGCAGCTGGGAGAAGATAAAATCATAGGCGTCTCTGCACGGACAGTAGAGCAGGCTTTATTAGCCGAAAAGCACGGGGCAGATTATCTGGGGGTTGGAGCGGTGTTTCAAACAGGAACAAAAACAGACGCACGGGAAGTAGAACACAGTGTGTTGAAGGAAATCTGTACTAAAGTTGATATTCCGGTTGTTGCTATAGGAGGAATTACACAAGATAATGTAAAAGAGCTTTCGGGTAGTGGAATTAATGGTGTTGCAGTGATCAGTGCAATCTTTGCCCAAAAGGATATTGAGACAGCAACTGCAAAGCTGAAAAGCTGCGTAGAACAGATGGTTTAAAAATTTGTTAAAAAAATGAAAAAAAGTGATTGACAAGATGACGGTGTATTGCTATAATAAATTTCGCACTGTTGGTGCACACAATTGAACAAAGCTATAGATTCTATAGTAGAATTCAGTGTACGGAGAATACTCAAGAGGCTGAAGAGGCGCCCCTGCTAAGGGTGTAGGTCGGGTGACCGGCGCGAGGGTTCAAATCCCTCTTTCTCCGTTTAACTTAAATCAAAAGAGCGGGACGACAGAAGTCTGGCGACTTCTCCTGATTTTGAAGAAAGTTAAAAATCATGTAAAAAGAAAATAAAAAAAAAACTTCAAAAAAGTTCTTGACTTTCTGAAAAATACATGATAATATAAATGAGCTGATTCGCTGAAATAAAGCGAAGAGGTAAGAAAAATAAAAAACTTCAAAAAGTTCTTGACAAAGCGAAGTGCTTATGATAAAATAAATGAGCTGTCGCAAATGAACAAAGCGAAGTAAGAACCTTGATAACTGAACAATAGACAACAACAACCCTTGAAAATTTCTTTAAGAGAAGATTTTTAAGAACGGTTTTTAAACAAACCAAAACAACAGTAAAAAGGGAAGAATTAGCTAGTTGGTTGATTCTGAACTGGATACAAACACTTTTAACGAGAGTTTGATCCTGGCTCAGGATGAACGCTGGCGGCGTGCTTAACACATGCAAGTCGAACGAAGCACCTTATTCTGATTTTTTCGGAATGAAAAATCCGGTGACTGAGTGGCGGACGGGTGAGTAACGCGTGGGTAACCTGCCTCATACAGGGGGATAACAGTTAGAAATGACTGCTAATACCGCATAAGACCACAGCACCGCATGGTGCAGGGGTAAAAACTCCGGTGGTATGAGATGGACCCGCGTCTGATTAGGTAGTTGGTGGGGTAACGGCCTACCAAGCCGACGATCAGTAGCCGACCTGAGAGGGTGACCGGCCACATTGGGACTGAGACACGGCCCAAACTCCTACGGGAGGCAGCAGTGGGGAATATTGCACAATGGGGGAAACCCTGATGCAGCGACGCCGCGTGAGCGAAGAAGTATTTCGGTATGTAAAGCTCTATCAGCAGGGAAGAAAATGACGGTACCTGACTAAGAAGCCCCGGCTAACTACGTGCCAGCAGCCGCGGTAATACGTATGGTGCAAGCGTTATCCGGATTTACTGGGTGTAAAGGGAGCGTAGACGGAATGGCAAGTCTGATGTGAAAGGCCGGGGCTCAACCCCGGGACTGCATTGGAAACTGTCAATCTAGAGTACCGGAGAGGTAAGCGGAATTCCTAGTGTAGCGGTGAAATGCGTAGATATTAGGAGGAACACCAGTGGCGAAGGCGGCTTACTGGACGGTAACTGACGTTGAGGCTCGAAAGCGTGGGGGAGCAAACAGGATTAGATACCCTGGTAGTCCACGCCGTAAACGATGACTACTAGGTGTCGGGCAGCAAAGCTGTTCGGTGCCGCAGCAAACGCAATAAGTAGTCCACCTGGGGAGTACGTTCGCAAGAATGAAACTCAAAGGAATTGACGGGGACCCGCACAAGCGGTGGAGCATGTGGTTTAATTCGAAGCAACGCGAAGAACCTTACCTGCTCTTGACATCCCTCTGACCGGGAAGTAATGTTGCCTTTCCTTCGGGACAGGGATGACAGGTGGTGCATGGTTGTCGTCAGCTCGTGTCGTGAGATGTTGGGTTAAGTCCCGCAACGAGCGCAACCCCTATCTTTAGTAGCCAGCGGTTTGGCCGGGCACTCTAGAGAGACTGCCAGGGATAACCTGGAGGAAGGTGGGGATGACGTCAAATCATCATGCCCCTTATGAGCAGGGCTACACACGTGCTACAATGGCGTAAACAAAGGGAGGCAGAACCGCGAGGTCGAGCAAATCCCAAAAATAACGTCTCAGTTCGGATTGTAGTCTGCAACTCGACTACATGAAGCTGGAATCGCTAGTAATCGCGAATCAGAATGTCGCGGTGAATACGTTCCCGGGTCTTGTACACACCGCCCGTCACACCATGGGAGTTGGAAACGCCCGAAGTCAGTGACCCAACCGCAAGGAGGGAGCTGCCGAATGCGGGTCTGATAACTGGGGTGAAGTCGTAACAAGGTAGCCGTATCGGAAGGTGCGGCTGGATCACCTCCTTTCTAAGGAAGAAAGAAGTAGAGTTTTTACTGTTGTCTATTGTTGGGTTATCAAGTAACCTAAACCTTTTGGTGGCGATGCGCTTAGGGGAAACACCCGTTCCCATCCCGAACACGATGGTAAAGACCTAAGCGGCCGATGGTACTGCACTGGAGACGGTGTGGGAGAGTAGGTGGCCGCCAAATTACAAAAAAAGAATATGGGCTTATAGCTCAGCCGGTTAGAGCGCACGCCTGATAAGCGTGAGGTCGGTGGTTCGAGTCCACTTAAGCCCATACCCATGGGGGATTAGCTCAGTTGGGAGAGCGCCTGCCTTGCAAGCAGGAGGTCACGAGTTCGACTCTCGTATTCTCCACTTGGTTTCGAAAGAAACCAGTTATGTACCTTGAAAACTGCATATAGTAAAAATTAATAGATTTAGATAAATATCTAATCAAGACATCCGAGGTAATGTTAACAACATTAACTTACAGTCTGAAGAAAACAGACTTAAATAAAATGGACTATCACCAACGCATACAACGCTATGTATGTGTGGACATTATCCCATTCCCGTGGGATGAGGTCGAGTTGGTTATGCTGATAAGAGCGTATGGTGGATGCCTTGGCACTAAGAGCCGATGAAAGACGTGGTAAGCTGCGATAAGCCACGGGGAGGAGCAAACATCCTACGATCCGTGGATTTCTGAATGGGGAAACCTACTTGAGCAAACCTCAAGTATCCTTAAGCCAATACATAACTTAAGGAAGGGAACCCGGTGAACTGAAACATCTAAGTAGCCGGAGGAAGAGAAAGAAAATATATCGATTCTGTGAGTAGCGGCGAGCGAAAACGGAAGAGCCCAAACCAGCGTGCGTGCATGCTGGGGTTCGGACCGCGGAATTGATTCAACGAGTTTAGCAGAACGGTTTTGGGAAAGCCGGCCAGAGAGGGTGAAAGCCCCGTAAGCGAAAGACGAGTTGACATGGCGGGATCCAGAGTACCACGAGACACGAGAAACCTTGTGGGAATAAGCGGGGACCACCCCGTAAGGCTAAATACTACTTAGTGACCGATAGCGCATAGTACTGTGAAGGAAAGGTGAAAAGGACCCCGGGAGGGAGTGAAAAAAAGAACCTGAAACCATATGTTTACAAGCTGTGGAAGAGCTTTATATGCTCAACCGCGTACTTTTTGTAGAACGGTCCGGCGAGTTACGCTGGCTGGCGAGGTTAAGGACTAAAGGTCCGGAGCCGAAGGGAAACCAAGTCTGAATAGGGCGCATAGTCAGTCGGAGTAGACCCGAAACCGGGTGATCTATCCATGTCCAGGTTGAAGTTGCCGTAAAAGGCAATGGAGGACCGAACCCACATCCGTTGAAAAGGGTGGGGATGAGGTGTGGATAGGGGAGAAATTCAATCGAACCCGGAGATAGCTGGTTCTCCTCGAAATAGCTTTAGGGCTAGCCTCATACGAGTCTTGCGGAGGTAGAGCACTGAATTCCTAAGGGGGCGTCAAAGCTTACTAAGGGATATCAAACTCCGAATGCCGTGTAGATGATGTATGGGAGTCAGACGATCCGAGATAAGTTGGGTGGTCAAAAGGGAAAGAGCCCAGACCAACAGCTAAGGCCCCAAAATGTGTGTTAAGTGGAAAAGGATGTGGGATTTCGAAGACAACTAGGATGTTGGCTCAGAAGCAGCCATTCATTCAAAGAGTGCGTAATAGCTCACTAGTCGAGAGGTCCTGCGCCGAAAATGTCCGGGGCTAAAACACACTGCCGAAGCTTTGGAATTGAAAATTCAATTGGTAGAGGAGCATTCTTAGGGGAGAGAAGCTTTACCGTAAGGGGATGTGGACTGCTAAGAAGAGAGAATGCCGGAATGAGTAGCGAGAGCAAGGTGGGAATCCTTGCGGCCGAATATCCAAGGTTTCCAGAGTAAAGCTGATCTGCTCTGGGTAAGTCGGGGCCTAAGGCGAGGTCGAAAGACGTAGTCGATGGACAACAGGTTGAAATTCCTGTACTATCCTGTAACAGAACTGTGGGGACACAGGCAGAGAGCGTGAGCCGGGAATGGAAAGCCCGGTGCAAGCGAGGTAGGAGAAGAGTTGGCAAATCCGCTCTTTAATCTGAAGACGTGATGTGGACTGAAAATAAGTAGGGAAGCACGTGAGCTGACTGTCAAGAAAAGCCGCTATTGTTTGCAGGATACCCGTACCGCAAACCGACACAGGTGGATGAGGAGAGAATCCTAAGGCCGGCGGGAGAAGCATTGTTAAGGAACTCGGCAAAATGACCCTGTAACTTCGGGAGAAGGAGTGCCAGTAAGATGGCCGCAGAGAATTGGCCCAAGCAACTGTTTAGCAAAAACACAGGTCTATGCAAAACCGAAAGGTGAGGTATATGGGCTGACGCCTGCCCGGTGCTGGAAGGTTAAGGGGAGAGGTTAGAGCAATCGAAGCATTGAACTTAAGCCCCAGTAAACGGCGGCCGTAACTATAACGGTCCCTAAGGTAGCGAAATTCCTTGTCGGGTAAGTTCCGACCCGCACGAAAGGCGTAATGATTTGGGCACTGTCTCAACAATGCACCCGGTGAAATTGAAATACCAGTGAAGATGCTGGTTACCTGCGCCAGGACGGAAAGACCCCATGGAGCTTTACTCCAGTTTGATACTGGGATTCGGTATTGCATGTACAGGATAGGTGGGAGGCTAAGAAATGGTAACGCCAGTTGCCATGGAGCCGCTGTTGGGATACCACCCTTGTGATGTCAGGTTTCTAACGAGCCGCCGTGACCCGGCGGTCGGACAATGTCAGGCGGGGAGTTTGACTGGGGCGGTCGCCTCCGAAAGGGTATCGGAGGCGCTCAAAGGTTCCCTCAGAATGGTTGGAAACCATTCGAAGAGTGCAAAGGCATAAGGGAGCTTGACTGCGACACCGACGGGTGGAGCAGGTACGAAAAATAGGACTTAGTGATCCGGTGGTATAAAGTGGGAATGCCATCGCTCAACGGATAAAAGCTACCCTGGGGATAACAGGCTTATCACTCCCAAGAGTTCACATCGACGGAGTGGTTTGGCACCTCGATGTCGGCTCATCGCATCCTGGGGCTGAAGTAGGTCCCAAAGGGTTGGGCTGTTCGCCCATTAAAGCGGTACGCGAGCTGGGTTCAGAACGTCGTGAGACAGTTCGGTCCCTATCCGGCGTGGGCGTAAGATATTTGAGAGGAGCTGTCCTTAGTACGAGAGGACCGGGATGGACTGGCCGCTGGTGTATCTGTTGTCTTACCAAAGGCATAGCAGAGTAGCCAAGCCGGGAAGGGATAAACGCTGAAGGCATCTAAGCGTGAAGCCCCCTCAAGATGAGATATCTCATAACGTCAAGTTAGTAAGACCCCTTGAAGACGACGAGGTAGATAGGTCAGAGGTGGAAGTGTGGTAACACATGGAGCTGACTGTTACTAATAGGTCGAGGGCATAACCAAAGCAGTGATAGGTTTGGATGATGATGTTGGTTTTAGCTGTATGTAGTTTTGAAGGTACATAGCCTTCTGAAAATTGAAGAATGGCCCAGTGGCTCAGTTGGTTAGAGCGCCGCCCTGTCACGGCGGAGGTCGTGAGTTCGAGTCTCTTCTGGGTCGTTATGTGGGATCTTAGCTCAGCTGGGAGAGCATCTGCCTTACAAGCAGAGGGTCACAGGTTCGAGCCCTGTAGGTCCCACTTAACATGGATGGATTCCCGAGTGGCCAAAGGGGACAGACTGTAAATCTGCTGCAAATTGCTTCGGTGGTTCGAATCCACCTCCATCCATTAACCGAAAGGTTATAAGCCGATGTGGCTCAATTGGCAGAGCAGCTGATTTGTAATCAGCATGTTATCGGTTCGAGTCCGATCATCGGCTTTTCTCTTTTGAGAAATTAATTTAATATCGCGGGATGGAGCAGTCTGGAAGCGAGCAGAGGACTGAAAATCCTCGTGTCACTGGTTCGATTCCGGTTTTGGGCATTTTTATTTTATGTAAACGGAAAGACTGCGTATACCGCAGTCTTTTTTCTATATTTTATTATTAGAGAAAGAACTCTAATGCATAAGAGTAACTGTAGATTTATGATTTGATGATAGGGAGAGATTGATTTGACAAGCATTGGAGATGTAGCAAAATTAGCTGGAGTATCAAGAAGTACTGTTTCACTTGTGTGTAATAATAAAGGATATGTTTCTGAGGAGACAAGGAAAAAAGATTGAGAAAGCGATGAAGGAACTGAATTACATTCCAAGTGAGCTTGGTCGCAATCTGAAGATGCAGAAATCAGGAATTGTAGGAATTATTGTTCCAGATATCGCACATCCCTTTTTCAGTACGTTTATTAAATATGCTGAAAAGAATTGTATTCCAGAGGATATAAGGCATTGGTTTGTGGAACAGCCGGGCGTGAAGATGTAGAAGACTTACCTTCAGATGCTGGATCGTAGAACTATGGATGGCGTGATTATGGGAGCTCATTCACTGAAGAAGGAGAGATATCTTAAGATTGACAGACCAATCGTAACAATTGATTGTTATTTGGCAGATTATATTCCGACTGTTCATGTAGACAAGAGACAGGTTGCAGAGAAAGCAGCGTCGCTTTTTCTGGAGAAGAACAGAAAGAAAGTCGTACAGCTTGTAAGTTCTCATACGATTAAGAACTATGAGGATGAAAAGGAGAAGGTATTCCGCGAAATACTTCAGAAGAAAAGGTTGTGAAGTTGTAGATATTTCTGTGGGATATAATACATTTACTACTGAAAAGTATCAGGATGCTGCAGCTCGTGCATTTGAGACATGTAATGATATGGATGGAATTCTTGGTGTTGATATGGCTGCAGCTGCCTGTCTGAGAGAAGCGCAGTTACGAGGAAGAAAAGTTCCAGAGGATCTCAGCATAGTTGCGATTGATGGAACGATATTACAAAAATCGGACCGGAAATTCTGACTGCGATTGTTCAGCCAATTGAAGAAATGGCTCAAAAATTAGTGTCCATGATCATCTCGCAAATTGAAGGGAAAAAAATTGAAGAAGTTGAATCTATTTTTGGCGTGACAGTCCAAAGTGGTGAAACATGTTAAATTACATGTTACTTTTTTACCAAATATCACGACTTTAATTTGTTGAAAAATACAGAAAACAAAAAAGAATTGATTAAATTCATTGACAGCGAAATGGTAATGATCTATTATAATCAACAGATATCGAAACGATTCGATAAATAAAAATAACAGTGGCTGATAGGAAATATTCCAAGGCCACTATAAAAAACAAACATATCGAATCGATTTGATAAAAACGATATATGTTATAATAGCACAAATAGGAGGTAATGAGAGATGAAAAAAGATCCTGTAAAGACAGCGCAGGAAATTCTGAAAGCATTTGGCGGAAAAGAAAATGTAATCAGTGACATTGTGCAACTAGGCTTCGCGTGGAAGTAAAGGATGCATCTGTTATTGATGAAGAGGGGATGAAAGAGATTCAGGGAGTAGCAGGTTATTTCTCAAAGAGTGGCCAGCATCAGGTGATTCTTGGAACTGGATTTGTGAATAAAGTTTGTGCTGAGTTTCAGAAACTGGCAGGAGTGACAGCTGGAGATGCTGAAGTAACAGAAAATGGGGAGAAGGAAAAATTATCTTTCCAGAGTGCAACAAAGATGATTTCTGATATTTTTATTCCTATCATTCCGGTACTTCTTGCAACAGGTATTCTGATGGGAGTAAGAAGTCTTCTTGTAAATGGATTTGGAATTGAGTTATCACCATCTTTTGATACAGTATTTTCTGTATTAACAGACACAGCATACACATTTATCCCAGTATTAGTTGCATGGTCTGCATGCAAGAAGTTCGGTGGTTCACCGATCCTTGGTATTGTACTTGGACTGATGCTTGTATCACCAACTCTTCCGAATAAATGGGATGTGGTAAACGGAGTTGCTGATCCGTTAAGTTTTGTCTTTGGACCGTTGCATTTAAATATTACAGGTTATCAGAGTTCTGTAATTCCTGCATTATTCATGGGATTCTTTGCAGCAAAACTGGAGAAGAAGTTACATCAGGTGATTCCGGATATCTTAGACATGCTGCTTGTACCATTCCTTACTTTACTTGTTTCACTTTTTGGCAGGACTCTTTGTTGTAGGACCGGTTCTTTCAGGAATTGAAAAGGAATGACAGATCTGATCCTTATGATGCTGAAACTTCCATTTGGAATTGGAACTGATTGGTAGGGAATCATACAGCTTATGGTGGACTGGGATCCAGATTCTCTGTTCTGTGCAGGTATGCATCATACAGTAACACCGATCATTGTCTTAAGTTCCCATTTTTACAGAGACTGGTGTAGATTATTCGCAGCAATCGTTGGTTTTGTGTGCAATGGGATCTGCAGCAAATGATTGAGTATATTATTGTATTACTTCTTTCTGTTGGAGTTATGAAGAAGAATCCAGAAGCAGTATAAAGGATTATGTTTCAGTATGATTTTTCAAATCATCAGAACCGGCATATTCGGATTACGGATATGCCGGCTGAATATTTTCAACGGATACAGGAGACAACCAGGAAAGATCCGTATTATCCGGTATGGCACATTGCACCGAAATGCGGTCTGATGAATGATCCGAATGGGCTGTGTGAGATTAATGGGATACACCATATTTTTTTACCAATGGTTTCCGGCTGGACCGGTACATGGGTTGAAACACTGGTATCATTTGACAACAAAAGATTTTATTCATTATGAAGATCATGGTGTGGCAATGTACCCGGATACAGAATCAGACTCTTACGGGTGTTATACAGGAATGGCATTAAAAGAGGGAGAAAAAGTACATGTTTTCTATACAGGAATTGAAAATGAAGAGATGATCCCATGTACCTGTTATGCCAGATTTGATGGTGAGAAACTGACAGACCGGAAAAAAGATTGTAGAAATGGATCCGGATCAGACGACAATGAATTACCGTGATCCATATGTCTGGAAAAGGGACAGTGAATACTGGATGCTGACAGGAGCAGAAAGTAAAGAACATGAAGGAATTCTGATGTTGTACAGAGGTAAGCAGGCAGATTCATATGAGTACGCCGGAAGAGTGAGATTACTTCAGAATGGACAGGAAGCAATGTTAGGTTACATGTTGGAATGTCCAAATTATTATGAAGAGAATCAAAAAGGAGTGCTGTTCTGTTCTCCAATGGGAATTTCAAGTGAGAATAAATATGATTATAAAAATGTGTTCTCCGTAGTTTACATGATAGGAAAACCATTGGATACAGAACGAAAAAGAATTTCAATTTTCAGAAATGTATGAACTTGATAAGGGATTTGATTTCTATGCGCCTCAATCGTATGAGGATGAAAAACATCGAAGAATTTTATTTGGATGGCTTGGAAATTCTAAGAGCGAATATCCAACTGATAAGAATAATTGGGCTCACATGTTAACACTTCCAAGAGAAATTTGGATAGAGAAAGATAGGTTGATCCAGCAGCCGGTAGAAGAGCTAAAAAGCAGCTTCGTGCAAATGAAAGAAGCATTGCAGAGCATATAAAGGTTGAAGAATGTTCTTTTGAGCTTGAAGGAAATACAGAAGGTGCGTTTTCTATAGAGATAGGAAATAAAGATGGTAACTGTTTGATTTTAAGCGCAGATGGGGAAGAATATTGTCTGGACAGAAGTGGTATGACAGAAGTGTATGCGGAGAAGTTTGGAACGATCCGTTATGCAAAACAGTTAGAGAAGAAACAGACTGTCCGGGTTATGGTAGATCATTCCAGTATCGAGATTTTCTGCGATCATGGGAAAACGGTATTTACTTCGAGAATGTTTATAGATCATGTTTCTTATGTAAAGGTGAAAAATCTGAGCGGAAAGTTCTATGATTTGAAAAAATAAGATTGTGTCTCGCCATTTAGAATCGCCTGTAGCGATACGGCGAGATGCATTTTAAAATTAAAATCTGAAAAAGTGCTTGCATTTATATAAGACTTATGATATTATTACTTCTGCGAGTGTTTAAGGGCGTGTAGCTCAGGTGGTAGAGCACTTGACTTTTAATCAAGTTGTCCGGGGTTCGAATCCCCGCACGCTCACTGAAAGAAAGCAGTAATCTATTATGATTACTGCTTTTAACTTTATATAAATAAAATATGGCATCAGGAGAATCTATCATTATTCAGATAGGTTCTTTTTTACAAATAAGAGGTTATTATGGAATATTTATATGAAAAATTAACTGCATATGGAAATTCAGATTATTATGCATTTCATATGCCTGGACATAAGCGTAATATGGAGCTCATGAGAGCCAGGTTACCATATAATATTGATATAACAGAGATAGATGGATTTGATGATCTTCATCATGCAGAAGGATTGTTGAAAAAGAATTACAGGAGAATGCAGCCAGAGTATTTCAAGCGGAAGAGACGCATTATCTGGTTAATGGGAGTACAGTCGGTCTTTGAGTGCGGTGATGGGATGTACGGAGCGTGGTGGTAGAATCTTGATGGCAAGAAATTGTCATAAATCGGTATATAATGCGGTATATATGAATGAATTACGCCCAGTATATATTTATCCGGAGTTTTCGGAAGAGACAGATCTTAATGGTGAGATCCATGTAGACCAGATAAAGAAGTTACTTGAAGAATATGAAGATATTCAGGCAGTTGTCATTGTTTCACCGACTTATGAAGGAGTCGTGTCGGATATTGAAGCAATTGCGGAAATCGTGCATGAATATAAGATTCCCTTGATTGTCGACGAAGCGCATGGTGCACATTTTGGATTTCATTCATATTTTCCACAAAATGCGAATACACAAGGGCAGATGTGGTGATTCACAGTCTTCACAAGACACTTCCGTCTTTAACTCAGACAGCATTGCTTCATATAAATGGGAGATATGCTGATCGTGAAAGGATAAGAAATTATTTGCATATGCTTCAATCCAGCAGTCCTTCTTATATTTTAATGGCATCCATTGATGAGTGTGTCCGGGGAATGGATGAGTGCAGAGAAAGAAATCATGGACACTTATGTTGAGTGTTTGCAGCAAGCAAGAGAGAGACTGAAGCAGTTAAAGAATATAAAATTAATTGAGGCAGAACATTATGACCGGTCAAAGATAGTATTATCTGTAAAAAATCTTAAGAATACAGAGGGGGAAGTTTTGAATGGAAAACGATTTCAGGAAATGCTGAGATCTTATCATTTGGAGATGGAGATGGCTTCCGGGTCTTATGTGATTGCTATGACAGGACCGGGAGATACACAAGAAGGAATGGACAGATTGGTTCAGGCAGTGATGGAGATTGATAAAAATATTCTGTGCGAAGAGCTTTCAGGGAATGATGAGGATCATACTATAAAAAATATTTCTTATGAAATGGTTCCATTAGAACAAGCATATTCTTCCTTTGAAGCAGGGAGAATGGAAGGCGAGAGTGTGAAATGGAATAGGCATCAGGAAGAATCTCATTGGAATATGTCTATCTTTATCCACCGGGAATCCCAATGATTGTTCCTGGAGAGAGAATTACTTCTACTATTGTGCAAAAGATGGTAAAATATAAAGAGATGGGTTTTTCCATTGAAGGGCTAAGCCAGGAGAATTGTTTATTAGTTGCGAGGAATCCAGAATAAAGAACCGACAGGCTGGAAGTTGAGAATACGAATCCAGATGCATGTTTAAGAGCAGGAGAAAAAGTATGGGTAAAATATTTTATATTATGGGAAAAAAGTGCTTCCGGGAAGGATACGATTTACAAAGAATTGATAGAAAAGATGCCCAAATTTCATTCAATCGTTCCATATACAACACGTCCAATGCGTGAGGGTGAGAAGGACGGAGTGGAATATTTCTTTGTCAATCAGGAACGATTTGATGAGATGATGGACGAGGAGAAAATCATCGAGTTTCGTTCTTACAATACAAAGTGTGGAATCTGGACTTATTTTACAGCAGATGATGGACAGATTGAATTGTGGCAGTATGATTATCTTGTGATCGGAACAATTGAGTCATATTATGCATTGAAAGAATATTTTGGTGATGATGTTATGGTTCCATTATATATAGAAGTAGAAGATGGATTAAGACTGTCGAGGGCGTTAGAAAGAGAACGGGCACAGACGAAACCGCAGTATGCAGAACTGTGCAGAAGATTTCTTGCAGATGCAGAAGATTTCTCGGAGGAGAATCTGGAAAGGGCGGGAATCAAGCGGAGATTTCAAAATATTGATAAGGAAACTTGTATGGAAGAAATTTTGCGAGAAATAAACGTGAATTTATGATATACTTAAATGGTAGTTCATAGTTTCGTAAGAAAATGATGTTAAAATTATGAATATACTATTGTTAGGTGGATAATTGTGAGAATATTATCCGCTAAAGAGGAAATAAGATACACGGCAGGTGATAGAAATGAGTAGTTTTAAAGATGTAGTAGGGCAAAACATAATCAAGTATATTTCGAGCGCAGTTCAGGCTGATGCAGTATCGCATGCGTATATTCTGAATGGCGAAAGAGGATCTGGAAAGCGGCTTCTTGCGAATCTTTTTGCTATGAGCCTGCAGTGCCAGAATCGTGAGGAAGACGGAGAGGCATGTGGGAAATGTCAGTCCTGTAAACAGGCACAGAACGGTAATCAGCCGGATATTATTAAGGTGACACATGAGAAACCGAATACGATCAGTGTTGATGATATTCGTACACAGGTTAATAATGATATCGTGACCAAGCCGTACAGCAGCAAGTATAAGATTTATATTATTCCAGAGGCAGACTTAATGAGTGCCCAGGCACAGAATGCATTGCTTAAGACAATTGAGGAGCCACCGGAATATGCGGTGATCATGCTTCTGACAGAGAATGCAGAGGCTTTACTGCCAACGATTCGTTCCAGATGCGTTATGATGAAACTTCGTAATATTAAAGATCAGCTCGTAAAGAAATATCTGATGGAGCAGATGGAGATTCCTGATTATAAAGCAGATGTCTGTGTAGCATTTGCCCAGGGAAATATGGGAAAAGCGATTATGCTTGCAACATCCGAATATTTCAATGAGATTAAGGAAGAAGTTGTACATTTACTTAGAAATATTGATGAGATGAATGTTTCGGAACTGATGGATGCAGTGAAAAAATGTATGACATATAAGATGGAGATTAACGACTATCTGGATATGATCGCAATCTGGTACAGAGATGTATTAATTTATAAGGCAACTAAGAATGTAGACAGAGTAGTATTTTCTGATCAGCTGAGATATATCAAGGCGCGTGCAAGTAAGAGCTCTTATGAAGGAATTGAGAATATTTTGGACGCAATTGAAAAGGCGAAAGCCAGACTGAAAGCAAATGTTAATTTTGAACTGACAATGGAACTGCTCTTGCTTACAATAAAGGAGAATTAGATACATGACAAAAGTAATAGGAGTAAGATTCCGAACAGCGGGAAAGATTTATTTCTTTTCCCCGGGAGAGTTTGAAATCAAACAGGGGGATCACGTAATCGTGGAGACAGCACGGGGAATCGAGTATGGACGTGTTGTCAGTGCACCAAAAGAGGTGGACGATGATTCAGTGGTTCAGCCTTTGAAGTCTGTGATTCGTATTGCAACAGAGCAAGACGAGAAGACGGTAGAGAAGAATCGTCAGAAAGAGAAAGAGGCTTTTAAGATTTGTCAGGAGAAGATCCGCAAGCACGGACTGGATATGAAGCTCATTGATGCGGAATATACTTTCGATAATAACAAAGTGCTGTTTTATTTTACAGCGGACGGACGTATTGATTTCCGTGAACTTGTAAAGGATCTGGCAGCTGTGTTCAGAACAAGAATCGAGCTTCGTCAGATTGGGGTCAGAGATGAGACGAAGATTCGCGGAGGAATTGGTATCTGTGGACGTCCATTATGCTGCAGCACATATCTGACAGAGTTTGCAGCGGTATCAATCAAGATGGCAAAGGAACAGAATCTTTCCCTGAATCCTACCAAGATATCCGGTGTCTGCGGAAGGCTGATGTGCTGTCTTAAGAATGAGGAAGAGACTTATGAAGTGCTTAACAGTCAGTTACCTTCTGTTGGAGATAATGTGACAACAAGTGATGGATTGACCGGAACAGTACATTCTTTGAGTGTACTTCGCAGACTTGTGAAAGTTATTGTTAATCTGGAGAATGACGAGAAAGAGATTCGCGAGTATAAAGCGGATGATCTGAAATTCCGTCCGAGAAGAAAGAAACAGAAAGTATCGAAAGAAGAGCAGAAGAAACTTGCTGCACTTGAGCGGATGGAGAAGAAAGAGGGAGCTTCGAAGTTAGATGATAAATAATCTGAGACCAGGCGAGCGTCTGGATGATCTGCAGCTTGGAGGATTAGAATTGATCCAGAATCCTTCAAAATTCTGTTTTGGAGTGGATGCAGTATTTCTCTCTGATTTTGCAAAAAGCCGGGAGAGACCGTGCTTGATATGGGAACCGGGAATGGAATCATCCCGGTTCTACTTGCAGGAAAGACGAAAGGAAAGCATTTTACAGGGCTTGAGATACAGGCTGAGACTGCAGAAATGGCAAGACGCAGTGTTGCACATAACCATCTGGAAGACAGAATTAGCATTGTAACCGGAGATATTAAAGAGGCGGCAGAACGATTTAAGCCAGCCTTTTTGATGTGATCACAACGAATCCGCCTTATATGTTAGCAGATCATGGACTTCGGAATCCAGATGACAGTAAGGCAATTGCACGGCATGAGGTGTTGTGTACACTAGATGATATTTTAAGAGAAAGTATGCGGCTTCTTCAGGATAAAGGCAGATTTTATATGATCCACAGACCGTTCCGGCTGACAGAGATTTTGACGAAGATGCATGAATATAAGATCGAACCGAAACGGATTCAGTTTATTCATCCGTATATAGATAAAGAACCGAATATGGTTCTGGTGGAAGGAATGCGTGGGGCAAAACCCAGAGTGACGATAGAGCCACCAATCATTATGTATGCGAAGGATGGGACTTTACTGCAGAAGAACGGAAATAATTCTGAAAAACAAAGGTAACTGAACAGTTACAAAGTCATGGGAGATGAAGATGGCAGGAACATTATATTTGGTAGCAACACCGATTGGAAATCTGGAAGATATGACATTTCGTGCGATCAGAACATTGAAAGAGGTAGATCTGATCGCAGCAGAAGATACAAGAAACAGTATTAAGCTGTTAAATCATTTCGAAATACAGACGCCAATGACAAGTTATCATGAATATAACAAGTTTGATAAAGGTCGTAAATTGGTGGAGAAGCTGGAAGAAGGACTGGATATTGCGGTGATCACAGATGCAGGTACACCGGGCATCTCTGATCCGGGAGAAGAACTGGTGAAAATGTGTTATGAAACAGGGATTCGAGTAACTTCTGTTCCGGGACCGGCGGCATGTGTTACAGCGCTTACAATGTCAGGACTTCCGACAAGAAGATTTGCATTTGAGGCATTTCTTCCGACAGATAAGAAAGAGCGGGAAGAAGTTTTAAAAGAGATGGCTGCTGAGACAAGAACGATCGTAATGTATGAAGCACCGCATCGTTTGGTAAAGACTTTGAAACTTCTTTCAGAGCGTCTGGGAGATCGAAAAGTAACGGTTTGCAGAGAACTGACCAAAAGGCACGAGACAGCATTTCAATCAACACTTGAAGGAGCAGTAGCTTATTATGAGGCGAATGATCCGAAGGGAGAGTGCGTGATTGTAATTGCAGGGAGAAGCCGGGAAGAAATCCGTCAGGAAGAAAAAAGAGCGCTGGGAAGATATGAGCATCGAAGATCATATGGAGCATTATATTTCTCAGGGGCTCGATCGCAAAGAAGCAATGAAAAAAGGTTGCGAAAGACCGCGGCGTTCAGAAGCGAGAAATTTATAATTACCTGGAGAAGCAAAAATCATAAGAAGCATGTTTTGAAAGTTGTCTGGGTAAAAAATGAGAGGACAGCTTAAATGCTGTCCTCAATTACTTTTCCGTCTTTCATAAAAATGACACGAGAATTCAGGGAAACGGCTTCTTCGTAGTTATTTGTGACATAAAGAACCGTAATTCCAAGCTCTTTGTTAATCTTGAGAATATCATGGATCATATCTTTCCGAAGATCATCATTCTGATGAGCAAGATCTTCATCTACAAGCAGAACTTTTGGATGGCAGACAATAGCCCGACCGAGTGCAACACGCTGGCGCTCAGAATCAGAAATAGAACGAATTTTTTTCGTAAGAATGTCTGAAATTCCAAGAAAAGCGGCAGCAGTCTTTACGCGGGTATTGATAACTGTACGCGGAAGATCACGAAGCTTCAGTCCAAGTGCCATGTTATCATAGACATTCATGTGCTTATAGAGAGCGTAATTCTGAAATGCCATGGCAAGCTTCCGGTCGCGTGGAAGAATGTCATTTAAAAAGGTATTATCAAGATAGATCTTTCCGGAAGTAATATCTTCCAGGCCGCCAATCATACGTAAAATTGTAGATTTTCCGCATCCGCTTGGTCCGTGGAATACAACAAATTCACCGTCTTCGATCGAGAGGCTGACATCGTCTACAGATACGAATCCGTTCGGATATACTTTTTTCAAATGTTCAAATATTAAGCTGGCCATACACAACGCCTCCTGTATCTTATATAGTTGTATTTTATCACAAATAAAGAGGGGATGCATTACTGTTTGGAAACAAATTTCAGCGATGTATAAATAAGGAAGCCAATGCATAAAATTAGAGAAATAACTGTCGGAGTCTGCTATGTTGATTCAATTTTGGAAAAGGCGGAAGAAGCAGTGTGTAAGTATTGTATGTAGTATCAGTATTCTTTTCAGTTCTATTTTCTTTTTAAACGGTTGTGAAGCAACATTTTTAGAAGAAAAAAAGAAGCAGTAAAGAAGTGGAGAATGAAAGATTTACATCGTTTACAGAAAAATTGTTTTGCAAAGAGGTGGCTGCAAGCCAGATCAGCCTGCACTATACATTAAAAGAGCCAGAAGCGTATGGGATTGATAAAGCGGATACAGCATATGGAACGATACAGACAGACAGTACTCAGATTAAGACAGCAGCGGAGAATATACAGCAGGCATTGTATGCATTTTCTTATGAAAAACTGAATGTAAAAAATAGAATTACATACGATCTGTTGAAGCAATATCTGAGAAATTTGAGAGAAGAAGCGGATTATCTGTATTATGAAGAACCGTTAAATACAGTCAATGGAGTACAGACGCAGATTCCAATTGTATTATCTGAATATCAGTTTTATGACAGGACAGATGTGGAAGCGTATCTGGATGTTTTAAGTGAGACAAGAGACTATTTTCAACAGATCATTGCATTTGAAAGAGAAAAAAAAAGCAGACAAAGGATTGTTTTTGTCAGATGAAATGGCGGATCAGGTGTTAGAACAATGTAATGCATTTCTTGCAATGGGAAATGGAAATTATCTGTACTCGACATTTGTGTCCAGAATTGGTGAATTACAGGAACTGTCTGAAAAAAGAAAAGAGTGATTATATTCAGCAGAACGCCAGGCAGATGGAAGAGCAGGTTTATCCGGCGTATGAGGATTTGATACAGGCGGTTGAGGAATTGAAAGGGAAGGGAACGAATGAAAAAGGATTGTGTTATTTTCCGGAAGGGAGAAAATACTACGAATGGTATATACAGCAGAGTGTAGGAGTGACAGACACGATTCAAGAGCTTGAGCAACTAACACGCAGACAAATTTGAGAAGATATTACCGGTATGGAAGAAGCAGTCAACGAAGCGAAGCAGGCAGCAGCAATATTGGAAGATGAGAAAGCAGAAAGAATTTTAGAAAAGTTAAAAAAAGGGATAGGGACTGCATTTCCTGAGATTCCGAAAACTTCTCTGCAGATAAAATATGTACCGGAGGAAATGCAGGAACATTTAAGTCCCGCATTTTATATGATACCGGCAATTGACTATACAGAAGAAAATGTAATTTATGTAAACCAAACACAGATGCGAGATGATTTGGCACTGTTTACAACGTTGGCACATGAGGGGTATCCGGGACATCTGTACCAGACAATATTTTTTGAAAGCACGAATCCTGATCCCATCAGGAGTATTTTAAATTTTGGCGGATATGTAGAAGGCTGGGCAACTTATGCGGAGATGTGCAGCTATTATCTGATGCCGTTATCTAAGACTCAGGCAGCAATTCTTCAGAAGAACAGTTCAGTGATTCTTGCACTTTATGCATTGGCAGATATGGGAATCCATTACGAAGGATGGAGCAGAATGGATACAGTAGAATTTTATGCGAGATACGGAATTAAAGATGCTAAAACGGTTGATAAAATCTATAATCTGATTCTGGGATCGCCGGGAAATTATTTGAAATATTATATCGGATATATAAAATTTCTGGAGTTGAAAAAGGAATGGATAAAATCTGGAAATCAATCCCAGAAAGAATTCCATAAAGCTGTGCTGAGTGTGGGTCCGGCGCCTTTTGAAATTGTAGGAAAATATTTTTCTCTGTGATTCATTCTGTGTTATAATATCCACAGGCACAAAATAATAAGAGGCGGTGTCTCAAGAAAAGAGTCACTGCTTTTTTCATTTATTATAGAGAAACTATTTAGAAAGACAGGAGGACGTGAAAAATGAAATTAATGATTGCATCTGACATCCATGGCTCAGCATTTTATTGTGAGCAGATGATTGAGGCTTATAAAAGAGAAGGCGCAGACAAATTATTATTATTAGGAGATATTCTTTATCATGGACCGAGAAATGATCTGCCAGAAGGATATGCACCGAAGACAGTGATCGCAATGCTTAATCCAATGAAGAAAGAACTTCTTTGTGTGAGAGGAAATTGTGATACAGAAGTGGATCAGATGGTATTGGAGTTCCCAATTCTGGCGGATTACTGTTATCTGAATCTGGCAGGAAATCCGGAAGAAAAGAACAGTGATGTTACAATATTTGCAACACACGGACATGTGTATAATCCACATAAGCTTCCGATGCTGAAAGACGGAGATATTCTTTTGAACGGACATACGCATATTCCGGCATGTGAGGAAATCCTTGATATGAACGGTGGAAAATATCAGTACTTAAATCCAGGTTCTGTTTCGATTCCGAAGGAAGGATCCGAGCACAGTTATATGATTTATGAAAACGGTGTATTTACATGGAAGAATCTTGCAGGAGAGGAGTATCAGACATGGAAGACCGTTTCGCACTCTTAATCGATGCGGATAATGTATCTGCAAAATATATTAAGCCAATCCTGGATGAATTATCTAAATATGGAAACGTGACTTACAAACGAATTTACGGAGACTGGACAAAGTCAAACAGTGCGAGCTGGAAGGAAGAACTTCTTCAAAATTCTATTACGCCGATTCAGCAGTTCAGTTATACACAGGGAAAGAATTCTACAGATTCTGCCATGATCATTGATGCAATGGACATGCTCTATACAAGTGAATTGGAGGGGTTCTGTCTGGTATCAAGTGACAGTGATTTTACAAAGCTTGCAAGCCGGCTTCGTGAAAGTGGAAAGATGGTAATCGGAATGGGCGAGGACAAGACACCGCTTCCGTTCCGTAAAGCCTGTGATATCTTCACCGTATTAGAGGTGCTTCTGGAAGACAACACGATAGAGAAGGAAGAGAGCGAAGGAAAGTCTTATCATCCGCATGTGTTTGGAAGGGGACAGAAGAAAATTTCCGGTGCTTCATTATCATCGTCGAATGGAAGAGGTTCAAAAGAAAAGATTGAAAAGGTATCAAAGGAAAAAATAGAAGAAATCGTAGTTAAGATCATTACGGAAAACCAGAATAACGACAGGGAAACCGGGCTTGGTGAAGTTGGAAGCCGGCTGGTCAAAGTATATCCGGACTTTGATGTTCGACGTTATGGTTACAGTTTGTTATCCAAGTTCCTTGAAACTTTACCGAAATTAAAGCGGATCCAGGAAGGAACGAAAGTTTCAGTTACTCTGTATGAAGATAAGAGTAAGAAAGATATGCTTGAAGAGTATATTATCCGACAGATCCAGATGACAGGGGATCAGGGGATCTCTCTTGGAACACTGGGGAATCGAATTCGTATTCAGTTTGGTGATTTTAAAGTACGGGATTATGGATACTCACAATTTAAGCAGTATATACAAAGTTTTCCAAAGGTAGAATTGATCGAAGATGGAGAGCGTACCCGCGCTGTTTATGTGGAAGATTAAAAGTAGAGAGAATAAGATACAGAAGGGGTGCTGATTAATGATAAAGAAATGGAACGCAGTATGTTCCTGGATGCTTACGTTATTCTTACTTGGACATATGCTTACCATGTCCATTCCTATGTTGACAGGTGGACAGGATTATTCTGATTGTCAGATACTCGCAGGAGGGATTGTGGCGACAGTTTTGATTCATGTAGTTCTTTGTATTGTAAGTTATTATCCAAGACGTGGAATACTTAATTTTCACAGATACAGGAAATCGAATTGGAGATTAATTACGCAGAGAATCAGTGGAATTGTTATACTGATTTTATTGTATCCACACATGAGAGTACTTCATCTTATAATAAGTGGAGCATCATTTTCTGGTGGAGCAAAGTTTCTTGTATTAGTGACGGAGATTCTCTTTGCAGGTGCGGCATTTCTGCATCTGAGTGTATCGTTCAGCCGTTCTATGCTGACGCTTGGTTTGTTGAAGAACGATAGGATGGAGAAGCTTGTGGATTATGTAACATGGATCATCTGTGGATTATTAATGGTTCTTACGGTGGCTGCGCGGATAAGATTGTAGGAACAGGTGAGATTTTTAGGAAAGAGAAGATGACAAATGAAGGTATTGATTATAGGAAATGGAATTGCCGGGATGTCTGCTGCAATAGAAGCAGCAGAACTTGATGATGAGGTGATTCTTGTATCACCGGTTCAGTCAGAACGTACACAGTCAGTTATGGCAGCAGAAGGAATCAATGCAGTAGTTGATACCGCAGAGGAGGATTCTGTAGGATGGCATGCGAATGATACGCTGGAGAGTGGATGTTTTCTTGAAAAAAGAAGAGGATGTGAGAAATCTCTGTGAGAAAGCACCGGAACATCTGAAATGGCTGGATGAGATGGGAGTTCTTTTTTGATCGAAATGAAGATGATACATGGAAAGTGAAAGCTTCCGGAGGACAGAGTAGAAAAAGAACTGTTTATGCAGGGATTCCACTGGAAAACAGATTGTTACGGCAATGACACAGAAGTGTCTTGAGTATGAGATCAAAGGTAAAATAGAAAAGAAAATCGGATTGTATTTTTACTCTGCTCTTATTCGGGATGAAAAGTGTTATGGAGCGTTATTTTATAATCCAGAATCTAAAATGTTGGTTCCGGTTTATGCGGATGCAGTAATTTGTGCTACCGGTGGAATGAACAAGCTATATGGAAAAACCACTGGATCTGAATTAAATGATGACTATGTGACAGGAAAGCTTTTTTTACAGGGAGTGCAGCTGAGAAATCTCGAATTTATCCAGTATTATCCGACCACGGTTCAGCGAGGAAATAAGAGGGTTATAATCTCGGAATCTGTCAGAAGTGAAGGTTGGAGACTTTATTATAAGAATAGAAGTCACAGTGTTTATTTTATGGAAGAAAAGTATGGTACGGAAGGCAATCTGATGTCAAGAGATCTTGTCGCAAGAGAAATTGCAATGTGTCCCGGACAGGTTTATCTGGAGAATGCAAAAGAATCGATCCCTGTAACGCCGGCAATCCATTTCTTTATGGGTGGTATTAAAGTGGACGGAATGCATCAGACGAATATTGCAGGATTGTATGCTGTGGGAGAAGCTGCGTCAAAATATCATGGTGCAAATTGCCTTGGTGGAAATTCATTGATGACAGCAGTTCATTCGGGAAGAACATGCGGTGCATGAGGGACAGGGTCAGCCGATGTGCGAAGAATTGTTTGTTCCTTATATTGAGCATGAGCAGGAGAAAATTGATCGTATGGAACAGATGTCAGAGTATCGGGGCAAGTATTCAGCGACAGCAACACTGCGTAAATTAATGAAGATCATGAGTTATGGTATGGATTTGATCCGTGATGGAGAAGTTCTTCAGGATAGTATTTACGCATTGGATTCCAGCCTGAATGAGCTGAGGACATTTCCGATTGATCCAATGGTATCTGTTTATGAAAATTACAGACTATATCCGATGGCTGTTCTTGGAAAAGCGACACTTATGAGTGCTGTGGAAAGACGTGAATCAAGAGGAGCTCATTTCCGAAAAGATTTTCCAGGTGAAAAATCAGAATTCATGAAATGTTCCGTTGCAGAGTTTAAAGACGAAAGAATCAGGATTTATTTTGAACAGGAGTCAGGAGAAAAGGGAGGCGCTGTGAGATGAAAGTAAGAATTAAAGACAGGATGACCGAAGATCAGCGCCGTATTGGCAAGTTTTTCATTTCAGAGGAGAGGGAAGAATTACAGTAGCCGCGATTCTCGAGAAGTTAAATGAACGTGACCAGCTGGAAGATATCAAAGGAAAACAATGTAGAAAAATCCGTTGGGAATGTGGTTGTATGCAGAAAATGTGCGGAGGTTGTGCAATGGTGATCAACGGGCATCCTGCGTTGGCATGTGGAGTGTTCATTAATACAGATGATACAGAGATTTTAAGGCTGGAACCGCTTACAAAATTTCCGGTTGTGGAAGATCTGATCGTTGACAGATCTGTGATATGGGAACGTCAGAAGGAAGCATTGATGTACCTTGGAATTCGGAAACATCCAGATCCGAAAGAGCATGATCATCAGTATTCGGCAGCAAAGTGTCTGAAATGTGGACTTTGTCTGGAAGTATGTCCGAATTATCTTGGGGCAAAAGATGATTTCTATGGTGCAGAGTTTGCAAATCGTATCTTCTGCATTCTTCCAGTCTGAATCGAAAGCGGGCATTGGAGAAACAGTATGAAGAACATTTTGCGAAGCAATGTTCGAAATCACTGGCATGCAGAGATATCTGTCCGGCGCACCTGCAGACGTTGTCATCGATTTCTTATATGAATAGAAGATAGAAATGAGTCAGGTATTATTCGCTGGATGCGGTTTCTCAGTGGGAAATGCAAGGAGGACTTAAAGAAAATGGCAGAAAAAGAGAATTAGAATCTATAAGAGGCGGGTACAGTACAATGTATCCGCCTCTAAAAAAATAATGAGTTGTTAAATAAATTGATTGGCATAATGATTAATAATTCTTCAAATATTTAATAACTTTCTCAGTTACCGCATTCTGATACTTTCCTTTTCTCCAGATAACACCAATGCGCTGCTCGATTGCCGGAAAGACAGGTATTCCGACAAGATCTGGGTACATATCTACCATAGATTTATATAAAAAAGCAGCCAATCTTATCGGCACCATGTTGATCAGTGTTGTGATCTGGCTGGTGTTCAGAACAATGTGTGGGTTTACTCCTGCGGCCTTGAACTGACGGGTCAGTGTCATAACCTGAACAGAATCGGTGTTAAAAAGAACTAATGGCTCGTCAGTCAACATATTTAAAAGAAGCGTGGATTGTTCTGCAAGTGGATGCTCCTTTGATACGCAGAAGAGCAGATCTTCATTATCAATAACATGAAGGTTGCATTTATCAATCGCAGACTGTTCTGCATTGACAATCGCGAGGTCAAGTTTCTCCTCCAGAACAAGTTCACAGGCTTTGATCGATCCATATTCATATAGTCGCAAATCCACGTCAGGGAATTCTTCCTTCAAAGAAAGATACATATCCGGCAGATAAATGGTTCCAAGCATGGGAGGGATTCCAATACGGACAGGTGTAATCTGCTTACGGAGTTCATGCAGTTCAGATCTGACTGCATCTGCATGAGCCAAAAGTTCTTCGGCATTTTGATAGAACTTTTCTCCTTCCGGTGTCAGAGTCAGTTTATTATTGTTTCTATAGAAAAGATTCACGCCGAATTCTTCCTCCAAAGCTTTGATCGCATTGGATACCGAAGGCTGGGTGACAAAAAGCTCTTTGGATGCGCGTGTGATATTGTGGTATCTTGCAGCAACACAGAAATATTCGAGTTGTGTCAGTTTCATTTGTAAAAACCTCCTATATCTAAATTATTGCGTATTAAAGGTTTCCATAGTTTTTTTTATAGTACCATATTTTTTTTCAGAATGTACATTTTCGATTGTATTTTCTATAATACAACCATAGCAGAGAGGTAATCGAAACGGCCGGAAATTACTTAAAGCGAAGCTAAAAATAATAGCTGAAAAAGATTTGAAAAAGTTAAGAAGTAAAAGAAAAACAGAAACAAAGGAATGGAGGAAAACATATGAGTCCATCAACAATAACTCTTCTGTTTCTCCTGTTTGCGGTAATCATGTTCGTGCTAGAAAAGATTCCGCTAGGAGTAACATCGATGATTGTCTGTATCGGTCTTGTAGTGACTGGGGTTTTAGACGTGAAAACAGCCTTTGCAGGGTTCATTGACAGTAACGTAATCCTTTTTGTAGCAATGTTTATCGTAGGAGGGGCATTGTTTGAAACAGGAATGGCGAATAAAATCGGAGGAATTGTTACGAAGTTCGCCAAGACAGAAAGAATGCTGATCATTGCGATTATGGTTATCGTAGGTGTGATGAGTGGATTCCTTTCAAACACAGGAACCGCAGCAATCCTGATTCCGGTAGTTATTGGAATTGCAGCAAAATCAGGATACAAAAGATCCAGACTTCTGATGCCGCTTGTATTTGCAGCAGCAATGGGAGGAAATCTTTCCCTGATCGGTGCACCGGGAAACCTGATCGCACAGAGTGCACTCAGTGAAATCGGACTAAAATTTGGATTTTTTGAGTATGCAGTTGTCGGTATGCCGATTCTGATCGTAGGAATTATTTTCTACGCAACAATTGGTTACAAACTGCTTCCAAGTCATGATGTAAAAGATGACGGAGCATTTGATACAACAAAGAATTTCGATAATGTGCCGAAATGGAAACAGTGGTTATCACTGATTATCCTGGTATTTACATTGCTGGCAATGATTTTCGAAGATAAAATCGGTATCAAGCTTTGTATTTCCGGTGGAATCGGAGCACTGCTTCTGATTCTTACAGGAGTTATCTCAGAGAAGGATGCTCTTAAGTCAATCGATCTTAAGACAATCTTTCTGTTCGGTGGTACACTTTCACCTCGCATCTGCTCTTCAGGAGACAGGAGCCGGAGAAGTGATCGCTAATAAAGTAATTGGAGCGTTGGGTGCGAACCCATCTCCATATATCCTGACACTTGTTGTATTCCTGCTGTGTTGTATCATGACAAACTTCATGTCAAATACAGCAACAACAGCACTGATGGTTCCAATCTGTCTCTCAATTGCACAGGGGATGGGAGCGGATCCAAGAGCGGTACTGATGGCATGTGTAATCGGTGGTTCCTGCGCATATGCAACACCGATTGGAATGCCAGCAAACACAATGGTAGTCGGAGCCGGTGGATATACATTTATGGACTATGTAAAAGCAGGATTCCCATTGATCATCATTGCAACAGTTGTAAGTATGATTATCCTTCCAATCGCATTTCCATTCTTCCCGTAAGAAGATATGTTGTTGGAGTGAGATATAAAAGAAACTATAAAACAATGAACTAACCTAATCATCAAAGTTACTGGAAATTGCAGCAGTAATGAAAGGAGACCTAAAAATGGATAAAAAAGCACAGGTAGAGCAGCTTACTACTTATATGGCGAACTTCGTATCCCATATTGGTAAAGTACTGCCGGATGACATCAAAGCAAAGATTGACGAGCTTGCAGAAAAAAAGACAGCCCGCTTTCAAAGGTTATTTATCAGACAATGCAGAAGAACCAGGTTCTTGCAAAAGAGCTGAACAGACCAAGCTGCCAGGACACAGGAGTATTACAGTTTTGGGTAAAATGTGGAACAAAGTTCCCACTGATCGGTGAATTGGAAGCACTCTTAAAAGATGCTGTAGTAAAAGCTACATTTGAAGCACCGCTTCGTCACAACAGCGTAGAAACATTCGATGAATATAATACAGGTAAGAATGTTGGAAAAGGAACACCGACAGTATTCTGGGACATCGTTCCGGACAGTGATCAGTGCGAAATCTATGCATACATGGCAGGTGGCGGATGTACACTTCCAGGAAAAGCTATGGTTCTGATGCCAGGGGCAGGATACGAAGGTGTTACAAAATTTGTCCTTGATGTTATGACATCTTACGGACTGAATGCATGTCCTCCGCTGCTTGTCGGAGTCGGTGTTGCTACATCTGTTGAGACAGCAGCATTACTTTCCAAGAAAGCTCTTATGAGACCGCTTGGAAGCCACAATGAAAATGAACGTGCAGCGTCTATGGAGAAACTGCTTGAGGATGGAATTAACGCAATTGGACTTGGACCTCAGGGAATGGGCGGAAAGTATTCTGTTATGGGAGTTCACATTGAGAATACAGCAAGACATCCATCCGCAATCGGAGTTGCTGTAAATGTTGGATGCTGGTCACACAGACGTGGACACATTGTATTTGATAAAGACCTGAATTACACAATCACAACACATTCGGGGGGTGACATTATAATGCTGGAAATAAAAGATGGAAAAAAAGATTTTAACAACACCAGTCTCAGCTGAGGATCTCAAAGATATTCATGCAGGAGATATCATTTATCTGAACGGAAGCATGACAACTTGCCGTGACGTTGCACACAGAAGACTCGTTGAAGAAGGACGTGAGCTTCCGGTTGATGTAAAAGATGCAGCAATATTCCACGCAGGACCAATCATCAGACAACTTGAAAATGATAAGTTTGAGATGGTTTCTGTAGGTCCTACGACAAGTATGCGTATGGAAAAATTTGAGAAAGAATTTGTAAGAGTCCGGAGTTCGTGTGATCATCGGAAAAGGTGGAATGAAAGAAAACACAGAGCGTGCATGTAAAGAATTCGGAGCAATCCACTGCGTATTCCCGGCAGGAAATGCTGTTGTTGCAGCAACAGAAGTTGAGGAAATCGTTGATGCTCAGTGGAGAGACCTCGGAATGCCTGAGACACTGTGGCACTGCCGTGTAAAAGAGTTCGGACCACTGATCGTATCTATTGATACAGAGGGACGTAACCTGTTTGAAGAGAACAAAGTAGTCTTCAATGAGAGAAAAGAAAAAGCGATCGAAGAAATCTGCAAACATGTAAGCTTTATTAAATAAGTTGTGTCAGGACATTAAAGTTTACTCGAAAAATCTGAGCCGCTCATGCCTGAAAAGCGACTCAGATTTATGAAATCAGAAATTAAACCAATTTTACTGCCATGTAAAAATATACCATAAAATATAAGCCAAATGATCTGTTCGGCCAGGAACAGATAAAAAAGATATCGGAGCACACGAAAAATGTAAGTGTGCCTCGATATCTTTTTGTTTTGCAAAAATCTATTTATTTTGTTCCGAAAATGCGATCCCCGGCATCCCCAAGTCCCGGACAGATGTAAGCATCTTTGTTCAGTTCTCTGTCAATATGTCCTACGTACAGCTGAATATCCGGATGTGCTTCCATCAGACGTTCTACGCCCTCCGGAGCAGCAATGATAGCCATGAATTTGATCTTCTTTCCGCCATGTTGTTTGATAAAATCAACAGCAGCAACAGCAGAACCACCAGTAGCAAGCATAGGATCTGTAACAACGATCAGACGTTCAGAGATTGGGCTTGGCAGTTTGCAGTAGTATTCGTGTGGCTCATGTGTCTCCTCATCACGATACAGACCAATATGACCAATCTTTGCAGTCGGGACTAAAGCCTGAAGACCGCTTACCATTCCAAGACCGGCACGTAAGATTGGTACAATAGCAAAGTTCTTGCCTGCAATCTGTGGGGTCATACATTTTTCAATTGGTGTTTCGACTTCCACATCTTCTAATGGAAGGTCTTTTAAAGCCTCATATCCCATTAACATAGCAATTTCTTCTACCAGCGCACGGAATTCAGCAGTTCCTGTATTTTTGTCTCTTAATCGGGAAATCTTATGCTGAATCAGTGGGTGCTTCATCTCAATTACATTATTCATTTTGAATTCCTCCATTCATTTTCTGCCCCCTATTATAACGAGTTTCTTGTTTTGAGACTACCCCTTTTTTTTAATAAAAGGGACTTTCGAACAAGATTATTGAAAGTTTGTCGAGTTTTATTTCATGCAATGAATAGGTAGCTTGAGTTTTATAAGATATTAGAGTAAAGTAATATTAGAAGAAGTCAAGAATTTCTACAGTCACTGTTCAAGGTAGTTGTGCCCTCAATGGCATAGGATATGAAGTAGTAGAGAGGTGGAAAAATTATGAAAAATTATTCAGAAGATCCGAGCAGACAATACCATATTCAGGTAGCAAAAGGAGAAGTCGGCCGTTATGTGATCATGCCGGGAGATCCAAAACGCTGCGTTAAGATCGCACAGTATTTTGATGATCCGGTTTTGGTAGCAGATAACAGGGAGTATATTACTTATACAGGAACATTGGACGGAGTAAAGGTAAGCGTTACATCTACAGGTATTGGTGGCCCGTCTGCATCAATCGCTATGGAAGAGCTGTACAAATGTGGAGCAGATACTTTCGTAAGAATTGGAACATGCGGAGGAATGCAGACGGAGATTAAGAGTGGTGATGTTGTAATCGCAACTGGTGCGATCCGTATGGAAGGAACTACCAGAGAATATGCACCGATCGAGTATCCGGCAGTAGCAGATCTTGATGTCACAAATGCACTGGTTGCAGCAGCAAAAGAGAAAAACTTCACACATTATACAGGTGTTGTTCAGTCCAAAGACGCATTTTACGGACAGCATGAGCCAGAGAAAAAAATGCCGGTAGGATATGAACTTATCAATAAATGGGAAGCATGGAAGATGATGGGATGCCTTGCATCTGAGATGGAATCAGCAGCAATGTTTATCTGTGCATCTAAATTAAGAGCAAGAGCAGGTTCTTGTTTTCTTGTTGTTGCAAATCAGGAAAGAGAGAAACTTGGTCTTGAGAATCCAGTTGCTCATAATACAGATATGGCAATCCAGGTAGCCGTTGAAGCAATTCGCATAGAAGCAGTCCTAAGGGGTCTTGAAAGAGGCAAGAAAGAGTTCGGAATTGACTTCGGCCTGATTGTATGTGCGATGCGGCATCACAGCGAAGAAATGAACTGGCGCATGATACGTACAGCGAGAGAATATCTTGGCTCAGGAGTGTGTGCAGCAGATCTTGCAGGAGCAGAAGCTATCTACCCTATGTCAGAGTTTAAAAATCTGTTCCAGAACACCCACAAGATTGGGATGCCGTTCACAATTCATGCAGGGGAGTGTGGAAGTGCTCAGAACATCATAGATTCCGTGGAAGCTGGGGCAAGAAGAATCGGTCATGGAATCGCAATGAGAGGACATAGTGATCTGATCAAAGAACTTGCCGAAAAAGGAATCGGGATCGAGATGTGCCCAATCAGTAATCTGCAGACAAAAGCAGTAGCAGGAACGGAGGAATACCCGATCAGAGAGTTCTTGAATGGCGGTTTAAAAGTAACGGTCAATACGGACAATCGTACGGTCAGTGATACAACAATGACAAAGGAACTGGAATTTATTCAGAAAACATACGGAATTCGAGATGATGAAATCTATCTTTTGATGAAGAATGCAGCAGATGTGGCTTTTGCGGAAGATTATGTAAAAGATAAATTGTATCGGATAATGAGGGAAGTTTATGGCGCATAAGTATTTACACGAAATGTTACCGGTTTTCAAGTTCAGAAAACAAAGAAAAGGAGAGTGAAAATTATGTATAAGAAATTAGTTACATGTCTTGAAAGCGTAAGAAAGAAAATTGATTTCAAACCAGAAGTTGCACTGATTCTTGGATCCGGACTTGGAGATTTTGCAGATGGAATCAAGATTGAGCAGACCATCGACTATACAGAGATTGAAGGATTTCCGGTTTCTACAGTAAAAGGACATAAGGGACGTTTTGTGTTTGGGTATGTGGAGAAAACACCGGTTGTAATCATGCAGGGACGTGTTCATTATTATGAAGGATACGCAATGTCAGACGTTGTTCTTCCAACGCGTCTTATGGGAATGCTCGGTGCGAAAAAAATCCTTCTCACTAATGCAGCAGGAGGAGCTAACCCTTCCTATAAACCGGGAGATTTCATGATGATCACAGATCATATTACAACAGGAGTTCCAAGCCCACTGATTGGACCGAATATCGAGGAGCTTGGAACGAGATTCCCGGATATGAGCGAAGTGTATAGCAAGCGTCTTCAGGATGTGATCCGCAAGTGTGCAGCGGAGTGTGGCGTTGAGATTCAGGAAGGTGTTTACGTTCAGTTTACAGGACCGAACTATGAGACACCGGCAGAAATAAGACTTGCACAGAGCTGGGGCGGAGATGCAGTCGGAATGAGTACCGCATGTGAAGCTATGGCTGCCCGTCACATGGGTATGGAAATCTGTGGAATTTCCTGCATCACAAATATGGCAGCAGGAATTTCAAAAAGTAGAATTGAACCATAAGGAAGTACAGGAGACAGCAGATCGTGTAGCAAAATCATTTAAGGAGCTTGTTACAAAAGTTGTTGTAAACATGTAATGGGGTGTGATTTTTATGAAAAAATATAATCGAATTTTTACTATTGTAATTGATTCGTTCGGTGCAGGAGCAATGCCGGATGCTGCAGAGTATGGGGATGCAGGAACAGACACAATGGGCCATATTTCAGAGTTTGTGGATGAATTTCATATTCCGAATCTTCAGAAACTTGGAATCGCCAATTTGCACCCACTGAAACAGGTGGCACCGGTAGAAAGACCGATGGGATACTATTCTTTCCTGAAAGAAGCAAGTACCGGAAAGGATACGATGACAGGACATTGGGAGATGATGGGACTTCATATCACGAAGCCATTTAAGACATTTACAGAGACGGGATTTCCAAAGGAATTGATTGACGAACTGGAAAAGAGAACAGGACATAAGGTAATCGGAAACAAGAGTGCCAGTGGCACGGAGATTCTTGATGAACTTGCAGAAGAAGAGATTGCAACAGGTCATATGATCGTCTATACATCTGCAGATTCTGTATTGCAGATCTGCGGAAACGAGGAGACTTTCGGACTGGATGAACTGTATCGCTGCTGTGAGATCGCCCGTGATATCACCATGAGGGATGAGTGGAAAGTCGGACGTGTTATTGCAAGACCTTACCTTGGCAAGAAAAAAGGTGAGTTTAAACGTACCAGCAACCGCCATGATTATGCACTGAAGCCTTACGGAAAAACTGCGCTTAATGCATTGAAGGATGCAGGATATGATGTGATCTCAGTCGGTAAGATCTTTGATATTTTCGATGGAGAAGGATTGACAGAGTCAAATAAATCTAAGAGCTCCGTTCACGGAATGGAGCAGACGATTGAAATTTCAAAGAGAGATTTCAAAGGCTTGTGCTTTGTAAATCTTGTGGATTTTGATGCATTGTGGGGACACCGCAGAAATGTGAAAGGATACGCAGAGGAACTTGAGAAATTTGATGTGAAATTAGGAGAATTTCTTGGTGGATTGAGAGAGGATGATCTTCTGATCATTACTGCAGATCACGGAAATGACCCGACGCACACAGGAACAGACCATACAAGAGAAATGGTTCCGTTTTTTGCATATTCTCCATCTATGGAAGGATACGGAAAACTGCCGGATTCAGATACATTTGCAGTGATCGGTGCAACGATTGCAGATAATTTCGACGTAAAGATGCCGGAGGGAACGATCGGAGCATCTATCTTAGATGAACTGAAATAGAATAGCTGAGAACGAAATAATACAAAAAGCAAATTCTTTGGAGTTTGCTTTTTTTCATTTTACGGAAGTGAAAAAAAATGTAGTATAGTAAATTTGAATTAAGCGGTACGGCAAAATGCGGAGGTTGATAATTTCCACCTTAAGGTAATGAAGTTTAGAACAAGGAGACAGAGAAAAATGGATGAAAGATTGAAACGACAGCTTGATTTTGCATTGGAAATAGATAAGGAAAAAAATATTCTGAGACAGACACATCTCTCAGAGCATGGCAGACGGGAAAACGATGCAGAACATGCATGGCATATGGCGATTATGGCATATCTTTTCAGAGAGCATTCAAACGAATCGGTGGATATTGCAAAGGTAATGCTGATGTGTCTGATCCATGATATTGTGGAGATCGATGCGGGTGATACGTATGCATATGATACAGAAGGTTTGAAAACTCAGAAAGCAAGAGAAGATGCGGCGAAGGAAAGAATTTTTTCAATCCTTCCGGAAGATCAGAAACAAGAGCTGATTTCTCTTTTGATGAGTTCGAGGCATTTGAAACAGCGGAATCTAAGTTCGCACATGCAATGGATAATCTACAGCCGCTGATGCTAAATAACAGCAATGGTGGAAATGATTGGAAAGAGCATGGAGTGTATGCTGAGCAGGTTTATGGCCGTCAGAGAAAGACGAGTCTGGGATCAGAAAAGATATTCGAAGTTGTGGATCAGATTATCCAGAAAATGTAAAAAGGGAACAATTAAAGAATAAAATGTGAAAAACTTTCTTGTAAAATGAAATGAATGTGGAAAAAGAATAGCAGCTGTCTAACAAGTGTGTTGTGAGAACAGCTGCTATTCTTTTTTGAGAGGGGCAAAAATCAGGTGAAAAACTATTTATAACCCATTACCAGGAACATTGGTTTGATCGTAACGATTTCATCATACTCTTCTTTTCAACTGTTACATTAGAATTCAGAGCTTTCAAATCATCTTTTAAAACCGTGAGTGCTTCAGGAATCGTTTGTGCACGGCCATCCTTCATAATATCCTGCATTCTTTTTAACACGATCGGATGTGCATAATATGCAGGAACCGGAAAATCCGGATATTTTTGGATGTAGGTTTCCATTTGCTGAATGGATCGTTCCAGTTGGTTTTCGATATATTTTTTATTGTTTTTAGAAGTCGGCAATACATTTGCTCCGGCGAACAGAAAAATTGCTGCCAATCCAATAACAGGAAATACATACCGAATCCGGCATGAGTCAGAAGGGAGTAGATTCCATAAAGGAATGCTCCGATACCCAATATTACAACAGCAAGAGCGACCCATTTATAAGCGGGATTGCTTCTGTCATAGGTTCTCTTTTTTTCTTCGCCGACAGGCTCAGATCCATGTAGTAATCGGATTGCTTTTTAAGATAATTTTCTGCGCGTTCAAGCTTGGTAAGCCGCTTTTTGATTTCTTCCGGAAGAATGCGCTCGCGCTGCTTTTCTTCCAGCCATTTTCTTTTTTCTTCCAGTTTTCGCTCGGCTTCTATGCTGTGCAGCGGAATCTGAGGAAATCTTTCTTCAATATAAGCCAAAAGACGATCCACATCTTCTTCATGTTTGAAGTTACATTGTTTTTCTTTTCCATTTTCATATACAACTACGAGATAGGATAACGTTCCAAATGCTCCTTTTCCTGTAAAACCACCTTTGCTCATAGCAATTCTTTTGAAGATTCTTTCATATATTTCAGATTATCATGAAAAGTACGACATATCCGACAACGGCAGAGTTAAAGCGCAGTCTTAGCTGCTTTCGTGATCTGATCGCATATCGAATTGTGATTTCTATGCCAAAATGTCATTATGAAAATGAAGAAGAGCGTCAGATCGCAGAACTGGAGTGTCTGTACGGGATAGCGAATGTACTACCGGGCTTTCTTGAGGAAAGAGGGTTTACAGCGGAGCTGGCAAATGGTGTGATGGAAAGTCATTCCCCACTCATGGATGACAATGTCAGACCATATTACAGAGACTATATTTCAGACAGCCAGCCGGATGAATACCAGTCACTGCACATTACATTCTATGATAACTGTTCAAGAAGTTATATTGAGGTTCAGATCCGTACAAAGCAAATGGATGATATTGCAGAGATTGGGCCGGCAAACCATCTGGGATATGAGAAAAAACAAGAGAAAGAGCGCGCCAGAAGAAATGCGATTCCAAGAGGTGAGTGCATTTATTTTGATGAGGCTTATGAGCGCGGAATGACTGGCGAAGCTGGATGTAAATATGTTTGCAGCGATGAATAACAGTTTGATCAATGACGGGTGTGGATTGTTTCGAGGAAGACTGATCTTGCCGTATGAGCATTTGTCGAGATTTCAGAATGATCTGATTGATTAGAAAGAAGGAATTACAAAGGAGAAAGTGTTTGATGGGGACAACAAGAAAAAAATGGTTATGGATTAGCCTTGGAATAGTTGCAGGAATCTTGGTTTTAGGGTACATAGGAACCGCTTTGTATTTTATGAGTCATTTTCTTCCAAATACAAAGGTTAACGGGAAAGATTTTTCATATGCTAAGGAAGAAGATGTGGCAGATTATCTGAAATCAGAAGTTAAGAAGTATGAATTGAAGATTACAGAACATGCGGGACTTTCTGATATGATTACAGGAAAAGAGGTCTCTGTTGAATATAAAGAGAATGGAGTGATAGATAAACTATTAAAGGAGCAGTCCGTTTTTCTGTGGCCGGCAGCATGGTCGGGAGAGGGAAAAGGATTGTCCATCACGGCAAGTGCAGATTATGATGAGAAAGCATTAGATGCGAAGATTGCAAGTCTGACAGCTATGACAACAGAACAGGTACAGCCGATATCTTCTATGCCGGTGTTTGACGGAGAAAAGTTTGTTCCGGGAGACATTACGGAAGGGACGGCAATCGATGCAGATGCATTGAAGAAAGCGGTAGTCCAAGCGATAGAGGGACTGCAAGAGCAGTTGAATCTTGATGAAGCAGGATGTTATGTACAGCCGCCATATACAAAGGAGTCATTGGAAGTTCAGCAGGCGTGCGATGCGATGAATGCATACCTGAATGCGAGTGTAACTTATGAGATGGGACTTGATACACCGGTTGTGGTTGATAAAACCGTTATTTCACAGTGGGTGACAGCAGATGAGAATTATGTGGTGACATTTCACCCGGAACTTATACAGGAATGGGTGACGCAGTTTGCACAGCAGTATGATACTGCAGGAAAGACCAGACAATTCACTACACCGGATGGAAGAGCAGCCGAAGTTTCCGGTGGAACTTACGGTTGGGAGATTAATGAAAAGGCAGAGTATGAGACACTTCTTGCGAATGTTGAAAGCGGAGAAACAATAAGTCGAGAGCCGGTTTATGTGAAAGGAAAGACTGCGGCATCGCATGGTGCGCAGGATTGGGGCTCCACTTATGCAGAAGTCGATCTGACGAATCAGAAAATGTGGTATGTCAAAGACGGAGAAGTTTTAATGTCAGCAGATGTAGTGACCGGACTTCCGAAAGGCGGAAGAAGTACTCCGGCAGGAGTTTATACGATTTTGGAACGAATGCAGAATAAAGTACTGCGCGGTAATTTAAGACCGGATGGAACAAGAGAGTATGAAACTCCTGTAAAATATTGGATGCGTGTAACGTATTCCGGTGTTGGTTTTCATGATGCAACATGGCAGAGCAGTTTTGGAGGAAATGTATATACCTACAGAGGTTCTCATGGATGTATCAATATGAGCTATTCGGATGCCGGGAAATTGTATGAGTTGATCCAGGTTGGAGATCCAGTAATTATGCACTATTAAGAAAAAGTAATAAGAAAAAATCAAAAAAAAATCTGCCAATCGGCAGATTTTTTTTGTATACTAGAGAGTGGCTAAAAAATTGTAAAAGAGGTAAAAAAATTGAAAAAGAGGTATGTAAACAATTTAATACTTCTGATAATCGCGCTTATTTGGGGCGCAGCATTTGTTGCACAAAGTGCTGGGATGGACTACATCGGTCCATTCACATTTAACAGTGCCAGAAGTATACTTGGTGGAATCGTATTGATTCCGGTGATTTATGTATTGGATAAGAAGAGAAAGGAGGAGATATCACAAGGAAAAAGAAGTTATACAAAATAAGAAAACACTTATCATCGGTGGTATTTGTTGTGGATTTTTCCTTATGCTGGGAAGTTCCTTGCAACAGATCGGGATACAATATACAACGGCGGGAAAAGCAGGATTTATCACGGCATTATATATTCTGATTGTTCCAATCCTGGGGCTGGCCGTTGGCAAAAAGGCCGGAATTAAAGTATGGATTGGTGTGGTACTTGCAGTGATCGGAATGTATTTTCTGTGTATGACATCAGGATTATCCATTGCAAAAGGAGATTTTTATATTTTACTGGGTTCTGTTGCTTTTTCATTCCATATTCTTGTGATCGATCATTTTTCACCAAAGGCAGACGGAGTGAAGATGTCCTGTATTCAGTTTTTTGTTTGTGGAATCTTATGTATGATACCGACAATTTTATTTGAGCACCCGGAAATTTATTCTATATTGCAGGCATGGAAGCCAATTGCTTATGCAGGAATCATGTCTTGTGGGGTAGGATATACTTTGCAGATTGTTGCACAAAAAAAAATACAGACCCGACAGTTGCATCTCTGCTGTTAAGTCTTGAGTCTGTATTTTCAGTACTTGCAGGCTGGGTGATTCTTGAGAAACCTTGTCTCCAAGGGAACTTTTTGGATGTGCCCTTGTATTTGCGGCTGTGATTCTTGCGCAGCTTCCGGAGAGAAGGCCTAATCTCTCATGTAAAGATTTACAACGTGAAGAATCCCGTCCTCATCATTCGACTTTGTGATAAAGTCAGCAGATTCTTTGACGACCGGCTGGGCATTCCCCATTGCTACACCAAGACCGGCATATTCGATCATGGACAGATCATTGAAGCCGTCGCCGCAGCAGATCATGGAATCGGCAGTGAGACCGATACTGTTCAAAAGCTTCTGCAGAGAGTGTGCTTTATCGATATTCTGAGGCATGATCTCTAAGAAGAATGGCTCAGAACGGTAGATGTTGAGCAGTCCGTGGTATTGTTTCTGCAGCTTCGGCATCAGGTCTTCCAGGATGGAAGGTTCACCTGGGATAAGCATTTTATTGACCGGGCAATCAAGTGCGGCAGGGAAGTCCTCAACCGGACAGATCTCCATGCTGTTGATGGCGGCTTCTTTCTCAGTGTATTCATTACTTTTAATACCGGAGAGGATTACTTTATCCGTATAAGAGATAAGGTCCAATCCAGGATATTCTTTTTACCGCCTCGTAAATCGGACGGATGGCTTCCTGTGGGATAACCTTATTATAAATAATTGCATTGTCAGAACAGCGGGTGATTCTCGCACCGTTAAAGGAGAGCATGAATCCACCGTATTCTTTTTTAGATATAATTCCTCTGCCAGAGGTGCGACACCGTTGATCGGGCGACCGCTGGCGAGGACTACTTTTTTTTCCATTCTGTTGAATTTCAATCAGAGCGTCCCTTGTAGGGGGCGTTATTTCTTTTTTTGAATTGGTCAGTGTACCGTCTAGATCAAGTACAATCACTTGGTATTTCATAATAATTAAAACTCCATTTCGTTATATAGTGACAGTAATTAATGATGTGCTTCATTCAGCAGCTTGGTTTTTGTATCGTACAGTTTTTGGGAAAGATCCACATATACCTTATGTGGATTGAAGAGACGTTTTGTCTCATCCCAAAGCGTCTTTTTTTTCCTGACGACAGAATTCTGCAATCTCCTTTACAGATGGAGACTCATACTTACATTCTCCATGCTGGAAGATTGGGACAAGCAGTTCACGCATTGTGTAGGTTCCACCCGGAAGAAGTGTTTTCTTCCATGTTGCATTCGGGTCAAAGAGAAGCAGATCTTCTTCCTCTGTGTTAAATGTTTCATCAGCGAAGCAGATGAGATCAGCGCGCAGCATACCGGTTTCTTTATCGTAAATACGATAAATGGTTTTATTTCCCGGATTAGTGATCTTCTCAATATTCTCAGAAATCTTGATCTTCGGCTGGAATTCTCCATCTGCGTTTTGAATAGCGGCCAGTTTATAAACACCGCCAAAGGACGGGCAGTCTTTTGATGTAATAAGGTTTGTTCCGACGCCCCAGGAAGAAATTGCAGCGCCCTGCATCTTGAGATCGTGGATCAGAAATTCATCCGGTCGTTGGAAGCGGCAATGACAGCATCCTGGAATCCGGCGTCATCCAGCATCTTACGCGCCTTTTTAGAAAGATAAGCGAGATCACCGGAGTCAAGGCGGATACCGTAGCTCTTCGGTTTGATGCCTGCTTCGCGCATCTCGGTAAAAACACGGATCGCATTCGGAACACCGGATTTCAATGTGTCATAAGTATCGACAAGCAGTGTACATGCATCAGGATACAATCTTGCATATTCTTTAAATGCAGTATATTCATCTTTGAAAGTCATGATCCAACTGTGTGCATGCGTTCCCATAACCGGTACATCAAACATTTCGCCGGCGAGTACATTGGAAGTTCCGACGCATCCACCGATCACAGCAGCTCTTGCTCCGTACAGTCCCGCATCCGGTCCCTGGGCGCGGCGAAGTCCGAACTCCATGATACCGTCTCCTTGTGCCGCATAAACAACACGGGAAGCTTTCGTAGCGATCAGACACTGATGATTCAGAATTGTAAGAATTGCTGTTTCAACAAGCTGAGCCTCCATGATCGGAGCTACGACTTTCAGAAGCGGTTCTCTTGGGAAGATGACGCTTCCCTCCGGGATCGCATAAATGTCTCCGCTAAAATGAAATCCGCTCAGATAATGAAGAAAATCCTCACTGAACAATCCGAGTCCTCTTAAATAATCAACATCTTCATAAGAAAAATTCAGATTTTTAATATAGTCAATGACCTGATCCAGTCCTGCCATGACGGAATATCCGCCTTTGTTCGGATTGTCACGGAAGAAAACATCGAATACAACGGTTTGATTTTCCTGTGTTTCAAAATATCCCTGCATCATAGTAAGCTCATACAGGTCTGTCAATAAAGTAAGATTTTGTGCACTCATACTAATATCCTCTCTTAAAAATACTGCCTCAGACAGGCTGTAGGCAGAAAGATTGCTCTTACATTGAAGTAATTATACATAATTCAGAAAGGTAAATCAATTCATAGAAAGAATATGTTAAAAAATATCAAATAAAGAATCAAAGAAATTGATGAGATTCGATTGACAACAGTATAGAAAATACCTTAAGGTATAGAAAACATATCAAAAAATGGGCCGCGTAAGCCAGCGGCAGAATGGAGAAAAGATGAGATTAGGAGTAAAACAGGTACTTACGGTAGTAAAGCTGGTAGATTTTGGAGTATATCTTGGAAGTGACGAGGAGCGTGTTCTTCTTCCAAAGAAACAGGTTCCGGACGGAATCGAACTGGGAGATCCAATCGAGGTATTCCTCTATAAAGATTCTTCCGATCGTATGATCGCAACAACGAATGAGCCAAAGATCACTCTTGGACAGCTGGCTGTCCTGACAGTAGCAGATGTGGGCAGAATGGGTGCTTTTTCTTGACTGGGGACTTGAGAAGGACCTGTTCCTTCCATTTAAGGAACAGACAGAGAAGGTAGAGAAAGGGCGACCGCTGTCTGGTAAGTCTTTATGTAGATAAGAGCGAGAGACTTTGTGCGACAATGAAGATCTATCATCTTCTGCAGACAGACTCTCCTTATAAAAAGGATGATATTGTAACCGGAACAGTTTATGAGGTGAATCGTGATCTGGGAGCTTTCGTGGCAGTAGATAATCTGTATTCTGCATTGATTCCGAAGAGAGAGATGTATGGAAGAATGTATCCGGGACAGGAGATTGAAGCACGTGTGGCAGCAGTCAAAGAGGATGGAAAACTGGATCTGAGTGTCCGTGGCAAGATTCCGGAGCAGATGGATAAAGATGCAGAACTGATCCTGGAATGTATTGAGACTTGTGGGGGTAAACTTCCATTCACAGATAAAGCAGATCCGGAGCGCATTAAAGCAGAGATGGGAATGAGTAAAGCTGCGTTCAAACGTGCAGTTGGAAGACTCTTGAAACAGAAGAAAATCGTAATCAAAGAGGATGGTATTTATAGTTTGTAAAAGCAATCTGCAAACGAACCGTTACGCGTTAGAGACTATGACTTGTAGGAAGTGTTGTTTCAAATAGAAAAAAAGTGTGAGGTTTTATATGCTGAAAATGAGAAAAATAGTGATTCTTCCTACTTGTAATATGCTTTAAATACGTTATAATAACATTAGGAATGAGAAAATGATAGGTAATATCATTCCCAGATGAATTTTAGGAAGTAAAGTTATAATTAAATTGTTAAAAGAAAGGAGTATTTAGAATGAAAGTTCAGAATATTACAGATGTTGAAGGATTTTTTAAGGTAGTAGATTCTTGTAAAGGAAGAGTAGAGTTAGTAACAGGTGAGGGAGACAGACTGAACCTGAAGTCTAAACTTTCCCAGTATGTATCTATGGCTAACATCTTCTCTAACGGAGAGATTCCGGAGCTGGAAGTTATCGCTTACGAGAAAGAAGATACAGATAAGCTGATCCAGTTCATGATAGATGGTGGAAATAAAGCTGAATTGAAAAATTAAATTCCAGTGAAAAAGTAAATTCCACTACTATTTAAAATTTATTGAATTAACGAGAGATTTTTAATTAAATTCTCTCGTTTTCTGCTATAATTGATGTAACTTATCGAAATTTTCTTGATTTCAAGGCATGCTAAACGGGCCACTGGAATTCTGTGTGCAAGACTAAATTCCACCAGCCTCATTTAAAAAATGTGAAAAGCTAACATCCAGTCTGACAGCAGATTTCGATTAGTTGATTAGTGGTTAAAGCGTATCAGCTTAGGCGTTAGATTGACTTCGTCAGGTGTAATCGGCTTAAGCTGAAATGCTTTGAGAACATCTTCTCCCAACGTTTCAAGCGCAACATTATACGGAGTTCTACCGTTTAAAATTGCTCTAGGTGTAGAGTTGATGTGATTTACAATAAGATTTACATCCCACTGTGTAAGAAATTCAAAAGAAGTTCCTTTTGGCAAAACCATTCTAAGCAGCGTATGAGCCTGCTCAAGAGTTCCTTTTTGTCCACTGCGCATTGGATCGCAATAGTAAATATTGGTTCGTTCTATTCCGTTAATTCCTGTTTCTAAGGCATTAGGGTCACTGAACTCAGAGCCCCGGTCAGTCAAGATGTTTTCGAAAACAGAAATAAATTCAAAGGTTCCCATACGTTTTTCTAAACGATCAAAAACAGCTCGCACAGCACCTTTTGTACAACGATTAAGGAGAAATGCAAGAAATAATTTTTCCTCTGTAAAAATCATTGTTAATAGTGTTCTTTGCGAATCACGTGAGGATTTTACAGTGTCCATTTCAACAAAAAGAATGGGCCTGGATGTCAAGAGAACGAAAATCAGCATAGGTTCTGTTAATAAACACGGTACGGTCTTTGATTTGGGTTTTATGACACTTGCGTGGCTTAAATTTAGGTTGTCGTTTTAAATCGATATTTCGGGCAGTAAACAGGCCCTTATCGATATATGTGTACATGGAGCGAACAGACATTTCCAGCTCTGGATGATTCGTTAGGATTTGATAAGGTGATTGTCCTTGTTCGATCAAAGGTGTAATGATTTGATCCTTTTGATGTAACTGCCGTTTTGTCATATTTATTCCAGCACGAGAATCACTTAATAATTCACGATATTTATGATCAGCAAACCGAGCGTCATAGCGATATTTGTGTGCGATAGTACAGTGATTGATTTTCTTAGAACATCCATTGCATACATAAGGAGCTTTATCTAGTCGTTTACACCGTTCTTTTTTTTCAAGTCTTTGGATGTTTGATTGCAAGTAGGACAAGACGTACACTTTATGCCACAGAGTAAGATCTTTCCACAGGCATTCGTTTTCTTGCAATGATAGCGATGAATGCAAAAGTTCTTTGCGTTATAGAAAGCACCTTTATGATACCAATCGGATACTCTGTGGGAACGAACTTCTTTAGAAATCGTAGTAGGGTCTTTGCAAAGGAAAGCAGCAATGTCTTTGAATGTAGTTCCCTTTGCTAATTCATTTTCAATATAGATTCTGTCATTTAAAGTAAGGTGTTTCTGATTTCCAGGTATATATTTACTCATAATAATTCTCCTTCTACTGCTGTCAGAAGGAGCTATAACAATAACATTATTATATGAAATAGTAAATATATACTGTGTTAGACTAAATTCCACAGCATAAGCGGACGGTGGAATTTAATATTTCATTTTGGGTGGTGGAAATAAATAAGATTTAATATTTTAAAATTTCCATAAAGAGTGTAAAATGAAGGGAAGGGATTCTGACCTGTGTATCAAGTCAGAGCCTTCCCTTTTCTTAGTTAAAATTTGATCATTGAGGTGAACTATGAGTTTTGCACATTTGCATGTCCATACAGAATTTAGTCTGCTGGATGGATCGAATAAGATAAAAGAATACGTGTCCAGGGTCAAAGAACTTGGGATGAACAGTGCGGCAATTACAGATCACGGTGTTATGTATGGTGTGATCGATTTCTATCAGGGAAGCCAAGAAGCAGGGAATCAATCCAATCCTTGGATGTGAAGTGTATGTGGCTCCGAATTCTCGTTTTGATCGCGAGATCACAGGAGGAGATGACAGATATTATCATCTTGTGCTTCTGGCGGAAAATGAGGAGGATATGCGAATCTGACGAAGATTGTTTCGAAGGGATTTGTGGAAGGTTATTACTATAAACCGCGAGTGGATAAGGAACTTCTGCGCAAGTACCATAAAGGTATCATTGCTTTAAGTGCCTGCCCGGCAGGTGAGGTGGCAAGATTCCTGACGAAGGGATTATATGAAGAGGCGAAGAAGACAGCCTTAGAGTATCAGGAAATTTTCGGCGAAGGGAATTTCTTCCTGGAGTTGCAGGATCATGGAATACCGGAGCAGGGACTTGTCAATCAACAGCTATTCAAAATGTCTGAAGAGACAGGAATTGAGCTGGTTGCTACGAATGATATTCATTATACATATGCAGAAGATGCGAAGCCACATGATATTCTACTTTGTATTCAGACCGGAAAGAAGCTTTCAGATGAGAACCGGATGCGCTATGAAGGCGGGCAGTATTATCTGAAGTCCGAAGAAGAGATGCTACGTCTGTTCCCTTATGCGAAACAGGCGTTGGAGAATACACAGAAGATTGCGGATCGATGTCATGTCGAGATTGAATTTGGTGTAACAAAACTTCCGAAATATGATGTGCCGGATGGTTATACTTCCTGGGAATATCTGCAGAAGCTTTGCTATGAAGGATTGGAAAAGCGTTACGGTGATCCTTCGGAAGAATTGAAAGAGCGTTTGTCTTATGAATTGGAAACAATCCATCAGATGGGTTATGTAGACTATTTCCTGATCGTGTGGGATTTTATTAAATACGCAAAAGATCACGGAATCTCAGTAGGACCGGGACGTGGATCAGCCGCAGGAAGTATCGTGTCCTATTGTCTTGAGATTACGAATATCGACCCAATCAGATATCAGCTTATTTTTGAGCGTTTCTTAAATCCAGAGCGTGTATCCATGCCAGATATTGATATTGACTTCTGTTATGAGAGACGGCAGGAAGTTATTGATTACGTTACAAGAAAATATGGAAGAGACTGTGTGGCTCAGATCGTTACATTCGGTACCCTGGCAGCACGAGGTGTGATCCGTGATGTTGGACGTGTAATGGATCTGCCATATGCTTATGTGGATTCTATTTCCAAAATGATTCCGCAGGAGCTTGGAATCACAATTGATAAAGCTCTGAAAATGAATCCGGATCTGAAAAAGTTATATGATACGGATGAGACGGTGACAAATCTGATCGATATGGCGAAGCGTTTGGAAGGACTACCGAGACACTGTTCTATGCATGCGGCAGGAGTGGTGATCTGCCAGAAGCCTGTAGAGGAGTATGTACCTCTTTCGAGGGCGGCAGATGGGACAATCACAACGCAGTTTATTATGACAACACTGGAGGAACTGGGACTTCTGAAAATGGACTTCCTGGGACTGCGTACACTGACCGTGATTCAGAATGCGGTACAGCTTGCAAGAAGAAAGCAGCCGGAACTGAATATCAATCAGATAGATTACAATGATCAAAAGGTGCTGGATTATATCGGAACCGGTAAGACAGATGGTGTGTTCCAGCTTGAGAGTGCCGGAATGAAAGGGTTCATGAAGGAACTGAAGCCGCATAACCTGGAAGATGTTATTGCCGGAATTTCGCTGTATCGTCCTGGTCCGATGGATTTCATTCCGCAGTATATCCGAGGAAAGAATGACAGTTCTTCTATCACATATGATTGCCCACAACTGGAGCCGATCCTTGCCCCTACTTATGGATGTATTGTCTATCAGGAGCAGGTTATGCAGATTGTGCGTGATCTGGCAGGATATACACTTGGACGAAGCGACCTTCTGCGTCGTGCGATGTCAAAGAAAAAAGGCGGCAGTCATGGAGAAAGAACGTAAGATCTTTATTTATGGTGATGAGGAGACAGGCGTACCAGGATGTATAAAGAATGGAATTGATGAACAGACTGCCAATAAGATTTATGATGAAATGACAGATTTTGCCAAGTATGCGTTCAATAAGTCTCATGCGGCTGCATATGCAGTGGTTTCTTATCAGACTGCATGGCTGAAATATTATTTCCCGGTAGAATATATGGCAGCGCTTATGACATCAGTCATTGATAATCCGTCTAAGGTATCTGAGTATATTTATGCATGTCGTCAGATGAATATTAAGATCCTGCCGCCGGATATTAATAAAGGTGAAGCAAACTTCTCTGTAGATGGCGGGAATATCCGTTATGGACTTGCTGCAATCAAGAGTATCGGAAGACCGGTGATCAAAGCAATCGTGGAAGACAGAGAAGAGCTTGGGTTGTTCCAGAACCTGGAAGATTTCATTACCCGTCTTTCAGCAAAGAACATATTAAATAAACGTACGATAGAAAATCTGATCAAGGCGGGGGCATTGGATACGCTTGGCGGAACAAGAAAACAGTTCATGAGTATCTATGTACAGATCGTAGATCATGTAACCCAGGAGAAAAAAGAACTCTATGGTTGGACAGATGACATTGTTTGATCTGGTGAGTGAAGATCAGAAAGAAGAATTTCAGATCAGGATGCTGATGTGGGAGAATACTCAAAGAAACACTTCTCGCATTTGAAAAAGAAGTACTTGGAATCTATGTCAGCGGACATCCGCTTGAGGCGTATGAGGAGAAGTGGAAGAAATCCATTTCTGCGACAACGGCGGACTTTCAACTGGATGAAGAGACCGGTCATACAAAAGTGCATGATGGGGCGAAAGAAATTATTGGTGGAATGATCACAGAGAAGACCATAAAGCACACAAAGACGAATCAGATGATGGCATTTATTACGGTAGAAGATCTTTTGGGAACGGTAGAGGTTGTTGTGTTCCCGCGAGATTATGAGAAGAACAGAGAGTATCTGGAAGTAGATAGTAAGGTATTTGTTCGCGGAAGAGTTTCGGAAGAAGATGATAAGCCGAGTAAGATGATCTGTGAAAAATTATCCCATTTGAACGGACGAAAAAGGAATTGTGGATTCAGTTTCCTGATAAGGCGACATTTCTGGATGAGGAACAGATTGTCTATGGATATCTGGCAGATTCAGACGGAGATGATGAAGTTATGATCTACTGTGCGAAGGAACGTGCGGTGAAAAAACTGCCGAAAAACAGGAATATCGGTATAAATGAACAGATTTTAAGCAGATTGATGAATCATTTCGGCGAGAAGAGAGTAAAAGTAGTGGAAAAACCTATTGAAAACCACTTCTAAATAAGGTAGAATATTTGCGGAGTTGATAAAAAATAGACAATGATTGGTTTTGGCAGTAATCAGACATTTCAGAGAAAGGGTGGACTAAAACATGGCAGAAAATAAAACAGTCGACAAAGAAAAATATCTTGATGAAATCGAAGACAGCATCCGTACAATCGGTGTTCTGACAAGTGGAGGTGATGCTCCGGGAATGAACGCAGCAATCCGTGCGGTAGTAAGACGTGCCCTTGCAAAAAGGATTAAAGGTTCGCGGAATCCGCAGAGGATATCATGGACTTCTGAAAGAAGAGATCATCGATCTGACAGCACGTGATGTGTCTGATATTGTTCAGCGTGGTGGTACAATTCTCCAGACAGCCCGTTGTAAGACAATGCGTACAGAAGAAGGTCAGCAGAAGGCAGCTGCGATCTGTAAGAAGTACGGAATCGACGTCGGTGGAGACGGTTCTTTCGCAGGAGCTCAGAAACTGGCCAGCCTTGGAGTCAATACAATCGGTGTTCCGGGAACCATCGACCTGGATATCGCATGTACAGACTACACAATCGGATTTGATACAGCTGTTAATACAGCAATGGAAGCAATCGATAAGGTTCGTGATACATCTACATCTCATGAAAGATGCAGTGTGATCGAGGTTATGGGACGTGATGCAGGATATCTGGCATTGTGGTGTGGTATCGCCAATGGAGCAGAGAAGATTCTCATGCCAGAGGAAAAGGACTATGATGAGAAAGCACTGATCGAAGATATTCTTGCGAACAAGAAACGTGGTAAGAAGAACTACATTATCATCAATGCTGAGGGTGTTGGTGATTCTATCAATCTTGCAAAGAGAATCGAAGATGCAACAGGTATTGAGACAAGAGCAACAATCCTCGGACACATGCAGCGTGGTGGAAGCCCGACATGTAAAGACAGAGTATATGCTCAATGGGAGCTATGGCAGTTGACCTTCTCTGCCAGGGCAAAGACAAACCGTGTTGTAGGATATCAGCATGGCGAGTTCGTTGATTTTGATATTGAGGAAGCTCTTGCAATGAAGAAGACAATTCCGGCATATCAGTACGATGTAGCGAAGACTCTTGCTCTGTAAAAATGTGAAATAGCATTGCAAATATCACTTTGAGTTATTATAATAGAATAGCAATGGTTACCAGATGACTGGTAATGAAATATAACATTCAGCCATGCAGCCTTTGTAAGAAGGTTACATGGCTGAATTGTGTATCTGCGATAAGATAAAAATAACTGATAAGGATAGATTAAGGGGAGAACTTTGACGGACATGAAGAATAAAAAAGATGGCACCGATCGGGGTGTTTGATTCAGGAGTCGGAGGACTGACTGTAGCGAGGGAGATATCAAGACAATTGCCGTATGAGAACATTGTTTATTTTGGGGATACGGCGCGTGTTCCATACGGTAGTAAATCACAAAACACGATCATTCGTTTTTCAGAACAGATTATCCGTTTCCTGAGGACGAAACAGGTGAAAGCAATTGTGATCGCATGTAATACGGCGAGTGCGCTTGCATTGGATGCAGTGAAGGATGAGTTTGACCTTCCGATCATTGGAGTAGTCATTCCGGGAGCGAGAGCAGCGGTAGAAGCTACAACGAATGGAAAAGTTGGTGTGGTAGGTACTGAAGCAACGGTTCAGAGTGGAATGTATACGAAAGTGATTCAGGGAATGAATCCTAAGATTGAAGTGATCGAGAAAGCCTGTCCTCTTTTCGTACCGTTAGTGGAAGAGGGATTCAAAGAACATATTGTGACAAGAGAGATTATTGAGTATTATCTCGAATCCATGCGCAATACAGATATTGATGCGATGATCCTTGGATGTACGCATTATCCGCTTCTCAGATCTAAGATCAGAGAATACATGGGGGATAAGATTCAGATTGTGAATCCTGCATATGAGACAGCGATGGATCTGAAACGTCTGTTGGAAGAGGAAGAGATGGCGAATGATGAGACGACAGAACATCATAGTGAGTATTCCTTCTATGTCAGCGATGCGGCTGAGAAGTTCAGGAAGTTTGCGAATACAGTGATGCCATTTGATGTTCCGACAACGAATGTAGTAAATATTGAAGAGTATTAATTAGTAATTTTGAATCAGGAAAGTTATTTCGTGCTTGTACGTTGGTTGCGGAAAGACTGACGGAACGAAATTTTCCTGATTCTTTTCTATGGAGAATTCATTTATGACAAAAGATGTATTGGTAAGTATTTCCGGAATGCATGAGGAGATTGTGGCGGTCACTCCGGAGGTAGAGGAAGATGAGAACGAAGCAATCGAAGTTGTGACACCAGCAACATATTATTTGAAGAACGGAAAACATTATATTGTCTACGAGGAAGTTGTAGAAGGAACTTCTGGAGTGATCAAGAACAGAATTAAGATTAACGGAGATGAATGTGTAGAGATCGTGAAAAGCGGTCTTTCAAACTCTCATATGATCTTTGAGAAAAAATAAAAAGAATCAGACATTTTATAAGACGCCTTATGGACAGATGCTGATCGGAGTGAATACGAGACACCTTCAGGTTGATTTTGAAGAAGATAAGATAGCGGTCCAGATTGATTATGAACTGGACGTAAATCATGAACCGATGGCAGACGGTAAGATACGGATGAATATTGTTTCCAAGGACAGTGGAAAGTTTTCAGTGCTTAGTTAAGATACAAGAACGCCGAGGCATTTTTGGATAAGCAGGCGGAAAAATGAAAAAGATAAGAATGAGAGGATAAGATGATGGTAATAACACTGATCGAGAAAGTATATTCGTTTTTATGGGGCGATCTGTTTCAGATACCGCTTCCAGGCGGCGGAAGTGTGGGAATATCACTTCTGATTATTCTGTTGATTCCAACAGGAATTTATTTCACAATCCGTACAAGATTTCTTCCAATCCGTCTTTTCCCGGAGATGGTAAGATCGTTGAATAGTAAAAAAGGGAAAGAGGATGGGTTGTCTAATTTTCAGACACTGATTGTATCAACAGCAACCCGTGTGGGAATGGGGGAATCTGGTAGGTGTTGTTGCAGCTATTTCAGCCGGTGGAGCTGGAGCAGTGTTCTGGATGTGGATCACGGCACTGATCGGTTCTTCGACAGCATTTATTGAGGCAACACTTGCACAGCTTCATAAAGAAAAAGATCCTTTGTATGGAGGTTACCGTGGCGGTCCGGCATATTATATCCATCACTACATGGAAGAACATCAAGGAAAGAAAAAGAGATATTCAGTGATCGCGGTATTATTTGCAATTTCAGGATTAATCTGTTGGTGTGGTATTAGCCAGGTGATTAGTAATTCAGTGACGTCTTCATTTGAAAATGCATTTTCTATTCCACCGATTTATACAACTGTGATTTTGGTGGTTCTGGCAGCAGTGATCGTGCTTCGAAAGAATGCAACAGTAAAGGTTCTGGATGTTGTTGTTCCGATTATGGCAGTGTGTTATTTCCTGATCACAGTATTTTTGATCCTTACGAATCTGTCCAGCATACCGGGTGTGTTCTCACGTATTTTTGAGGAAGCATTTGGAGTCCGTCAGGTGGCAGCAGGTGGTTTTGGAGCTGTTTTGATGAATGGAGTGAAGAGAGGATTGTTCTCAAATGAAGCTGGTTCAGGATCTGCTCCATGTGCAGCGGCTGCGGCAGAGTGTGATCTCCCGGTAAAGGCAGGACTTGTTCAGGCATTGGGCGTATTTATCGACACAATTGTAATCTGCAGCTGTACAGCAATGATCATGTTGTTTGTTCCACAGGATCAGATTGAGGGACTTGCAGGAATGGAACTGCTTCAGACAGCGATGAGATATCATCTTGGAGAAGCAGGGGTGATTTTTATCGCAGTGATGCTGTTCCTGTTCAGTTTTTCTACATTTCTTGGAATTCTGTTTTATGCAAGAAGTAATGTGGCTTATCTGTTTGGAGACAACTGGGCATCCCAGACAGCATATAAAGTGCTCGCACTTGTGATGTTATTCATCGGAGGAATCGCAGCGTACACATTTGTATGGGATCTGGGCGATGTCGGGATCGGGCTGATGACGGTATTCAATACAGTGATCCTGTATCTGATGGGTGGCCAGGCGTTGGATGAGCTGAAGAAATATGAAGCAGTGAGAAAAGAACAAAAGAAAAAGAATTAAAAAAAATAAGTTCAGTCGAATTGTTTGACTGAACTTATTTTAATGGTGTTTTTATTTTTCTTTCTTTGAGAAAAATCTTTTTTTTTCTTCTTTTTCTCTGGAATATCAAGACCACCGCGGACACTCTTAATGCCTGTGATATAGATACCACTTACAACGACTTTCGCTTCTTTCTTCACCGGAAGAACTTCGAAAACCTTTGCATCACATCAGAGTCATAACCTTTGGTCCAACCTTTGCTTTTACAACCGGTACTTTAGAACGTCTTAAATACTTTGGTGTATTCTCAAGAACAACGGCCGGGAGTCCTGCATCTTTTAGCTTCATCTTCTTTTTATCAATAATGAGCATGCTGACGGTCTGCGCAACTGCGTCCATCTGCTGTTGCTGTTCAGCCTGCTTCTTCTGCGCTTTCTTTCCGAAGAAATAGAGTGCTACGCAAACCCCGATGAGAACTACGAGGACGATGAGCATGATTATCATAGGTGTACTCACGATAAAACCCTCCTATATACTATTTTCCGCTTAATTCGCATTTAATATTGTAACATTCTTTATTACAAAGTGCAAGCAGACAGGGGACAATTTTACAATTTGGGGTTACTTTTAAGACGTAAACCGAGTATACTATGTATTATGGCGGTTTATTATTGTTTGCAGCAAGATAGAGATAGCAGCGCTGGCGTTACTGTTCACTCCCGTGTCAATCACTTTGCTGATTGACACGGAGGATGCGTGTTTTGACTCCATCGCCAAAGGCGATTTAAAATGGCGAGATGCGTTGCTGGTCGCACATCGTGTGAACAGTAACGCGCTGTCCGAAGAATGTGATAGGGTATAGTGAGCAATAATATTTTCACGTTGATTAAGAGAAAGGAAGAGTTGAATGGCAGAGACAATATGGAACACAGTGGTGATGGTTTTTCATTTTATTATGAAGAATATCGTTATCATTAATATTCTTTTTATCTCTGATTATTGTATTCTTTGAAAGAAGATCACCGCAGGCAGTATGGACCTGGCTGCTTTTGCTTTATTTTATTCCGATTGTCGGATTTATTCTATATCTGATCATGGGGCAGGATTATCACAAGAATAAGATGTTCAAGGCAAAGGAGATTGAAGGTGAGCTGAAATACGCTGTGCGAAGGCAGGAGGAAACCATTTATCACAGGCAGCTGAAGATGACGAGTCCGGCACTTAACCGGTTCCGGGATCTTGTGCTGTATAATCTGGAGGCTGGACAGGCAGTTCTGACAGATAATAATGATATCCGTATTTATACAGATGGTAAAGAGAAGTTTCATGCACTGATCGAGGAAATGAAACGTGCGAAGAAATATATCCATGTACAGTATTATATTATCAGGAACGATGAAGTGTGGCAGGATATAGAGAAGGTATTGATCGAGAAAAGCACATGAAGGTGTAGAAGTCAGAGTTTTGTTTGACAGTATGGGATGTCGTACCATGCACAAAAGAGATGGGGACAGGCTGAAATGCGAAGGAATTCGGGTCGCAGAATTCTTCCCGGCGATTCTGGGACAGCTTCAGATGCGTGTGAATTATCGAAATCACAGAAAGATTGTCGTGATTGATGGAAAGGTTGGCTTTGTTGGTGGTTTCAATGTAGGCAGGGAATATATTGGAAAAGACGAAAAGTTTGGTTATTGGAGAGATACACATTTGTGTATTGAAGGTGCAGCGGTCACATCTCTTGCAGTGAGGTTTGTCCTGGATTGGAATTATGCAGCTCATGAGAACTTGTTTTTGGAAGATCATTTGTTTGAGATTCCGCAGTATGACAGGCATGGATTTGATCCGGTACAGATTATCTCAAGTGGACCGGACTCACAGACGAAGACAATCCATGACAATTATCTTCATCTGATCCACAGTGCAAGAAATCATGTCTATATACAGACACCGTATTTCATACCGGATGCGTCCATTCTGGATGCGTTGAAGATTGCAAGCAGATCCGGGGTAGATGTCAGAATTATGATCCCATGCAAACCAGATCATCCATTTGTTTACTGGGCAACCTATTCTTATATTGGGGAGATGGTTGCAGCAGGCGCAAAATGTTATGTCTATAATAATGGATTCCTTCACGCAAAGACATTATCAGTAGATGGCATGGTTGCCTGTGTAGGTACAGCGAATATGGACATCCGAAGTTTTGGCCTGAATTTTGAAGTGAATGCAACAATCTATAGTGAGCGTACAGTGCAGAGGCTGGAAAGAGCTTTTGAGAATGATATGACAATGAGTACGCAGGTGACACGAAAGATATATGAGGAGAGGAATTTACTGATCCGGTTCAAGGAACAGTTTTCCAGATTACTGTCACCACTTTTATAGTGGATAAGACAAAAAATAAAAAAGAGATTATAAAAAGAGGAGAAACAGGAAAATGAAAAAAAAAGAGTGATTGCGGTTCTTACAGCGGTTCTGATGACAGCATCTTTAGTAGGATGCGGAAGTGGTAAGTTGTCTAATGATTATGTGACAGTGAACAAATATAAAGGACTTGAAGTAACAGAGGTTGCCAAAAACGAGGTGTCCGATGATTCTGTAGAGCAGGAGGTACAGTCTAGACTGGAAGCTGCTGCGACAGAACAGGATGTAACAGACCGCGCGGCACAGAGTGGAGACTGGGTAAATATTGATTATACAGGCACGATGGATGGAACTGCATTTGACGGTGGTTCAGCTACAGGATATGATCTGGAGCTTGGATCAGGTTCATTTATCGGAGCATCCGGAGATTACCAGGGATTTGAAGATCAGATCGTGGGACATAATACAGGTGAAGAATTTGATATCACTGTACAGTTTCCGGAGGGATATCCGAGTGCGGATCTTGCGGGAAAACCGGCGAATTTTCACATTGTATTGAATAAGATTTATCAGAAAGTAGCACCGGAGCTTACAGACGAGTGGGTTGTGAATAATAGTGAAAGCAGCAAGACGGTTGATGAATACAAGGAAGAGGTGAAAAATTCTCTTCAGGAGCAGCAGGACGATTCAGGTAATTCACAGTTGAAACAAGAAGTACAGACTGCTTTACTGGATCAGATAGAGGTAAATAAATATCCTGACGGTGCAGTAGATGAGCAGGTGAAACAGGCAAATGATTACTATACACAGATTGCACAGATGTACGGAGTAGAGCTGAGTGATTTTATTACAACTTATCTGAAGATGACAGAAGATCAATTTAACGAAAAAATTGAAGACTCAGCAAGCAGGCTGTTCAGCTTGAAGAAGCTGTAAAACTGATCGCCAAGAAAGAGAAACTGGAACCGTCTGATAAGGAATATAAAGAAGGAATGCAGGAGTATGCGGACAAAGCCGGAGCAGATCTGGATACCTACAAAGAGCAGGTGGGAGAAGATGTTCTGAAAGATGCAATCCTTCGTGATAAAGTACTGGATTATCTGGTAGACAATTGCGTACAGGTAGAGCAGTCCGATAAAAATTAAAGGGGAATAAAGGAGGAACAAAAAGCATGATTAAAATGGAGAATGATGTGCTTAGCGTAGAGATTGCTGAGCACGGTGCAGAGCTGACCAAACTGTATAACAAAAAAACAGGTACAGATCTTCTCTGGGATGCAGAACCCAAATTTTGGAAACGTCATTCACCGGTGCTATTTCCAAATGTGGGAAAAACCTATAAGAACACAGTGAAGATCAACGGCACACAGTATCCGACATCACAGCATGGATTTGCAAGAGACAGTGAGTTCAAATGTATTCATGCAGGCAAAGAAACATCAACCTTTCTTCTGACATCAACAGAAGAGATGAAGGAAGTTTATCCATTTGATTTTGAACTTTTCATTACTTATACACTGGAAAAAAAAATGTACTTCATGTAAAATGGGAAGTAAAGAATCCGTCTGATGAGACAATTTATTTCACAATCGGAGCGCATCCGGCCTTCCGCTTTGCAAAGAACGAGGAAGGAAAGACAGATTATATTCTAAAGTTCCCTGGAAAAGAAGAATTAAAATATTGTCTGATCAATATGAAAGAAATGGCTCCTGATCCGGAAGAACTGCATGAGATGAAACTGGAAGAGGAGACTTACCCATTGACGGAAGAACTTTTTGAGAACGATGCGTTGATCTTTGATAATACGCAGATTGAAGAAGCATGGATCTGTCATAAAGACGGAACTCCGTATGTGGGAGTTAAGTCAGAAGGATTCCCAAGCTATGGAATCTGGTCTGTAAAAGACGCACCGTTTGTCTGCCTGGAACCATGGATGGGAAGATGCGATAATATTGGATTTGATAAAGAAATCTCTGAGAAGCCTGGAATTAACAAGGTGGAGAGCGGAGAGACTTTTGAAAAAGAATATCAGATCGTTGTTGCAATATGAGAATTCAGGCATACTGAGAATAGTATCCTGTGGAAAGGAAAAGCCCCCGTTAACCGGAGGCTTTTTTCTTTTCATTCTCTTGATCACTTTCAGACGCGTGAACTCTTCACGCTCTTTTTTCTTCCAGTGCATTGGTGATCGAATAGACCAGATTTGAATACATTGGAATTGTAATGTTCTGGAGAGCATTTGCTCGTTTCTGCGTCTTCTTGATATTACTTGCAAGACGGTAAGCAGCGTTTTCAACCATGGAAAGCTTGATCGTAAGGTCTTTTACCTTGCGGAAGGCCTCACGGGCAATATCAATCGATTCCTTTGTGGTACTGAAGGCATAGGTCGGCTGATCGGCGTCCGGTACATTTCACATGAGGAATCTCGGTTCCCATGATACTTCGCGTCTGGATCGTTATGGAATTTTCAATCGGTACAGTGTAGGCGAGCTGTTCTACCATGCTGATACCGTTTTCGATATTAGCACGCTGCAGACATTGATACGCATAAGTAAATGTTGAATCAATCTCTTCCTGTATGGTGCGTGCTTCTTCAATCAGATCCATCAGTTCACGAATCAGGATGTTACGCTTCTTATCCATCAGATCATAACCCTGCCGGGCAAGTGCAAGAGAGTTCTTGGCCAGCATCAGATTACCCTTTGTTGGAAATGTACGTGGATCCATGAAGCTCCCTCCTTTCCCTAGTCTTCTACAGCAGGTTTATAGTATTTATCAAGAATCTTCGTATCAACACGGTCGAGTTCTTCTCTAGGGAGTTTTCCTAAAAGTTTCCATCCCAGATCCAAAGTCTCTTCCATCGTACGGTTCTCATTAACACCCTGACCGATGTAGTGTTGTTCAAAGTCGATTCCGAATTCCAGATATTTCTTATCCAGTGGTGACAATTCATCTTCACCGATAACGGAGGCCAGGTTTCTTGCATCTCCTACTTTTGCATAAGCGGAGAATAACTGATTGGCAAGATCCTGATGATCTTCACGTGTAAAACCTTCTCCGATACCGTCCTTCATAAGACGGGACAGGGATGGCAGGATATTGATCGGAGGATAGATTGACTGCCCATGGAGCGGGCGGTCAAGTACAATCTGTCCCTCGGTGATATATCCCGTCAGGTCAGGAATCGGATGCGTGATATCGTCGTTTGGCATAGTCAAGATCGGAAGCTGTGTTACAGATCCGTTTACGCCTTGTACAATACCGGCACGCTCGTAGATGGTTGCCAGTTCACTATACAGATATCCCGGGAATCCTTTACGGCTAGGAATTTCTCCTTTTGAGGAAGAGACCTCACGCATGGCTTCTGCGAAAGAAGTCATATCGGTAAGGATAACGAGGATATGCATATTTTGTTCAAATGCCAGATATTCCGCAACAGTCAGCGCCACTTTTGGAGTGATCAGACGTTCTACAACCGGGTCATTTGCCAGATTCAAAAACATTGCTACATGATCGGCAACACCGCTTTCTTCAAATGTGTTACGGAAGAAATCAGCAACGTCATGTTTAACACCCATAGCAGCGAATACGATTGCAAATTTTTCATCAGAATCGCTTCCCAGAGAAGCCTGTTTTACGATCTGTGCGGCAAGCTGATCGTGCGGAAGACCGTTGCCGGAGAAAATCGGCAGCTTCTGTCCACGAATCAGAGTTGTCAGTCCGTCGATCGCGGAAATTCCGGTGTGGATATAGTTTCTTGGGTATTCTCTGCGGACCGGGTTGAGCGGAAGTCCGTTCACATCTCTTTTTAAAGTGGAGACAAGCGGCCCGAGGTCATCGATCGGCTGTCCGATACCGTTGAAGGTACGGCCAAGGATATCCGGGGAGAGTGCAATCTCCATCGGGTCGGTCAGTTTCGTATGTGTATTTTTCAGGGACATATTTTCAGAACCTTCGAAGACCTGGATTACTGCCTTGTCTTCGTAAATCTCTACAATACGTCCTATTTTGCGTTCTGTGCCGTCTACGACAAATTCTACGATCTCATCGTAAAAGGCGTCCTGTACGCCCTCTAACACGATCAGAGGGCCGTTGATACTGCTTAAGCCAAGATATTCAATTGACATGATAGTGGTCCCTCCTTATGCATTTTTCTCAAGTACGTGCTGATAGAAAGCGTCAATATCTCTGTGATACTGTGCAAACATTTCCGGGCGGTCGTTCGGAACATCGTATTTGATCGCAATGACACGATCGAAAATATTCTCAGATTTTAATACGGACATCGGATGTCCCATTGTGACAAGGGTACGTGCCTGCTTGTAAAGGTACAGGATCGTATCCATCATCAGGAACTGTTTTTCCATAGAAACGCAGGTGTCATCCGGGTGGAATGCATTTTGCTGCAGGAAACCAAGACGAATCACACGGGCAATCTCAAGGACAAGTTTCTGATCATCCGGGAGTACGTCGCTTCCGATCAGTTTTACAATCTCAAGAAGACTGCTTTCCTGATTCAAAAGTGCCATCAGACGGTTGCGGTAATCAACGAATTTCGGAGATACATTGTCCTGATACCAGTGACTTAAGTCGTTCAGATACTCACTGTAACTGGTCAGCCAGTGGATGGCGGGGAAATGTCTTTCATGGGCGAGCCCCTTATCCAGTCCCCAGAAGCAGCGGACAAAACGTTTGGTATTCTGCGTAACCGGCTCGGAGAAGTCACCACCCTGTGGGGAGACAGCACCGATGATCGTGACAGAACCGTCTGTTCCGTTCAGGTTATGCATCATTCCGGCGCGCTCGTAGAACGCAGACAGACGGGACGCAAGATAAGCCGGGAAACCTTCCTCTGCAGGCATCTCTTCCAGACGTCCGGAAAGTTCTCGAAGAGCTTCAGCCCAACGGGAAGTGGAGTCGGCCATGATCGCTACATCGTAGCCCATGTCACGGTAATATTCTGCCAGAGTGAGTCCGGTGTAAATGCTGGCTTCACGGGCAGCAACAGGCATGTTGGAAGTATTGGCAATCAGTGTAGTACGGTCCATCAGAGGTTTGCCGGTACGAGGATCGGTCAGTTCACTGAACTCTTCCAAAACCTGTGTCATCTCATTTCCACGCTCACCGCATCCGATATAAATGATGATATCCGCATCCGCCCACTTGGCGATCTGATGCTGGGTCATGGTCTTTCCGGTTCCGAATCCACCCGGGATTGCGGCAGTACCGCCTTTGGCGATCGGAAACATGGTATCGATGATACGCTGTCCGGTAACAAGCGGGACGGATGCCGGAAAACGATGATGTGTCGGTCTTGGAGTACGAATCGGCCAATGCTGAGTCATTGTCAGTTCTTTTTCTCCTGTCCGTTAGGCAGTTCCAGGCGAACCAGAGGCTCGTCAATTGTTATTCACCGTCTGCAACAGTCACAAGAACAGTTCCCTCTACTTCAGGAGGAACCATACATTTATGAGTGATCGCATGTGTTTCAGGAACTTCTGCGATAATATCACCCGCATGGAGATAATCTCCCTGTTTTACAGTGATGTGTGTTTTCCATTTCTTTGTACGGTCCAGAGAATCGACACTGACACCGCGTGTGATAAATGCGCCGCCGGAGGATTCTGCGATATCTTCCAGTGGACGTTCGATACCATCAAAAATGTTGTTCAGGATACCGGGTGCAAGTGTTACGGATACAGGGCTTCCGCTGGCAATAACTTCTTCGCCCGGGCGAAGCCCCGTTGTTTCCTCATAAACCTGAACGGTTGTCATATCTTTATCCAGTGCAATGACTTCTCCGACTAACTTCTGTTCTCCGACATAGACCATCTCGGACATACGGAATCCTGTGTTGCCTTTCAGATAAATGACGGGACCATTGATGCCGTAAATTTTCGCTGTCTTAAGCAATGCCCACCTCCTAAAAATACAAATTTGTCATACTGTTCTTTCAGCTGTGTGCTGAAGGAATTATCGATCAAAATGTTGCGGGAACGGATGACAGCACGGACACCGCCCCGGAAATCTTCGGCGCTGATCGTCAGATGAACGCTTGTAGCATCTTCCAGATCAGAACGTCTTTTTTCATCAGTTGGGTTAATATAGATTGTAAGCTCATCATTTCCGGCAAAAGCCACCGCTTTGCGGATGCATTTGATAAGAAAATCATCATAAGCTTCTGTCTTCATAAATTCATCGATTAATGCGTCTGCTTCCTCGAAGATCTTGTCTTTCAATTCCTGCTGAACCTTGTTTTGACGACGTTTGATCTCCAGCTGGGACTTGGCGAGCGCCTGATTCAGTGAGAGCTTCGCATTGGCAGCTTCCGCCTTGATGCGAGTTTCTGACTGTCTTGTGGCTTCTGCCTTATGATCTTCGAAAACCTTCTCCAAGGCAGCCTGATGGGTGTCAATGATGACATTTCCCTCTAAGCGGGCCTGCTCCATGGATGTGGTTTGCAGGTGTGCGATTTTTTTCTTCCAGAGTCAAGAGGAATCCCTCCTTTAGTTCGTAATATAATTGCGTTTATAATTTCAGCCCGATCGCCTCAGTGATATATGAGGTGATAAAGTCTTTCTGACGACCGGTTCCGTGGCGGTCAGGAATTTCGATCAATAACGGCATCTTTCGCTCCAATCGGAAAGTGTCGATAATGTCAGGAAATTCCTGACCGAACTTCTCAGTCAGAAGAACAATGCCGACAGTCGGATCGGAAAGCACTTTTTCCAAAGCTTGTTTCAGCTCATCCCGTTCGTGGACGACAACTCCGTCTACACCGGCAAGACGCATTCCGGTGTAAGTGTCGACATTGTCACTGATCAGATACATTTTCATAGGCGGCTCCTTTCTGTTGAAAATCAGAAATTAGAGATTTCCTAAGATCATGAAAGAGATGATCAGTCCGTACAGACAAACACCTTCGGCAAGTCCTACGAAGATCAAGGATTTACCAAGAACGCTGGAATCCTCGCTGATTGCTCCAAGTGCTGCGCTGGCTGCACTTGCAACAGCGATACCACCGCCGATACAGGAAAGACCTGTAACAAGTGCGGCTGCAAGATATCCCATTCCTGTTGCGATTGTAGCACCGGAAGATGCGGCAGCTTCAGCAGCCTGTACATTTGCCGGACCTGCAAGCATCATGATAGATGCAATGGCAAATGCGCCGAAGAAGAAAAATGCGTTGACACCGATTGTACGTTTGTAGCGTTTTTTGTTCTTTTCACCGATCAGATAATATCCGAATGGGATGATGATACTTAAAACAAGTGCTGCGATAAAGATGATTTTTGTTACTAAACTCATAGTGGAATCCTCCTGATTTCTATACATTTTATGGCTGTCATAGATTTAAGCCAGACAGTTATTTCGTTTTCTTTTTTGTATATGGGTCGAATGCACGTCCGCTTCCTTTGTAGAAACGGGAGAACATCTCGTAGTATTCCAGACGAAGTACCTGAATACCAACGATCAGTCCTTCGAATCCGCATACGAACAGGTTGCCAAAGATCACTCCGAACCAGTTCGGATTTCCGCTTTCAGCGCCGGCCAGCTGAAGTACTACTTCCATGATAGCGGCATGGCTGACAGCAAATGCACCGATACGGATAAAGGAAAATAGTGTTTGAAAAATAACTGAGCAATGTCTCAAACATCTCGAAAAAGCCTTGCACAGCGTACATTCCGGGACCTGTTTCCATTTTGTCGGCACGTTTCTCGATCATGCGGGTCAGAGGCTCTCTCAGGAAAATGAGAAGCAGTGGAACACCAAACATGATACCCATGACAATACCACCCGGAAGCGGATTGCCTGTCATAAAGAGAACGATGGTTGCTACAACGGCAATGTAGAAAATAAGTCCTGCCACACCGTTTGGATCAAACCAGGTACTTTCGATATCTTTGCTTCTTGCGGCATTGATAATTGTAGGATCATCGCTACGATGATCAGGAACATACCAAATGCGACAGCAACGATAAACACTGTGTTCAGTTTGCCGAGGAACGGCAGTGTAGTCATATGGTCGATTGGTCGTATCCACAATGGTTCAATGATGTCTTCAAATCCGAAAATACTTCCGAACATAAATCCGAAGATTGTGGAAAATACACCGGCAGTTGCGATAATTCCGGCAAGTGGAGCTTTCTTAAAGTGATAGATCAAGGCTCCACCGATTAAAAGCAAAAGCCCCTGTCCGACATCTCCGAACATAACTCCGAAAATAAAGGAGTATGTGATCGCTACGAAAATGGTTGGATCCATCTCGTTGTGAGCAGGAAGACCATACATCTGAATGTACATCTCAAATGGTTTGAATAGCTTCGGATTTTCCAGTTTTGTCGGCGGTTCTCCGAAGTATGCATCATGATCGTCTTCGACAACGACAAAGACTTTGTCATCATCTTTGATTTCTTCCAAAAACTTCTCTACATCATCTTCTGCCATCCATCCGCAGAGGATATAAGAATCATCCTGGCTGTCTTTCATCCGGGCAGCCATCTTACGGATGTCAAAGTTCTTGGAGAGTTCCTCCAGACGGTTTTTCGCTGCAATAAGCTGTGGTGCCCGGTCAGAAAGCATCTCACCGGCTTCTTTATCTAGATCCTGGATCTCCAGATTGATCCGAGCAATGTCCCGTTCCAGTGACTGGTAAGCGAAAGACGGAGTTCCTTCAAATTCATCTTTCAGCTCGATGCGTTCAAAATGCAGAGAACGGAACACAGCATCTACCTTTTGTGCTTCTCCCGGAGAAACGAAGTAAGCGCCGTATACGAAGCTTTCATCGCGTTCACCTTCAACGAAGATTGCACTTAAATCATCCATCAGATATTTATTCATCTTGTGATAAGATTCCAGCGCGATCCGTCCAAAACGATATGTAATATATCGATATCCGAGGACCTTGTGAAGATCACAGTCGAGGGCGGAATGGGGAGAGCAGTTGCTGTTTGGCACGGAGCTCTTCAATCTTAGCCTTCTTTTTCTCTTTCTTTGCCTGCAGACCTTCATAATCCTCGCAGGCTTTGCGAACAACTTCAAACATGTCGTCAAGACCTAAAGAATCATCCGGTGTAACATCATCTACATTCGGAAGATAACCGACGAACTGAGTTGCCTGGGCAAGCACATCCCGGTACGGATTAAGCTCTACGAACGGGCGAAGATTATCGACTGTCTTAAGCTCGGACAGTGCGGACTCCAGCTGGATCTCATAACGTGAGAGATACAAGTCTGTGACACGGTCGATATCATCCCGCGGACCGGAAATGTTGATAAATTTCATTTTAACAATCATTGGGTTCTACCTCCAACGTACGCTAACGTCTCGCCCGGTGTCAGTCCGTAACGGATGCATTCCAGAGCGGTAGTCAGCTTTTTGATTTCTTCTTCTTTTAAGAAGAGGTAAGTGTTGACAGCGGCGATGGAGTATGGATTCCGCCTTCTGTCAATAGTGTACAGATGATGGAGACATTCTGAATACATTTGCTCCATAGTAAGCTGCTCAGTGGATTCATAGCGGCGGGCATAAGGCGTCTGATTGCATAGTGTCTGCAATTCCTCTAATGTTGTTGCCTCGACCATTCCTTTGATCTGGTCGGTTGACAGACGGTAGTGGATCGGAAGAATCAGCTGGTAAATATCAGCAGGTTTCATATTAAAATATTTCTTCGCTCTGTAGATCCACTGCATGTTGAGCAGATCGATCTGAGTGCCGCAATCCCGCTGGTATAATTCCTTGTCTTCCTTTTTCAGGACTTTTTTCCGTGCTTTCCAAAGAGTTGTAAAATAATAAAGATTTAATGCCAGATCGTAGTCATAAAAAGAGTGACCGAAGGGGAATCCTTTAATTTCTTTAAAGGTTCATAATATTCTGTCTCCTTTAATGTCTCGATCAGTTCATCTGTGGTGCGTGAGGTGATCAGTTTTTCGATCGATATCTGCGAATATCGATCAAAGAAAGGACGTTTGTAATCAAGATCAAAAGGTTTCTGATAATGGTTGATCACAATCCTTAAACAATAATTGATCAGCTCGATTTCATAAGATTTCAGACGTAGCTTCATAAGCTTGCGCTGCTTCTGTCCGCAAAAAGCGATAAAGCTTTGCGTAGTCGCGGTAAAGTGAACGAGTCAGAATCTTCTCAATGCTTCCTCTGTGAAGCTGTTCGGGGGCCAGCTCTTCTAAAATATCTGCGTAAGCTGTCTCCTTCTTCAGATATTCAACTACCTCGGGAACATTGTGTAGAGAAGCGATTTCCTCAAACTGAGCCGGGGTGAGAAGCTTAGCTTCCATTGCCCGGGTTTTCGTTACGATACCACTGTATTCCAGTAGATTTCCCATAGGCTACACCTCAGTGATCCGTCGGAGAATCTCATGAGCATAATCAGAATGCTTTTCATCGTATTCCTTCTGCAGGGCATTAAGTTCATCCTGACTCTCCTGACTTTGCCCGGATAAGATCCGTGAGGTCTCCGCTTCCAGTTTGTCACGAATTTCTTGAATCTGCCGCTGCGTATCGGCTTCAAGCTCTTTGTCGAAATCCATCCGCTTTTTGTCAAAATTTTCATCTAATGCGGACTTTTCGGCTTCTGCATGTTGCACGATTGCAGATGCGGCGGATTCAATCTCTGTCAATTTGTTTATAATAGAGTCCATAACCAGCCTCCTTTTTGTTAGAAATTCATAATATCTTTTATAATACACCTTTTGGAGAAAATTACAAGCAATCTGAAAAGATAATTTATGTTAAATATCCAAAGGTATTGGAGATAGAGACTGTGAGTCTGAGAATGTCATTAGTATTCTTCAAAATGGCTTTCTTGTGTGGACAGTAATTAGTTGTGAGATGAGAAAAATCATGTTATGATAAGACCTGAAATAATCCGCAGATATCAAAGAAGGTTTTACCTTATATATAGAAAGTACGCAGTAATGCTGTGGTGAAGAACAGGAGAAAAATAGCAGATGAGATTAAGAAATATACCAAGAGCAGATGGCGTGATCGATGCACATCGTGCTGTGATCAAGAAACCAGAGGAGCAGAGAGGACAGTGGGCTCAGGTCTTTGGAAATGAGAAACCAATTCAGATTGAAATCGGAATGGGAAAGGGTCAGTTTATTTTGAATATGGCTAAGGCTCACCCGGAGATCAATTTTATTGAATTGAACGTTATTCCAGCGTCCTGCTTCGTGCACTTGAAAAATATGATACAGAGGAATTTGAAAATCTTGAGAAGATCCGTTTTATTTGCATGGATGCAAGAGAGATTGAAGCAGTGTTTGCACCGGCAGAGGTGGATAAGATCTTCTTGAACTTCTCAGATCCGTGGCCAAAGGCTAGACATGCGAAACGTAGATTAACATCAACAGAATTCCTTGCAAGATATGAGAAGGTTCTTGTGGAAAATGGAAGAGTAGAATTTAAGACAGATAATACTGAACTTTTCAACTTTTCTCTGGAACAGGTGAAAGAAGCTGGATGGGAACTGCTTGCTTATACTTACGATCTGCATCATCAGGAAGAGATGAATAAGGGGAATATTATGACAGAATATGAGCAGAAATTCTCAGAGAAGGGAAATCCAATCAATAAGCTGATCGCACAGAGAAAATAAGCATCATATATTATATAGAAAGAGTAGAATTCACAGGAGAACAGGATGAGACGGGGAAAATGTTGGAAAGCTGGGATCCGTGAGTTGTGTTATTGCCATCAGAGACTGAATCGAAGGATTGTCTGCATTTGCAGATCCTTCGAGGAGGTGTATCGAATTTTAAATAGGGGATATTGCAACAAAGACACGGGAAAGAAGAAACGTTGCTGATATCGTCTAAATTGTATATGAAATTAATAATTTTGAAAAAAATGAAAAAATTTGAAAAAAGGGGTTGCATTCTGGCAACAACTGATATATAATACTATTTGTGTTGAGGAACACGAGACACAAAAACAAAAGAATGCGCGATTAGCTCAGTTGGTAGAGCACCTGACTCTTAATCAGGGTGTCCAGGGGTTCGAACCCCTGATCGCGCACTAGCAATCACTGTTTTTACAGACATAGGAGCTGTGGGGACGGTGATTTTTTGTGCGCTGGAAAGCCTTGATTTACAAGGGTTTCACGGCTTTTTGACATGTTACTGCAAGTAATTTTCAGTGGTGCAGACACAATAGAAAAAAGAATATGCGTTCGTGTTACAGTGTGTTACACCTACGCAATGAGAGTAAAAAAGAGGGAAAGTGTTACAGTTTTATGTTACACTTTCCCTCAAAAGTTATAATGAAAGTGCTTTTTCAAATTGCATTTTCTTTTCATCCTCTTCCAAGGTGTCGTAACAGTAGTTGTTGTAAGTGGTTCTCTCATCCGCATGTCCTGCTGCCTGTCTTACAGTGTTGATGTTGACTCCGTTTGATATCAAGGACACAAATGTTTTACGAGCCTTGTGAGAGCTCTTCTGAATTATTCCCAACTTTTTACAATATTTTGTATACAATGTTGAGATACAACGTTCTGTCAGTGGTTTATCGTTGATTGAAAAGATATAACCATTATCAGGATAGTGATGGTCCTTTTGATATTGTCTTGCAGTATCAATTAATTTCTGAGCTTCAGAAGTTAGCGGAACAAATCGATCACCGGCAGCGGTTTTTGTGTGAGATACAACTTCTGCGGTATCACGTCGAAGCATCCGCTGGATATGGATGTAGCCATTCTGTTCTGTAAGATCTTCATAGCGAATCACGCATAACTCACTGATTCGAATTCCTGTCTGAAATTGGAATAACAAGGCCAGCGGAGCTAGGACATAGTTCTTTGTTTCATTGTAGGAATCATCCCAGGCTAATGGGAGAATACTCTTTTGTTCTGATTTTAGAAAGACCTGTGTTTCATCTTGTTTTTTTTGAACTTTGCGAAACATCTGTTGTGAATCAATCTTTACAGAACTAAATGGATTAGAGGAAATATATCCCTTATCGACAGCATAATTCAAGCATTGCCGCATAATCACTGTAATGTTGTAGTAAGCGTTTTTAGTCAGGTTGTTATCCTGAATTAGCTTATGAGCCCAGCAATCTAAAGTAAGCTTATCCAATTTAATTAACGGAATCTGGATGATATCAGTATCCTTGTAATGTGTATTCCAATCGGACTGAATTCGCGTAATATATGTTTCAGCAGTTGTATGGAGACGTTTGTATTCCAACCAATTCGGAAAGATATCATCTAATGTAAGCTTCTTAATATCCAGTTGATTTTCCTCTTCACTAAAAGCTGTTACAATAGTAGCTTCAAGGTTCGCTCTATTGGTCTTGACGATCAGTCGCTTTCCACGTGCAGCAGATGCATCCGGGAGATAGGTTCTCCAGCGATTATCTTTTCCTTGCCAGATACTGTAAGGATGATTCTCTAAAATCTTTTTCCTTTTGTTTTTTCATTTGTTCACGCACAGCGTCCATGCTAATGATACCGTGTTCTAAAGCAAAATTCAATGCTTCGTAATCTGAAATAGTAGCATTTTCATTCATAGAAAGTTCTCCTTTTCTGTTTTGGAGAATATGGGAGTTTTCTGGAAAAGAAATCTTGAATTAACAATAGAACAACAAGTAGAGTCTTATGTAGATGCAGGAATAGAGAGTACATCTTATGGAGTACTTGCATTCATCCGATGAGGAGTGGACAGTGTTCGTAGATGTTTTTGATAAGTTGATTCAAAATAATAATAACGTAGTTAGTCTTACGGCAATGGATTTTCGCGTATAATATGGTCTTGCTTCAAACGAAGACTATAACGTTTAAAACGGAACAATGTTCCGCTTTGTCAAGAAAAAAGAAAACTAGAGACAATGAAAAAGTGTTAGCAATGTTGATACAATTGGGGTGGTAAAAACACTTGAGCGAGCAACCAGCAGAAATTTATCTGCTGGCAGTTTTTATGCAGCTTGCAAATAAATTTCATGTTTTTCCATTGGTGTTAAAATTCCAAGATTCCTTTGCAAACGTTTGTTGTTGTAGTAATCTATATAATCTTCGATCATTTTTACGAGAGTACTTCTATCAGTGAATCGTTTTCCATAGTATCGCTCTCTCTTCAGAATTCCCCAAAACCCTTCCATTGGTCCATTGTCGATACATTTAGCAACTCGCGACATGCTTTGTATTATTCCAGCATTTACAAGTTTTGTATGAAATGTCCTGTTCGTATATTGGAACCCCCTGTCACTGTGAAACAGTGGCTGCGCACCAGGATTTCTAAGTAAAGCATTGTCTATCGTATCAAACACCAAAGCATTGTTGTTCTTATCACGAATAACATACGAAACAATCCGTCTATCATATAGATCCAGTATTGCACTTAGATAAACTTTATGCTTTTCCAATCCAATATAATAATGAAATTCTGTCACATCAGTGAGCCATTTTTCATTTGGTGCTTTGGCAGTGAACTCCCGATTAAGTATGTTTTCCGCTATATACTGAGGGTTTGCAGCCTGTCTTGTGCCTCCGTTGTTAGAATACTTGACAGTTGATTTTATATTAAGTTTACGGCAAATGCGTAATACACGTTTATCGTTTACATCAATACCATGATATCGTTCCAAATCATCTCTGATTCTTCGATAGCCTTTATCCGGTGAGTCTGTATGAATCTTTTCTATCTCGTCAGCAATAAGCCTATTCTTTTTTGCTCACTTTTAGGAATTTCTCTGTGTAGCCATTTATAATAAGCTGCTCTAGAAACATTACCAAGTTTACAAAGTGCAGCAACTGAATAATTATGATCTTCATGTTCTTCTTTGATTGCCTGATATATATGTTCATGACGGATCAGGCTTAGCCCCGCCTCCTCTCTATTTCTTCGAGTTTTTTTAAAAAAGATGCCTCCATTTCAGCACGTTCTTTCTCTGCTTTTAAAATTTTAACTTCAGCACGCAGCTTTTCTAATTCACTCATTTCATCGGGATGTTTTCGTTTGCCACGGTTATCTCTTAAAGCTTCCACTCCACCAGCTTCATATTTGACTATATAATTGCGAGCCTGTTGATAGGACACCTGGTATTGTTCTGCTGTTTGGGCATAATTACGATCATGTGCGATACAATACTGTACTATTTCAACCCGTTCTTCAAAAGTGGTTTTTTCTTCCTTTGGTCATGACAATGCTTCCTCCTGTTCCAGAAGATTTTAATTTTACATGACCATTATACTTCTTTATCCAAGTTTGTAACTTACCTTTTGAACGGATCCCGTATTTTTTGCAAATATCATTTTGAGAACCATGGCCTGCTAAATAATCTAAGACTGCTTGTTGTTTCAATTCTTTGGAATATTTTTTATTTCCTTTCAATGTGAATGCATTTACTCCCATAGATTCATAGTTTCGAATCCATTGTTGGACAGATGCAAGACTTACATCAAACATATCGGCAATTCGCCGTTGGCTTTCTTTTTCCATCCAGATATAGATTTACAGCATATCATTTTACAGAAAGCAGTATGACGATCCAGAACATTTTTTAGGTTATCAAAGAAAAGAATATATGTTATTGGTTAATCAAATCAAAATGATTGCAGACCGAATTGATTCCCCAAATGATGATTACGAAAAAATGATCGGTCTGTTCCATCAAAAAAATGGCAGGTATCTTAATGGAGATCGCTTATCTACAGGGAGCAGAAGACAGAGAGAAGATGCTGGAATAATCATTGTTTTTTAAATTGCACAATATCATTAGGTGTGCAATTTAAAACATCACAAAAAGATTTTCCAAAGTGTACATAGTGATTGATTGGTTATGTTTTAAATTATGGATAGTTCTTGAGCTGATATTATATTGAGTAATGAGCTTATAAGTTGTTATATTTTGTTGCTTCATAGTATTCCAAAGTGGAGCATAACTAATCATCCTATAATCTCCTGTGCTTTATAGTATAAAACTATTATGTAACTTTAAGAATGCCTTGAATATACTGAAAAATGTAACTATAATAGAACATAGGATTGTATGTTTTAATACAGAATATTTACATATACGAATGGAGAAAGGAAATGAAAAACAACACAGTAAAAAGAATCACAACAGCAGCAACAGCGGCAGCGGTTATTTCATCCAATCTGATCGCAGGTGTAGGCACTGTCGTTCACGCAGAGGAACTGCCGAACGCAAAAGAAGATGAGAAAGCAGATGCAGAAATCAAAGAACCAGTCAGCAAAAAAGATGCTTTAGACGCAGCAAAAAAGAAACAGGCTGAAACACAGGCAAAAGAAGATACTGCAAAGGCTGATTATGATAATGCTTCCTCTGAATCTGATGCAGCAAAGAAAGCAGCAGATGATGCAAAAATGGCAGCGAATGAGGCAGTGGCAAATGCACAGGCTGCATTCGAGAATGCAAAGACAGATGCATTAAATAAGGAAAAGGAAGCGCAGAATGCGTATGACGGTGCTTCTAAGGAAAAAAAGATGCAGCAGCTTTAAGCGCATCCCAGGCAAACAAAGCATTTGAGGAAGCACAGAAAGCCAAAGAGCAGGCAGCGAAAGAACTGGAAGCAGCAGAAGCAAAGATCTCTGTCACACAGGAAGACTTAAACAACAAGCAGGCAGCTTTGGATGCAGCTAACCAGACTTTGTCAGAGAAGCAGGGTGGTTTAAGTGAAGCACAGGCGCAGTTAGATCAGTTAAAGGCTGATATCAATTCCAGTGATGAGAAGATCGCAGAGTATCAGAAAGCTGTTGATGAAAAGCAGGCGGCCGTAGATAAGGCAGAAGCAGACCGTGCAGCAGCACAGAGTGCTTACGAATCCGCACAGGCAGCTTACGATCAGGCAAAGGCAGAAGCTGAGGCTGGTTCTCCGGAATTACAGGAAGCACAGCAGAAAGTGGGCGAAGCACAGGCAGCATTGGATACAGCCAAAGCAGATCGGGAAAACTGGAACACTAAGCTTTCCGATGCACAGAACAACTTAGCTTCCTTACAGGAACAGCTGGCAGCAGCTGAAGATGAAGAAACAAAAGCAGCACTGGAAGTAGAAATCGCACAGGCTCAGGCAGATGCAGCGAAAGCACAGGAAGAATTAAATACTGCCAATGCGAAAGTCGAAAGCACTCAGGCAGAGTTGGATTCCGCCAATGCAGCAGTGGCTGACGCTCAGAGTAAGAAAGATGCAGAAGATGCAAAGTTAAATGAACTGAATGAGACACTGACTACCGCAAAGGCTACCTACGACAATGCAAAAGAAGAAAAAGAAGACGCAGAGAAGATGAAGCAGCAGGCAGATCAGGCACTTCAAAGCGCACAGGCATTAAAGGCGAATGCGGATCAGTTACAGGCAGATGCTGAGAACAATCTTACATTAGCCAAGGATGAAGTGGCAGCAGCTCAGAGGGATGTTACTGCGAAACAGGCAGCAGTCAATGACGCACAGGCAGCTTACGAGCAAGCGCAGATCGCAGCCAAAGCTTCCAGAGAGCAGATTGCTAAGGGATCAGCAGGATACTTTGAACAGAATGGCAGCAACGGTGTCCTTCGCGTATTTAAGGATACTACATACAACCAGTATACCCATATGGGCGAATCTAAGGATGCAACATCTTTGGAGAACATGAAAACATCCCTTGAATGGATCAAAAATGCAATGAATTAAGAAAAGCGAATGGGCTTGACGAATTAAAAGTAAACGATTACCTGATGGCTGTTTCTCAGTATAGTGCAAATGCATCAGCTTATACTATGGAACACATCCGACAGTTTGGAGTTGGTGAAAATCTGGCATGGGGATGGACTGAGCATTTTGGTGGACCTTTCGCTGGATGGTATGATGAGGAAAAAGAACGCTACGAGAATGGCGGTTCCGATCACGATTGTGGGCATTATCTGAATATTATTAATAGCAAATATAAAGTGACTGGTTTCGCAGTCAATCAATACGGTCTTGATGACAAATACGCTGATCTTACGCATGAGCAGTCATTTATGACATATGATATCACGGAAAACGCTCTTTCTCTTGAAGAATATACTGCAAAATTCATGGAATATTACAACAAACTGATGGAAGCTCCAAACCTTGAGGAAGCTGCAAAAGCAAAACTGGACGAAGCAAAAGTTGCACTGGACGCCGCAAATGCAACCCTTGCCGCTGCCGAAGAAAAAGAAAAACAGGCAGCTGCCGAGCTAGAGACAAGAAAGCAGGAGACAGCCGCTGCCAAAGAAAAGGTTGAAGTAGCGGATGAAGACGCTATGTCCGCTGTCAATGAACTTGCAATTAAGGAAAATAACGTAAAGAGCGCAAAAGATTTCGTTGATTCAGCTCAGAATGATGTATATGAACAGCAGGCAAACGTAAACAACGCATCTCTGAATCTTGCAAATGCCAATAATCATGCTATGAATGCACAGGATCATCACAATGATGCGCTTACTGTACAGGCAGAAAAACAGAAAGCGTTTGAGGATGCGAAAGCTGCTTATGAAAAATACGTAAACGGAAAGAGAACAATGATCCCGACCGTAGCTGATGCAGAGAAAAGAGCTGAAAGATGCACAGGACAAGCTGGCTGGAACTCAGAACAAAGTAAAAGGTCTGAAAACGGACGTGGCAAATGCTGCAGAAACGATCGAAGACATCAAAGAAACAATCAAAACATGCGACCAGAATGTTTCCGAGAAAGCTGCAAAACTGGAAGAAGCAACAACAAACCGTGATGCGGTTGCAGATGCGATCAGTAAACATGTCGCAAATCCTCATGATGAGGCAGATGCAAAGAAAGCAGCATATGATCAGGCAGTAGCGGATCAGATTGCAGCAAATGACAGCTATGAAATTGAAAGAAAAGCATGGTATGATGAGGAAAACAATAATGTAGCATTGAAAGCTTCCCTTCCTAACGCAGAACAGAAAGTACAGGATGTGCAGGCGGAAGTTGAAAGTGCAACAACAGTTAGAGATAATGCCAAGGCGGATCTTAATCAGGCAACAGCGGATTACAGCAAGCTTCAGAGTGCCAAGGCGAAGGCTGAAAGCACAAAGGCTGACGAAGAGACAGCCAAAGCTGCTTATGATTCTGCAAAGAAAGCCTTGGATGATGCAACAGCGGATCTGAAGGCAAAACATGATGCACTTATGAAAGCAGCTGACCTCAAGAAAAGAAGTGAAGCGCTTTCCTATGAGGATGCCATGGAAAATGACATTACAGATGCAGACTTTGCTTACCTGAATGCTTCTACAGCAAATGTAAAGGCTCTTAAACTGGAGGCTCTGAATGCAGTTGACCTTTACAATGCCGCTTACCAGAGATTCCCGGATGCTGAGGCTGTTTACACGGATGCAAAAAAGGTCAATGCGGCAGCAATCGCTGAACTTGCGATCGCACAGGCAGACTATGATGCGGAAGTGAAAGCCGAGGAAGAGGCAAAGAAGAAAAAAGCTGAAGAGGAAGCTAAGAAAAAAGGCTGAGGAAGAAGCTAAGAAGAAAGCTGAAGAGGAAGCCAAGAAAAAGGCTGAGGAAGAGGCTAACAAAAAGCCAATAAAGATAGCAACAAGAAAACTGAGGATGTAAAAAAGACTCAGACAAATTCCACAGAAAAGACAGAGAGTGCGAAAACTCAGGACGCATCAATGCGAAAGAAAGTAACGCTCAAAGACTGGTGATTTTGCATCCCCATTCACATTTGCACTGACAGGAGCAGCTGCTCTTTATGCCGGAATCGTTGCTTACAGAAAGAGAAGAGACGCATAAGTCATTTACTACAATTTTCTTCTTGTTGTTTTTTATAAAGAGAGTCGCCCAATCGGGCGGCTCTTTCTGTTCATGGCAACAAGTTTTATGATTGAGATAGTTATTCCACATATTAGATAATTGGATTAGATGCTGAAAATGCGATATACTATTAGAAAAAATAGAAAGTCCGGGTGATTAAATGCTTAGGATGCCCACATTAAGAGGTCACAACCGAACGAACTCTGTTGTGACCATCCTGTCATTCCACGAAAAGACATCATGTTATTACGGAGAATGACTATTGTTTAATTCAGATCGGCTGTCATTTCTGCAACCATAGCCAGATTGTCGTTCGTACTCTGATCCATATCTATAACCTGAACATGAATCTGGTTTGTATCTGTCTGCTCAAACTGAAGCTGGATCTCATACATCCCATTTTCTGGATCTGTTGTTGTTCCGCCGAATTTTTCCAGCTTGTTTCCATCAGCATCTGTAAGAATCATCTGTACATTTTCATATTCTTCCGGTACTTCAAGATACAAATAAGTGGATGCCGGTGCTTTCACAATCTTACTTACTGTAAATCCATTGTTTGCTGTATTTACCTCATAAGTATTTAACAGGCTTGTGTCTGTATCTACCGTAAATTCAAGATTCCACTGACCTGTGATCAGATTTTCACCTTCTACATAAGTTGTCGGTTCGGATTGATTCTCTACCTTTGCATACAACTCCGTGAACTTAATATCTACAGTGGACTGATCTTTAAATGTGTTGTCCGTCAACCATCCGGCACTGATGTGCCCCAATCCGACAAAGCTTCCGTCTTCTGTTTTCTCCAGGGATAATTCAGCTCCGGCCTCTTCTCCATTTACATAAACCCGCTGGCTTTTCTCAGGCAATAAATAGTCCTTCTGATTTACCTGATCGTTATCTGTTGTTGCTGTCACAGTAAAATACATTTCATATCCATCACAATATGCATCTGATATTGTTACTGTCACGCCATTGCTTTCTGCTTCTGATCCCGGATTCTGCACACTTTCTGAATTGTCTGCAATTTTTCCATATGCTGTCTTATCCTTTTCACCGTATGGATTATTTTCCTTGTTTTTCTGCAGTTTTGCAAAGACATCTCCAATCACTGGAATATTCTTCGCTAGTACTGGGTTTGCATAAAATACGCTTCCTGACACTGCAATCACTGCTACCGCTGCTGCGGCCGCTGTCCATGCTCTTTTCTTCTTCTGATTGCCATTGTTTAGTTTTTTCATCGTAACATTCCCCTGTCCGATTTCTTTATATGCATCCTGAATTTTCTGTTCTACAACATCTGGGATTTCCGGGTTTTTTTCAATTCTTTTTTCATCTTTTCCTCAAATGACATCATCAAAACCTCCTTTTTGCTTTGCATTTTCTATCAGCTGCATTCTAAAAGCATCCTCTATTCAAATTGGAATTCCGGGTGTTCTTTCAGGTATAGCTTTTTCTATACTCCTCGGCCCCTGGAAAGTCTTGTCTTCACTTTGTTTTCATTCATCTGTAGTATTTGACTGATTTCCCGTATGCTCATCTCTTCTACATAATATAAAATCAATACAACCCGATATTGTTGTTCCATCTGGTCTAACAGCTCCAGAAAGTCTTCATTGATTGTTGCTGCTCCCGGTGGTGCTGCAATCTTTTCTTCTGCTTTCTTTCCTTTTTGCATCTTCTGCCCCATAATAGTCCTCAATTCCGACTACTTTCTTCTGTTCCTAAGCATCTGATTACAATTATTGATTAATATTCTGAGCAGCCATGTCTTAAAATACTGTGCTTTTTTTTTAATTCTCTCAGTTTTTCATAGCAAGTAAGGATGCTTTCCTGAATTGCATCAGCTGCATCAAAATCGTTTTTTTTAAAATACCGACTGCTACTTTATACATGGCTTGCTTATTTTCTTCTATCAATTCCACGAACGCCTGATCATCTCCCCTTTGCGCCCGCTTTACAAGAGACTTCATTTTATACGCCACCTTCTTTCAATTGTTTTCAAGCTTCAACTCAACCGATTGATACTTATTAGATGAATTTATGGCATAAAAAGTTTCAAAAAGAGTACAATCTATAGATAAAGAAAGAGTGATGGGAACAATAAAGCACGAAAAAATCTGTTGTAGATTTTTTTACAGGTGCTGGAACCGGAATTATTGTATCTTGCTTATTTTCACCGAATTCATCGGTAAGAACTACGGTTATTATTGTTGGAATTATAATGGTATGTATTGGATGGTATAAAAAATCAAAGAGTGACAAAAAGGTATTTCAATATATTAAAGAACATGATTAAATGAATTTTAAGTAGGAACTTTTCTATATTGTTTATCTATTATTGATTTTACTGTATTTTTCAGATTCAGTCCATATAGGAACTGTAACTAGCTAAAAATAATGAATATAACGTTGGTTTTATGGTAATATATAAGAAATACAGCGTGCATTTGGCGCGGAAATTGGAGGTTTCAATGGATAGAAAAGAATTGAACGATATTCTTAAAATCGGAGAAACAGTGGCAGTTGAATTTAAGAGATGCGGAAATGGGATAGAATCGGATACATATGAAACAGTATGCTCTTTCTTAAATCGATTTGGCGGCGATATTTTTCTTGGTGTATTAGATGATGGCACCGTGCTGGGAGTACCGAAAAAAGCTGCTCCTGATATGGTAAAGAATTTCATAAAGGTTATAAGCAATCCGGCGTTGTTTTCACCGACAATATATTTGATACCTGAGATTATTAAATATGATGAAAATCGGATTATTATTCACATTCATATTCCGGTAAGTGCAGAAGTGCATAGTTACAAGAAAGTAATTTATGATCGTGTTGATGATGCAGATGTAAAAGTGACAGCTACAAGTCAGATCGCATCCATGTATATTCGAAAACAAAATACATTTACAGAAAAAAGAATTTATCCATATGCGAAAATGGAAGATTTGAAATTGGATTTGCTGCCAAAGGTACGTATAATGGCACAGAATCATGCAGGAGGAAAACATCCGTGGTCAGATATGAATGATGAAGAACTGCTTAAAAGTGCAGGTCTGTATGGGAGAGACATTACAACAGGAGCGGAAGGATATAATCTGGCAGCGATTATGTTACTTGGAAAGGATGATACTATTTTAAATGTAGCACCAGCTTATGCAACAGATGCACTTGTGAGAAAAATCAATGTGGATCGATATGATGACCGTGAAGTTATAAAAACAAACTTAATAGATAGCTACAATATGCTGATTGAATTCGGTAAAAAAGAACTTGCCGGATAAATTTTTCTTGGATGATACAATAAATAAGAGCTTACGGAATACAATTGTCAGAGAGATGGTTAGCAATACTTTGATGCATCGGGAATTTTCTAGCAGTTACACAGCAAAATTTGTAATTGAAAAAGATAAAATGTATGTTGAAAATGCCAGTCGCGCTACGAGGCAGGGGAATATTACTTTAGAAGAATTAGAACCGAATCCAAAGAATCCGGTGATTGCAAATTTTTTCAGAAATATAGGATATGCAGATCAATTGGGATCAGGTGTACGGAATCTATTTAAGTATAGTAGACTTTATTCAGGAGAAGATCCAGAGTTTATTGAAGGAAATATATTTAAAATTATAGTTCCTTTAAATGAAAAATATTCTTTTGATTATCAAGAATCAGTAACAACGGGAAAAAAACAGGCAATGCATCAGAAAAAACAGGCAATGATCAGAAGAAACAGGCAATGCATCAGAAAAAACAGGCAATACATCAGAAAAAAACAGGCAATGCATCAGAAAAAACAGGCAATGCATTAGAAGAAACAGGCGATATATCGAAAGAAACAGAAAGAAGATTCAAGATGTATTACGAGAAGCTTGCAAATCTAGGAGTTACGGAAAAGAATATAGACAACATTAATTTTGTGTATGACAAAGCTGGAGGGGGACAATCCATTCGGACAGAGTGATATTCAGAAATGGTTGAATTGTTCTAAGTGGAAAGCAACGAATGTTATGAACGAAATGAAAAAAAGCAGAAATTTTATATAAAGTAAAAGGCTATGGACCGGGAAAATATAAATTTATAGAAGAAAGTCATCCATTTTGAAGAAATCCTCGTCATTGACGGGGATTTCTTCATGGAAAGAAAAGCTTGTTACTTATAATTTTGCAGGATTTACATGCACCATAATATGCTTTACTTTAGGAAAAGTCTTTTCGATATCGTTATGCACTTTTTCGGCCACATCATGTGCATCCTGAAGCGTGATGGATCCGTCCAGAGCTATTTCAACATCAACGTAGATTTTATTTCCAAAAATTCGAGTTCGAAGTACATCGATCTTATGAACGTTTGGATTGCGCATTACGCAGGTGCGAAGTTGAGTCTCCATTTCTTCGTCACAGGAGTGGTCAACCATCTTGTCGATTGCATCTTTGAAAATATCGGAAGCAGCCTTTACGATAAATACAAAAATCACTAAGCTGGCAATGGAGTCCATGATTGGAAATCAAGTCTTGAACCGGCGATTCCGACCAATGCGCCGATGGAAGAAAATGCATCGGAACGATGGTGCCAGGCATCTGCCATCAGTGCACTGGAATCGATTCTCTTGGCATGATATCTGGTGTACCAGTACATTGCCTCTTTACTTGCAATTGAAATTATGGCGGCAATCAGTGCTAAGATACCAGGCGTTTGTATGTTGTCAGAATTTCCTTGCAATATCGTTTTGAATGCTTCGATTCCGATTCCAAGACCTGTAATGAGAAGAACAATTGCAAGGACAATTGCAGCTACACACTCTAGGCGTTCATGTCCATAAGGATGCTCTTTGTCAGGTTTTTTTTGATGCGAGTCTGATTCCGATAATAACTACAAATGTACTGAATACATCTGATGCAGAATGAATGGCGTCACTGATCATCGCATTGGAATGCGCAACAATTCCGGCAAAAAGTTTGAGCAGGGATAGAGCGACGTTTCCAATAATTGTAATGGTAGAGACTTTGTTGGCTACTTTTTGGAAATCTTCTTCATTTGCGACAGGATTTCCGGTTTTCATTGTGCTGTTTTCCATATGTGTTACCTCCAATTTAATAAAACAATTAAAAAGATAGCTCTATGGCACTAAATATATGTGGGAAAATAAAAGAATTGTTTTAAAATAAAAACACCCACGAATCAGTATTAGCAACTACTGTCCCGCGGATGAAAGATTCCACGTCGCATCTGCGACCCGACTCCATGATATGATATCACGGTCTGCTCAGTTTGTACTGTAGATTTATATGCAGTGCAAAGAGTTATAGTAGATATAGCATAAAAAAAGTTGAGTTTGTCAAGAAAAACCAATCGGTTTTTGATTACAAATCTTAGGAAGAGATAAGGTTGCGCAACGAAATAAGTTGCTTGCGGTCTTCTTTTGTGAGTGATAAGATAAAAAAGTACTTGTAAGATGAAGAGAGTGAGGTAGAAAATTATGTATTATGTACCAGATGGCACAAAAAGAGTGCGGATATTATGAATGCAAAAAATGTGGAAGTCGATTTTTATCACTGCAGACAATGAATACAATTCCTTGTCCGGATTGTGGGATGGATATTGACTATGAAATTGGACCGGATGAAACTTTGGAAGCAGCGGAGGATACAGCTGTGTTGGTGGAGAAGATTACAGGAGAAGAGGAAGTTGAGAAGATGGATTCACTTCTGAGTCTGGCAATTACCGGTGGAGATTATAATTGATTTAAATGATATACGAAGATAAAAAAAGAGATTTTTCCTATTATAGTGGAAAAATCTCTTTCCATTCTCCGGGAGAAAGTGTCTCATCGAGAATGATATCTTCTATAGAAATGCGTTTCAATTCGATCACGCAGCAGTGAACGGCTTTCATCATGCGGCGAATCTGACGTTTGCGTCCTTCGCTGATCGTAATCTCTCCGTAAGTGACTGGATGAGTAGGAAGATTATTACACACAGCACTCTGTACTTCCGGATGCAAAGTATCTATTATATTAGAAAGAATATCCTGACGAGCTGAGGAACAGCAAAGAATTGACAAAAACAACAGAGTAACGGAAGATGAAAGAAGACGCGGAGGCGGGAACATTCTTGATCGGAAGGAAACTGGAAGATTTAAAAATCAATGAAATGATTGAAAAATAAATCAAAAAAAGTTGTTGACAAAGAGTTCTGAAAGTGATATCCTAAATAGGCTGTCGCGTGAGACGGCAAAGGAAAAGCGAAAAGAGCGACAAAGAAAAATAAAAAGTTCTTGACAAAGACAAAAGCTTTTGATAAAATATAAAAGCTGTCGCTTGAAAAGAACGACACAAACAAAGAACCTTGATAACTGAACAATAGACAACAACAACCCTTGAAAATTTCTTTAAGAGAAGATTTTTAAGAACGGTTTTTAAACAAACCAAAACAACAGTAAAAAGGGAAGAATTAGCTAGTTAGTTGGTTCTGAACTGGATACAAACACTTTTAACGAGAGTTTGATCCGGCGTGCTTAACACATGCAAGTCGAACGAAGCACCTTGATTTGATTCTTCGGATGAAGATCCTTGTGACTGAGCGGCGGACGGGTGAGTAACGCGTGGGTAACCTGCCTCATACAGGGGGATAACAGTTAGAAATGGCTGCTAATACCGCATAAGACCACAGCACCGCATGGTGCAGGGGTAAAAACTCCGGTGGTGTAAGATGGACCCGCGTCTGATTAGGTAGTTGGTGGGGTAACGGCCCACCAAGCCGACGATCAGTAGCCGACCTGAGAGGGTGACCGGCCACATTGGGACTGAGACACGGCCCAAACTCCTACGGGAGGCAGCAGTGGGGAATATTGGACAATGGGGAAAGCCTGATCCAGCGACGCCGCGTGAGTGATGAAGTATTTCGGTATGTAAAAAGCTCTATCAGCAGGGAAGAAAATGACGGTACCTGACTAAGAAGCACCGGCTAAATACGTGCCAGCAGCCGCGGTAATACGTATGGTGCAAGCGTTATCCGGATTTACTGGGTGTAAAGGGAGCGTAGACGGAGTGGCAAGTCTGATGTGAAAACCCGGGGCTCAACCCCGGGACTGCATTGAAACTGTCAATCTAGAGTACCGGAGAGGTAAGCGGAATTCCTAGTGTAGCGGTGAAATGCGTAGATATTAGGAGGAACACCAGTGGCGAAGGCGGCTTACTGGACGGTAACTGACGTTGAGGCTCGAAAGCGTGGGGAGCAAACAGGATTAGATACCCTGGTAGTCCACGCCGTAAACGATGACTACTAGGTGTCGGGCAGCAAAGCTGTTCGGTGCCGCAGCAAACGCAATAAGCACTCCACCTGGGGAGTACGATCGCAAGATGGAAACTCAAAGGAATTGACGGGGACCCGCACAAGCGGTGGAGCATGTGGTTTAATTCGAAGCAACGCGAAGAACCTTACCTGCTCTTGACATCTCCCTGACCGGCAAGTAATGTTGCCTTTCCTTCGGGACAGGGATGACAGGTGGTGCATGGTTGTCGTCAGCTCGTGTCGTGAGATGTTGGGTTAAGTCCCGCAACGAGCGCAACCCCTATCTTTAGTAGCCAGCGGTTCTGGCCGGGCACTCTAGAGAGACTGCCAGGGATAACCTGGAGGAAGGTGGGGATGACGTCAAATCATCATGCCCCTTATGACCAGGGCTACACACGTGCTACAATGGCGTAAACAAAGGGAGGCAAAGCCGCGAGGTCGAGCAAATCCCAAAAATAACGTCTCAGTTCGGATTGCAGTCTGCAACTCGACTACATGAAGCTGGAATCGCTAGTAATCGCGAATCAGAATGCCGCGGTGAATACGTTCCCGGGCCTTGTACACACCGCCCGTCACACCATGGGAGTCGGAAATGCCCGAAGCCAGTGACCCAACCTTTAGGAGGGAGCTGTCGAAGGTGGAGCCGGTAACTGGGGTGAAGTCGTAACAAGGTAGCCGTATCGGAAGGTGCGGCTGGATCACCTCCTTTCTAAGAAATGCTTTCTTTCGTCTGGAACAAAAAACGGAAGAAAGAAGTAGAGAGTTTTTACTGTTGTCTATTGTTGGGTTATCAAGTAACCTAAACCTTTTTGGTGGCGATGCGCTTAGGGGTAACACCCGTTCCCATCCCGAACACGATGGTAAAGACCTAAGCGGCCGATGGTACTGCACTGGAGACGGTGTGGGAGAGTAGGTGGCCGCCAAATTAAAAAAGAAAAAACTAAACCAGAGACGCTGCCGGAGTTCATATAGATACAGGCAAAGATGAGCAACAACTTATCACCGCCAACCCAATCAGCAGGGCAGTGCTGTTATGATAGCTTTTCACCAGTGATTAGATATAAAAAGAAGATTTTAGTGTATGAATGACTGATGATGAAAAGAAGCTCAAAACCTCGGATGAAGAACTGAATAAGAACTTCATCTTATGTACCTTTATGTAAAACTGCATATAGTAAAAATCAATAGATTTAGATAAATATCTAATCAAGACATCCGAGGTAATGTTAACAACATTAACTTACAGTCTGAAGAAAACAGACTTAAAATAAATTGACTATCACCAACGCATACAACGCTATGTATGTGTGGACATTATCCCATTCCCGTGGGATGAGGTCGAGTTGGTTATGCTAATAAGAGCGTATGGTGGATGCCTTGGCACTAAGAGCCGATGAAAGACGTGATAAGCTGCGAAAAGCTTCGGGGAGGAGCAAATATCCTTTGATCCGGAGATTTCTGAATGGGGAAACCTACTTGAGCAAACCTCAAGTATCCTTAAGCCAATACATAACTTAAGGAAGGGAACCCGGTGAACTGAAACATCTAAGTAGCCGGAGGAAGAGAAAACAACATGTGATTCTGTGAGTAGCGGCGAGCGAAAACGGAAGAGCCCAAACCGGAGTGCGTGCACTCCGGGGTTCGGACCGCGGAATTGATCCAACAAGTTTAACAGAACGGTGGGAAGGCCGGCCAGAGAGGGTGAAAGCCCCGTAAGTGAAAGCCAAGTTGACATGGCAGGATCCAGAGTACCACGAGACACGTGGAACCTTGTGGGAATAAGCGGGGACCACCCCGTAAGGCTAAATACTCCTTAGCGACCGATAGCGCATAGTACTGTGAAGGAAAGGTGAAAAGGACCCCGGGAGGGGAGTGAAAAAGAACCTGAAACCATATGTTTACAAGCTGTGGAAGAGCTTTATATGCTCAACCGCGTACTTTTTGTAGAACGGTCCGGCGAGTTACGCTGGCTGGCGAGGTTAAGGGCCGAAGGCCTGGAGCCGAAGGGAAACCAAGTCTGAACAGGGCGTATAGTCAGTCAGAGTAGACCCGAAACCGGGTGATCTATCCATGTCCAGGTTGAAGTTGCCGTAAAAGGCAATGGAGGACCGAACCCACATCCGTTGAAAAGGGTGGGGATGAGGTGTGGATAGGGGAGAAATTCCAATCGAACCCGGAGATAGCTGGTTCTCCTCGAAATAGCTTTAGGGCTAGCCTCATACGAGTCTTGCGGAGGTAGAGCACTGAATTCCTAAGGGGGCGTCAAAGCTTACTAAGGGATATCAAACTCCGAATGCCGTGTAGATGATGTATGGGAGTCAGACGATCCGAGATAAGTTGGGTGGTCAAAAGGGAAAGAGCCCAGACCAACAGCTAAGGCCCCAAAATGTGTGTTAAGTGGAAAAGGATGTGGGATTTCGAAGACAACTAGGATGTTGGCTCAGAAGCAGCCATTCATTCAAAGAGTGCGTAATAGCTCACTAGTCGAGAGGTCCTGCGCCGAAAATGTCCGGGGCTAAAACACACTGCCGAAGCTTTGGAATTGAAAATTCAATTGGTAGAGGAGCATTCTTAAAGGGACGAAGCAGTACCGTAAGGAGATGTGGACTGTTAAGAAGAGAGAATGCCGGAATGAGTAGCGAGAGCAAGGTGGGAATCCTTGCGGCCGAATATCCAAGGTTTCCAGAGTAAAGCTGATCTGCTCTGGGTAAGTCGGGGCCTAAGGCGAGGTCGAAAGACGTAGTCGATGGACAACAGGTTGAAATTCCTGTACTATCCTGTAACAGAACTGTGGGGACACAGGCAGAGAGCGCGAGCCGGGAATGGAAAGCCCGGTGCAAGCGAGGTAGGAGTTCAGTTGGCAAATCCGCTGAACAATCTGAAGACGTGATGTGGACCGAACCAAAGTAGGGAAGCATGTGAGCTGACTGTCAAGAAAAGCCGCTATTGTTTGCAGGATACCCGTACCGTAAACCGACACAGGTGGATGAGGAGAGGATCCTAAGGCCGGCGGGAGAAGTGTTGTTAAGGAACTCGGCAAAATGACTCCGTAACTTCGGGAGAAGGAGTGCCAGTGAGATGGCCGCAGAGAATTGGCCCAAGCAACTGTTTAGCAAAAACACAGGTCTATGCAAAACCGAAAGGTGAAGTATATGGGCTGACGCCTGCCCGGTGCTGGAAGGTTAAGGGGAGAGGTTAGCGTAAGCGAAGCTTTGAACTTAAGCCCCAGTAAACGGCGGCCGTAACTATAACGGTCCTAAGGTAGCGAAATTCCTTGTCGGGTAAGTTCCGACCCGCACGAAAGGCGTAATGATTTGGGCACTGTCTCAACAACACACCCGGTGAAATTGAAATACCAGTGAAGATGCTGGTTACCTGCGCCAGGACGGAAAGACCCCATGGAGCTTTACTCCAGCTTGATACTGGGATTCGGTATTGCATGTACAGGATAGGTGGGAGGCTAGGAAATGGTAACGCCAGTTGCCGAGGAGCCGCTGTTGGGATACCACCCTTGCAGTACTGGGTTTCTAACCAGCAGCCGTGACCCGGCTGGGGGACAATGTCAGGTGGGGAGGTTGACTGGGGCGGTCGCCTCCGAAAGGGTATCGGAGGCGCTCAAAGGTTCCCTCAGAATGGTTGGAAACCATTCGAAGAGTGCAAAGGCAGAAGGGAGCTTGACTGCGACACCGACGGGTGGAGCAGGTACGAAAGTAGGACTTAGTGATCCGGTGGTATAAAGTGGGATTGCCATCGCTCAACGGATAAAAGCTACCCTGGGGATAACAGGCTTATCACTCCCAAGAGTTCACATCGACGGAGTGGTTTGGCACCTCGATGTCGGCTCATCGCATCCTGGGGCTGAAGTAGGTCCCAAGGGTTGGGCTGTTCGCCCATTAAAGCGGTACGCGAGCTGGGTTCAGAACGTCGTGAGACAGTTCGGTCCCTATCCACTGTGGGCGCAAGGTATTTGAGAGGAACTGTCCCTAGTACGAGAGGACCGGGATGGACTGGCCGCTGGTGTATCTGTTGTCTTACCAAAGGCATAGCAGAGTAGCCAAGCCGGGAAGGGATAAACGCTGAAGGCATCTAAGCGTGAAGCCCCCCTCAAGATGAGATATCTCATAACGTCAAGTTAGTAAGACCCCTTGAAGACGACGAGGTAGATAGGGCAGAGGTGAAGTGTGGTAACACATGGAGCTGACTGTTACTAATAGGTCGAGGGCTTAACCAAAGCAGTGATAGGTTTGGATGATGATGTTGGTTTTAACTGTATGTAGTTTTGAAGGTACATGGAATATAGACAGGGCATTGGATTTAGCAAAGAATGGGAAAATGAAAAAGAAAGGAATATTTTATTGAGACAAGATGTATAGATGAATATTATGTAAGCTTAGCGACAGAAGAAAAAATTTCTATAGAAACAGAATGGTTTGCAGGGAATGGAAAGGAAGTAAAATAGTATGATTAAGCCTATTATGAGAGACATATTTTTCTTAAATCAGAAATCAGAATTGGCAACAGAAGCGGATAAGCAGGTGGCAATAGATCTGCTGGATACACTGAAAGCAAATGAAGCAGGCTGTGTAGGAATGGCTGCGAATATGATCGGAGTAAAAAAGAGAATCATTGCAGTGAATATGGGGTTGTTTAATATTGCTATGTTTAATCCGAAAATCGTGAAACGCACAGGCGCTTATGAGACGGAAGAAGGTTGTCTGTCATTGGATGGAGTGCGAAGCTGCAGACGTTATCAGGAAATAGAAGTTGAATATCAGGATATGAATTTCAAAAAGAAAAGAGAAAATACAGTGGATGGACGGCTCAGATCATTCAGCATGAAATAGATCATTGCGATGGGATTTTGATATAAATTTTGTTTGTGCATTGAGGAGGTGTGTCGCATGGATTTCAAGTATTGCAAATTAGAAATCTTTATTCCAGAAACACATATTTCGCAGCTACAGAAAGCATTGCAGTCAGTAGATGCCGGTCATATAGGAAATTATGATTCCTGTATGTCCTGCTCCAAGGTCACCAGTTACTGGAGACCATTAGATGGAACTTCTCCTTACATTGGAAATGTAGGCGAGATTAGTTGTGAGCCGGAAGTGAAAGTTGAAGTGACTGTATTTACAGAAAAAGTGGATGAAACAATTCAGGCAATTAAAGAGGTACATCCATATGAGGAACCGGTAATCAATGCATTGCCGATTTATCGGACAAGCTTTTTAAGGGAAAAAGAAGTCTTACGATCAGACAGAAAGGAGACTTCTTTTATTATACAACAGATTCTGATCTCATGCATAGAATAGTTAAGAGAAAATATCGGCAATCATGGAATAATGCCTATGAGATTTTGCGAATTGAGGGAAAAGGAAGTTGTGAATATCTGCAATGGCAAGTGCCTTGGAGGTGTAGTAGATCTGCAGATAAATGCATGCTCCGGTGCGATAGAAGCATTGATTGTTCCGGGACCGGGAAAGTTCTGTGGATTCTTTGGAACGGATAGCGAATATGTGATACCATTTGCATGTATAAAGAAGATTGGACCGGATATTATTCTTGTGGAAATTAAAGAAGAAAAGTTTTTGCAAAAATATTAGACATTGTGTATAATGAAGGCAATAAGATACGTGGAAAGGCGGAGTGGATTATATGAAGTGTCCATATTGTGGCAATCCAGATACAAGAGTGATTGATTCCAGACCAGCAGAGGATAATAGTTCTATCAGAAGAAGACGTTCCTGTGATGAATGTGGTAAGCGTTTTACAACTTATGAAAAGGTAGAGACAATTCCACTGATTGTAATTAAGAAAGATAATAACCGTGAACAGTATGAAAGAGCGAAGATAGAGAATGGAGTTCTGAATGCATGCTACAAGCGTCCGGTTCCGGCTGAAGAGATTCAAAAGACAATTGATGCGATTGAACTGTCAATTTTTAATCGTGAAGAGAAAGAAATCCCAAGCAGTGAGATTGGTGAAATTGTTATGGAGAATCTGAAGACATTGGATCCGGTTGCTTATGTCAGATTTGCATCTGTTTACAGAGAATTTAAAGATGCGAATACATTTATGGATGAATTGAAGAAATTTCTAAGATAATAAAAATCGGTTATACTCTGTTCGTGAGTATAACCGATTTCAATCTTTCGGAGAATGTTAGTATGTTACACGGGAGGCGAGAATGAGAACTTATAAATTAACAATTGCTTATGACGGAACTGCATATCAGGGATGGCAGAGACAGGCAAACACAGAGAACACTTTGCAGGGAACTCTGGAGCGAACAATTTCGTCAGTGGCAGGATATCCAGTGGAGATTGATGGTTCAGGACGAACGGATGCAGGTGTTCATGCGAATGGACAGACTGCAACAGTAGTTCTTTCTGGTCGGGTGAAGGATGAATTTTTTACAGAAAAGATAAATTCAAGATTACCTGAAGATATTCGGATTTTAGATGCAGAGCTTATGAGGAATGGATTTCATGCGAGAAAAAGTGCAGTTGGAAAAAGATACATTTATCAGCTGGATTTGGCGGAGAAACCAGATGTATTCACAAGACGATATACATATCATTTTCCGCAGAGATTGGATTTAGATGCGATGAGAAAGGCAGCACAATTGTTGATTGGCACGTATGAGTTTGCCGGATATACAGATAAAAAGGATGAAAAGTCCACAAAAAGAACAATTTATGCTATAATGATTTGCGGACAAGGAAGCAAAGTCAATATTCAATATGAAGGAACAGGATTTCTTTACCATATGGTAAGGATTTTGACAGGAACTTTGCTGGAAGTTGGAACCGGAGCACGAAGCATAGAGAGTGTGAAGGAACCTTTGAAATCAAAAAAGATAGAAGTCAGGCTGGATTTTTAGCACCTGCAAGAGGGTTATTCCTTGATGAGGTGTATTATTGATTCGGTTATGGAAAGTTGCTGATTATTCACAGAAGAGTTGGCGAATGGACGGTGAACAGCAACACTCTTGAAAGGGAGGATGCAGCGTATTGAAATTAATATCATGGAATGTAAATGGTATTCGTGCCTGTGTACAGAAAGGATTTCTTGATTTCTTTCATGAGGCAGATGCGGATATCTTCTGTATTCAAGAGACGAAGATGCAGGAAGGACAGCTAAATCTGGAATTAGAAGGCTATTATCAGTATTGGAATTATGCCGTGAAGAAGGGATATTCCGGAACAGCTGTGTTTACAAAAGAAAGAACCATTGTCGGTGAGTTATGGAATCGGTATTGAGGAGCATGACCAGGAAGGACGTGTGATTACGTGTGAATTTGAAGAGTTTTATTTCGTCACAGTATACACACCGAATTCTCAGAATGGGCTGGCAAGGTTAGATTACAGAATGAAGTGGGAGGATGACTTCCGTACTTATCTGAAGAAGTTAGAAGAGACAAAACCGGTGATTGTGACTGGAGATATGAATGTAGCGCACAAAGAGATTGATCTTAAGAATCCGAAGACCAACCGTAAGAATGCAGGTTTTACGGATGAGGAAAGACAGAAGTTTACTGAACTTCTGGATGCCGGATTTATTGATACATTCCGGTACTTTTATCCGGAGCAGACAGGAATCTATTCCTCGGTGGTCTTATCGTTTCAGTGCCAGGGCGAAGAATGCAGGCTGGCGTATTGACTATTTCTGTGTCTCGGAAAGTTTAAAGGACAGACTGGACGATGCGAAGATACTTACAGATATTATGGGATCAGATCATTGCCCGGTTGAATTGGATTTGAAATAATAGAAGGAGGAGAAGAGAACAATGACAAAGATTGACATTATTTCAGGATTTCTTGGAGCAGGAAAGACAACTTTAATTAAGAAGCTTCTTTCTGACGCATACAAGGGAGAACAGGTTGTATTGATTGAGAATGCATTTGGAGAGATCGGTATTGATGGTGGATTTTTGAAGGAAGCAGGAATTGAGATTCGTGAGATGAATTCAGGATGTATCTGTTGTTCACTGGTTGGAGATTTTGGAAAATCTCTTCATGAGGTCGTAGATACTTATCATCCGGATCGGATTCTGATCGAGCCATCAGGAGTTGGAAAGCTTTCTGATGTAATCAAGGCTGTACAGGATGTTCAGGGTGAGATTGATGCAGAGCTCAATAGCTTTACAACAGTTGTAGATGTAACAAAGTGCAAGATTTACCGTAAGAACTTTGGCGAATTTTTCAGCAATCAGATTGAATATGCAGGTGCAGTTATTTTAAGCCGTACAGATAAAGCGAAACCGGAGAAGATTCAGGAAAGTGTTGCACTGTTAAGAGAACTGAATGAAAAAGCTCCAATCATCACAACACCGATCGAGCAGCTTCCGGGCGAGAAGATTCTTGAAACAATGGAATCAAGCAAATCTCTTGAAGATGAGTTACTCGCAGAAGTAGCCAAGGAAGCACATGAGCATGAACACGAGCATCATCACCATCACCATGAAGAGTGTGATCACGAGCATCACCACCATGATCATGAAGAACATGAACATGAGCATCACCACCACGATCATGAAGAACATGAGCATGAGCACCATCATCATGATGGAGAGTGCAGTTGTGGATGTGGACATCACCATCATCACGATCATGAAGGGCATCATCATGCAGATGAAGTCTTTACAAGCTGGGGTAAAGAGACAATTCATACTTATACAAAGGATGAGGTCAGTGCAATTCTGAAGACTCTTGAAGAGGACGGCTCTTACGGAAATGTACTTCGTGCAAAAGGAATGGTTGCAGGTGCAGATGGTGAGTGGATCTACTTTGATATGGTTCGGAGGAACATGAAGTAAGAACAGGAGCACCGGAATACACAGGAAGAATCTGTGTGATCGGAGCAGAGCTTAACGAAGACAAGCTTGCAGAATTATTTAAGGTGAAATAAAAAGGATAAGCAAAGCAGTACCCCATAGGGGCTGCGTAGCATTATGTAATAACAGATGTCTTCTGCGAAAGGGAGACGGAATGGAGATAGATATGATGAAAGAGCCAGATGTTATGGTTTATCTGATGACAGGTTTTCTTGATAGTGGAAAGACACAGTTTCTGAATTTTACATTGTCACAGGACTACTTCCAGATCGACGGCAAGACACTTCTGATTCTTTGTGAAGAGGGAGAAGAAGAGTATGATCCGAGAGAATTGCTGAAGTATGGTGTCGTTATTGAGACTGTAGAAGATAAAGAAGATCTGACAGAAGAATGGCTGGAAGAGATGAATAAGAAGCACAAGCCGGAACGTGTGGTTATCGAGTATAACGGTATGTGGCAGGTGAGTGAATTTGAGAAGATGAAGCTTCCGGCAGGCTGGGCTATTGAGCAGAAGATCACAACGGTAGATGCAAGTACTTTTCAGATGTATCTGACAAACTTAAAACCACTGTTTGTAGAGATGGTAAAGGGCGCAGAACTTGTTCTGTTCAACCGTTGCGAGGATAAGAAACCGTTGGCAGGATACCGCAGAAGTGTTAAGGTTGTAAGCCCTCAGGCAGAAGTAATCTTTGAGGATGAGAACGGTGAGGTAGACAATATCTTTGAAGACGAAGTACCATATGATCTCAAAGCACCTGTGATTGAGATTCCAAGAGAAGATTATGGTATCTGGTATATTGATATGCAGGAGCATCCGGAGCGCTATAAAGGAAAAGTTGTAGAATTTGTTGCAAAGGTTATGAAACCAAAAGCATTTCCGTCTAAGGTATTCTATCCGGGGCGTATGGCAATGACTTGCTGCGCAGATGATACATCTTTCCTTGGATATGTTTGCAGAAGCGCTTATGCGCCGAAACTGAATGCAGGAGACTGGGTAAAAATTCGTGCAAAAGTGCGTTATGCGAATCTGTCCGTATACGGCGGAGAAGGACCGGTGCTTGAGGCAGAGAATATTGAGCCTGCAGAACCAATTGAAGAGTTAGTATATTTTAATTAAGACAAGCAATAAGACAAAGTAATAAGACAAGAAATAGGAGGAGAACTTCATGGCAAAGAAATATGATGTAATCGCATTAGGAGAGCTTCTGATTGATTTTACAATGAATGGACAAAGCGAGCAGGGAAACAATATGTTTGAGGCTTGCCCGGGAGGTGCACCGTGTAATGTGCTGGCACTTCTGAACAAGATGGGAAAGAAGACAGCATTTATAGGAAAAGTTGGAAAAGATCAGTTTGGAGCGTTATTAAGAGATACGATTACGGAAGCCGGAATCGATGCCTCCAATCTGATGGTTGACGAAAATGTGAATACAACACTCGCATTTGTACATACATTCCCGGATGGAGACAGAGAGTTCTCATTTTACCGTAATCCGGGAGCAGATATGATGCTTACTGCAGATGAAGTGAATCCAGAAGTAGTAAAAGATACAAAAAGTCTTTCACTTTGGAACACTTTCTATGACACATGAAGGTGTGCGTGAAGCGACAAAGAAAGCGGTAGAAACAGCAAAAGCAAATGGTTGCCTTGTATCCTTTGATCCAAATCTGAGACCGCCGCTGTGGAGCTCTCTTGATCTTGCAAAAAGAGCAGATGGAGTATGGATTTGGAAAATGTGATATCCTGAAGATCTCTGATAATGAAATTCAGTTTGTATCCGGTAAGGAAGACTATGATGAGGGAATCGCATATCTGCAGGAGACATACAATATTCCGCTGATTCTTCTGACTATGGGAAAAGACGGAAGTAGAGCTTATTACAAAGGCATGCGCGTAGAGAGACCGGGATTTTCAGTGAAAGCAATTGAGACAACCGGTGCAGGAGATACTTTCTGTGGAAGTTCTTTGAATTATCTGGTTGATCATGATTTTGAGAATCTGACAGAGGAACAGTTAGGAGAGATGCTGACATTTGCGAATGCGGCAGCAGCACTTGTAACAACAAAGAAGGGCGCGATCAAAGCTATGCCTGTCAAAGAAGAAGTTCTTGAACTGATTCAGAAATAATTGACAAGAAAACAGTCAATCATTATAATGTAACACAGAAACAAGGGCGTTTCCAACTTAGGTGGAGAACGCCCTTTATCGTATGAGTTTATGATAAAGGAGGTTGAAAAATAATGCATAACTATACAAGAGAGGATATTTTTCACATAGTAGAGGAAGAAGATGTCGCTTTCATCAGATTGCAGTTTACAGATATTTTTGGAACGATGAAAAATATGGCGGTGACAGTAGGACAGCTTGAAAAGGCATTGGACAATCGTTGTATGTTTGATGTTTCTTCTTTGGAAGGGGTTACAGATGAAGAGGAATCAGATATGTACTTGTATCCGGATTTGAGTACATTTGAAATCTTTCCATGGAGACCACAGCAGGGAAAAGTTGCAAGACTGATCTGTGATGTGTATAAAAAAAAGATGGAACACCGTATGAAGGCGATCCGCGTTATGTACTCAGAAAGGCTGTTGCGGAGGCGAAAGAGATGGGATATACGATGAATGTCGGCCCGGAATGCGAGTTCTTTCTTTTCCATACAGATGATGACGGTAGACCGACAACAGTAACTCACGAGCAGGGAGGATATTTTGATGTAGGGCCATTGGATCTTGGAGAAAATGCAAGAAGAGATATGATCTTAACATTAGAAGATATGGGGTTTGAGATTATTTCCTCACATCATGAGATTGCGCCGGCGCAACATGAAATCGACTTTCACTACGATGAGGCGATGATTACAGCAGATAATCTTATGACCTTTAAGATGGTGGTCAAGACAATCGCAAAACGACACGGTCTGCACGCGACATTTATGCCAAAGCCGAAGAGTGAGACTTATGGGTCAGGAATGCACATTAATTTATCTTTATATAAAAACGATGGAACAAATGCACTTTTATAACGCAGAGGATGAGAACGGACTCAGTCAGGAAGGATATTATTTTATTGGTGGCTTGATGAAACATATGAAGGCAATCACCTGTATTACAAATCCAACGATCAATTCTTATAAACGTTTTGTGCCGGGGTATGAAGCACCTGTTTATATGGGATGGTCAGCTAAGACAAGAGGACCTTTGATTCGTGTGTCTATGGAAAAAGAAGACAATTCAAGACTGGAACTTCGTAGTCCGGATGCTACGGCGAATCCATATCTGGCGCTTGCAGTACTTCTGAAAGCCGGGGTGGACGGAATTAAGAATCAGATTATGCCTCCGAAGAATATTGATGAAAATATTCAGAAGATGACGCAGGAAAGAAGAGATGAACTTCAAGTGGAAGAACTGCCGAGAACGCTTGGGGCTGCTACAGCAGAGCTTGAGAAAGATGAACTGCTGATCAGCGTACGAGAAGATCATAAAAGCAAATAAGAAAGAATATAAAGAATATTGTATGCAGGTGACAGACTGGGAGATCGATCATTATCTTTACAGGCTGTAGTTCAGGTATCCTGGCATTGGGCATTTAGAGAGAACGGATTGATAGAAGAGGAGTTAGCGGAAGAGGTGAGCAGATATGAGCAACATTATTGTCGTTTTTCCAAAGAGGGAAAATGCAGTAAATATCCGTAATAGTTTGGTTCGTGCGGGTATTGAAGTATCTGCGGTATGTTTGACAGGAGCTAAGGTTTTGCAGTATGCTGATAACTGGAACGATGGAATTGTCGTGTGTGGTTATCGGTTTCAAGATATGCAGTATACAGATTTACGAGAATCTCTTCCGGATACGTTTGACATGCTTTTGGTGGCTTCAGCGGATAAGTGGATGGATGGACTGCCGGATGGGGTTGTAGGACTTCCACTCCCAATCAAAGTTTATGATTTGGTAAATACCGTTGAAATGATTCAGCAGACACAGAGCAGGAAGAGAAGAAAGCGCAGAGAAACGATACGAAAGAGAGACGATTCTCAGAGAAAGATAATCGATCAGGCGAAAGCGCTTCTGATAGAACGAAATAACATGTCAGAAGAGGAAGCACATCGATATTTACAGAAGAGCAGTATGGAAAGTGGGACTAATATGCTCGAAACAGCACAGATGGTGCTGACAATTATGAATGAATAAGAGGCAGCTGTTAACAGTAACGAATAAGAAGTGCTGTAAACAATAACAAATGAGAGGACTGTCAGTGATGACAGTGGAACGGAGAAGAGAATGAAATTTACAAAAATGCAGGGAATTGGAAATGATTATGTGTATGTAAACTGTTTTGAAGAGAAGATAGAAGATCCATCAGCGTTGGCAATCCAGGTGAGTGACAGACATTTTGGAATAGGATCTGATGGACTGATCCTGATCTGTCCGTCGGAAGTGGCAGACTGTGAGATGGCTATGTATAATGCGGATGGCTCCAGAAAATGTGTGGAAATGGAGTTCGCTGTGTTGGAAAATATATGTATGATTACGGCCTGACTGACAAAACAGAGATTACAGTTGAGACTTTAGCAGGAATCAAAACACTTCAGCTTTTCGTAGAAAATGGAAAAGTTGCGAAGGTTCGAGTTGATATGGGAAGCCCAATCTTGACACCGGCAGAAATTCCGGTTGTGGCTGAGGGAGATAAAGCTGTAGATGAACCGATTCTTGTGGATGGAAAAAGAATATCATATGACTTGCGTATCTATGGGAAATCCGCACGCAGTTGTTTATGTAGATGATGTTGATAATCTTCCGATTGAAGAAATCGGACCAAAATTCGAAAACCATGAGAGATTTCCAAGACGTGTGAACACAGAGTTTGTAAAAGTACTGGATAGACATACTGTACAGATGCGTGTTTGGGAGAGAGGATCTGCGGAGACACTTGCCTGCGGAACAGGAGCATGTGCTGTAGCTGTTTCCTGTATTCTGAATGGATTGACAGAAGATGAAGTAACTGTAAAGCTTCTTGGCGGAGATTTGGAGATTCAGTGGGATCAGGAGAAGAACAAAGTTTATATGACAGGACCGGCAACCGTTGTATTTGATGGGGAGCTGAAATAAAGATTTGATGAATAGATAATGGTGCGTTGACTGATTTTCATTTTTGTGAATTTGAGGTCAAGTTATACTGAGGATGCGTTGACTAAATTTTCGCTTTAGGATTTTTGGTCAATGCATTTTGTTTATAATATTGATGTAACTGTTCAGAGCCAACCTCCAAAATGCTACGCATTTCGTCGGTGCGGCGTATCCGCCAAATAAAATTTCAAAAACAGTCTTAAAAATACAAGCATTTTATACCTGTTTTTGAAATTTTGCTTGGCTCTGAACAGTTACATATTGACTTAATAACAAAAAAAGAGATTACAAATTGTAATCTCTTAAAACATCGGAGTGACAAGATTCGAACTTGCGACCTCTACGTCCGTAGCGCTCTACCAAACTGAGCCACACTCCGATAAAATAGGGAACTTGCCGAAGCAAATTCCCAGCTACGGAAAAGGGACTTGAACCCCTACTAACAGAGTCAGAGTCTGCCGTGCTGCCAATTACACCATTCCGCATTACTTGAGTTTTGTTTGTTGCTTGTTTCAAACAACATGGTTATTATATCAAAGCTACAGAAAAATGCAACCCCTTTTTTGATATTTTTGCGTTAGACTTTTTAGAGAAATTGTGTTAAATGTCAGAAAATTAAGAAAATTCATTTCACCAAACGAAAAAGGGCATCGACGGTAGCGAAAAAAAGCATCAATGGCAGAAAAAAGGGCATCGACAGTTACTAAAATCTATAAGATCACTCTACAAGAAAAGCTCTGCAATAAATACAACTGCGCAGCAAAGAACTGCGACCGGCAGCAGTCCGGCACCACACCATGCGGCTACAACTCCAACAACGAGAGCGAGAACTCCGGAGATTGGAGACTGTGTGGCATGAAGGATCGCCGGGAATGTCATTACTGCTAGTGTGACATAAGGTACATAGTATAGAAACGACTGAAGAAACTGGTTCTTCAAAGGTTTTCGAATCAAGGTCATCGGCAGCACGCGGATTAAATAAGAGATACCGCCCATGATAAGAATATAAATATAAATATTGTGTGTCATAATTTTTATTCCTTCTGAGTAATTGAACAGTTACGTTTTTATTATTGCTTAGTTGAAGCTGAAGTTTCATCTTCTGTCGGTATAGGGAAGAAGAACGCTGCTCCGGCTGAAAGTACGACGGTCAGTATAATTGTTCTGGTACCATCCGACAGAGTGGAGATCCAAGGCAGGCAAGTTGCTGCGAAGCTTGAGATAAATGCAAGAGTAACCAGTCCCGCAACGACTTTATTCTGCTTCGAAGGAGGAATGATGATAGCGATAAACATTCCAAAGAGGGCAACACTAAATGCACTGACCATACGCGGTGACATGATATTTCCGGCAATGACACCGAGCATAGTTCCAAAAGCCCAACCCGGAAGCGGAGTTACCATCGCGCCATAGGTATAATAAGGGTTTAAAGTACCGGGTCTGCTGATCGCAATTCCAAAAAGTTCGTCTGTGATATCATAACTCATCAGCAGACGGTGTCCTAACGAAAGGTCAGGACTCAAACGCTGACTCATGGCACAGCTCATCAGAAGATAACGTGCATTCGTGATCAATGTGACAATTGCGACCTCAATATAAGGAGAGTTTGCAGCAATTACAGTCAGTCCGGCATACTCTCCGGCAGATGCATTATTTAACAGACTCATAAGGAATCCCTGAAATGCATTCAGGCCGATATTTCTTGCGGCGATACCGATTGAAAAGGAGACCGCAAGATATCCAAGTCCGATCGGAATTCCATCGCGAAAACCACGACGAAATGCCTGGCTATTAGATTCTTTCATAATAATAAACCACCTTAGTTACAAATTTTGTCTCTGAGGGATATTATAACATTTCTTGACGCATTTGTGTAAGTGTGATAGAATGACCCCGTTGTAACATATAATTTAATACAGATGCGTGAGGTGTCAGTCAGATGGATGATGGCGTCCTGATTATGAATGATCAGAGGAACGACGTGGGAAATCTGGACTGGTGAAAAGGGAAACAGGTGAGAATCCTGTACGAACTCGTCACCGTATTTCGTGAGCTTGTGTTTTGAGACCACTGGGAGACCGGGAAGGTGAAGCAGAAGCATTTGAACGATCAGCCGGGGAGACCTGCCTTTCGCAGTACAGGAATGAAGAATTCATGCCACGAGGAATTGGCCGTACGAAAGAAAATGATTTAGACTGCAGTAATTATTTACAGATAGATTGTAAATGATCACCGGTTTTTTTTTGCGTACCCTCGTTTGATTCGAGGGTGTTTTCATTTCTGAGAATAAGAAATCAGGAGGATGACAATGAAAAAGAAAGTATTAATGGTTTTACTGGCAGCAACACTTAGTGTGTCCATGATTACAGGATGTGGATCAAAGGGCGACAACAATACTGACACAACAAAGACAGAGTCTAAACAGGACAGTGATCAGGAAGCAGCAGATAAAGTTGCGAAGCTGATTGATGATATCTATGTTCAGGAGAGAACTGACAAGACAGATGAACAGTGTACAGCAGCGAAAGAAGCATGGGATGCACTGACAGATGCGCAGAAGGAACTTGTTGAGGGAGAAAATGCTGACCCGGATTATTTCGGAAGAGATACAGGAGATGCATCCAAGGATGATCCGCTCAACGCTGATGAGATCGGTGAAAATGAAATCCTTGTAGTAAGTTTTGGAACATCCTTCAATGACAGCCGTGCGACAGATATCGGTGGTATTGAGAAGGCACTTCAGGCTGCTAATCCAGACTGGTCAGTAAGAAGAGCATTTACAGCTCAGATCATCATCAATCATGTACAGGCCCGTGATGATGAGAAAATCGACAATATGGATCAGGCTCTGGAGAGAGCAGTAGACAATGGAGTTAAGAACCTTGTTGTACAGCCGACACATCTGATGCATGGTGCCGAATATGATGAACTTACAGCAGCATTAGAGGGATATAAAGATAAGTTTGAATCTATTAAGATTGCAGAGCCACTTCTTGGAGAGGTTGGAGCTGATGCAACAGTTATTAATGCAGACAAGGCAGCAGTAGCGGAAGCAATCACAGCAGAGGCAGTGAAAGACGCCGGATTTGACAGTTTAGATGCAGTGAAAGAAGATGGAACCGCATTTGTATTCATGGGACATGGAACTTCACACGTTGCAAATGTAAGTTATGATCAGATGCAGACACAGATTGAGCAGCTTGGATATGACAATGTATTTATCGGAACTGTAGAGGGTGAGCCGGAAGATACATCCTGCGAGGCAGTGATCGAGAAACTGAAAGAAGCAGGATATAAGAGTAATCCTTCGTCCGCTGATGGTTGTTGCAGGAGACCATGCGAACAACGATATGGCCGGAGATGACGATGATTCCTGGAAGAGCCAGTTTGAGGCATCAGGAGCATTTGACAGCATTGATACTCAGATTGCAGGTTTAGGAGAGATCCAGGCAATCCAGCAGCTGTATGTAGCACATACACAGGCTGCAATTGATGCAGAGTAATTTGTAAGAAGATATTGAGAAGGTCATGCTTGTTCAGAGAAAAGGGAATGGAATGACCTTTTTGAATTAATGAAAGGAAGGATATAGATGAAAAAGAAGCTATTAATGGTATTAATTTCTGTTTCTATGATCGCATCTGTATTTACAGGATGTGGAAATAGCACAGAGGCGAAAGACAGTGGAAAAGCACAGACAGAACAGGCGGATACAAAAAAGAGGATTCTGCAGATAAGGCAGATGAGGAGCAGGCAGCACTGGAAGACGGAACATATACAGCAGAATTTCAGACGGACAGTTCTATGTTCCATGTGAATGAAGCAATGGATGGAAAAGGAACACTGACAGTAGAGGATGGGAAAATGACAATTCATATCAGTCTGGCGTCTAAAAATATTGTCAATCTGTTCGAAGGAACTGCCGAGGATGCACAGAAGGATGGCGCAGAACTGCTTCAGCCTACAACAGATACTATTAATTACAGCGATGGAACATCTGATGAGGTCTATGGATTCGACGTTCCGGTTCCGGCACTGGACAAAGAATTTGATCTTGCATTGATCGGAAAAAAAGGGAACATGGTATGATCACAAGGTCAGTGTGACAAATCCGGTGAAAGTAGAAGAATAAAATGCATTTGTAACCTTTACAAACCGGCAAAGAAGGGATAAGATACTTTTATAAAACAATTTATAAAAGGAGCCTTGGATATGGCCGGAGCGGAAAAGAGAAATATTACAAAATCAAAAATAGTAAATTATATTATAAATCACGAAGCAACGTCTAAAGTGGAATTGTCGAAGGATCTCAATCTTAGTATGCCGACTGTATTGTCGAATGTGAATGAGCTTTTGGCTAATGGAATTGCGGTTGAAACCGGAGAATATGAATCTACAGGCGGGCGAAAAGCAAAACGAATCAGTATTAATCCAGCGTACCGTTATGCGGTTGGGATAAGGATCACTGCGAAGCATGCAGGATTTGTACTTGTGAATTTGAGCTATGAGATAGAGAAATATGAAAGGATCCGCTTAGAATTTTCAACAGAGGCCGCTTACTACTTACAATTGAGCGAAGCATTGGAAAGATTTCTTTCAGATGTAGAAAACAGAGAACGAATCTTGGGAATCGGAATTTCAATTCCGGGAATTGTTAATTCGAAAGAACGAATGCTGATCAAATCTCATGCGCTCCAATTGGAGAATTATAGTTTAAGCTTTTTGGAACAGATCTTTTCACTTCCGGTTTATTTTTCAAATGATGCCAATGCGGCAATGATGGCAGAGGATTTAAATAACTATAGAAATGCATTGTATCTTTCATTGAATAACACACTCGGAGGAGCATTTTGCATTGACGGGAAATTGATTCCGGGAGCGAATCAGAAAGCCGGAGAATTTGGACATATGATCCTTGTTCCGGGCGGAAAGAAATGTTATTGCGGAAAACAAGGCTGTGCGGATGCTTACTGTGCGGCGAGCGTGCTGACAGATGATACCAAAGAGACACTGGAACAGTTTATGAAGAAGGTGGAAGAGCAGGACGGACAGGCTGTGAAGGTTTGGAAAGAGTATCTTAATAATCTGGCAATCCTTATTTCAAATCTGAGAATGGCATATGATATGGATATTATTCTTGGAGGAGAAGTAGGGGGATATCTTGCAGATCATATGATAACCTTAGGGAAAAAAGTAATGGAATATAATGGATTTGAGCATGATGCGAGATACCTGAAAGTTTGTTCATATAAGAGAGAAGCCTCGGCAGTTGGTGTGGCAAAACATTATTTGCAGGCTTTTATTAAAACATTATAACGATCAGAATGATGGAAAGTTAGAAAATCCAGAGAAGAAACATTTTTAATACATGTTTCTTCTCTGGATTTTTTTGCGCAAACTGCATAAAAATTATAGCGAAATCTTGTGCAATAGGCAGAATTGAACAATAACATATTGACAAAATACATTTCCTGAACAATAATGTAATTACTTTAATAAAATATTTAATAAAAGATATTCAATAAAGGAGGAAAATCATTATGTTACAGCAGGTAATGACAAATCCGGGAGAAATTATTTTCAGAGAGGTACCGGTTCCGGAAGTGAAAGATGATCAGGTACTGGTTAAGATTATGAATATTGGAATCTGTGGATCTGATATTCACGTATATCATGGAAAGCATCCATTTACAAAATACCCGGTGACTCAGGGACATGAGGTATCCGGTGAGATTGCCAAGGTCGGAAAAGATGTTACAGAATTTCATGAAGGACAGAAAGTTACGATCGAGCCACAGGTTTACTGCGGACAGTGTTATCCGTGCCGCCATGGAAAATATAATCTCTGCGAGGAACTGAAGGTTATGGGATTCCAGACAACAGGAACAGCTTCTGAATTCTTTGCAGTAGATGCATCTAAGGTAACACCGATCCCGGAGGAGATGTCTTACGAGGAGGGCGCAATGATCGAGCCGCTGGCAGTTGCAGTCCATGCAGTGAAGCAGGTAGGAGATGTAAAGGGATTGAATATTGCAGTTCTTGGTGCAGGACCGATCGGTAACCTGGTTGCACAGGCGGCAAAAGGAATGGGTGCCGCAAAGGTAATGATCACAGATGTCAGCGACCTTCGTCTGGATAAGGCAAAAGAATGTGGTATTGATGTATGCGTTAATACTATGGAGAAGGACTTTGGCGAGGCAATGGTTGAAGCCTTTGGTCCTGACAAGGCAGATGTGATCTATGATTGCGCAGGAAATAATATCACAATGGGACAGGCAATTAAATACGCAAGAAAAGGAAGTATCATCGTTCTTGTTGCCGTATTTGCGGGAATGGCAACAGTAGACCTTGCAGTTGCAAATGATCACGAACTGGATATCAAGAGCACAATGATGTATCGTCATGATGATTATGTAGATGGTATAGAACTTGTAAATGATGGGAAAGTTCATTTAAGACCATTGATTTCTAAGACATTTGCATTCAAAGATTATCTGAAAGCATATCAGTATATTGATGATAACCGCGAGACAACGATGAAAGTAATCATCAATGTGCAGGAGAAATAGGTGATCGAATCAAGAGAGGACAGAGTTTTATCAGAAACTCTGACTAGGAGGTAATTAATGGAAAACGAGAGTAATAATGGAAAAGTGCCTCTGATCAGCAAGATTGCATATGGTTTCGGAGATGTAGGATGTAACTTTAGCTGGATGTTTGTCAGTAACTTTTTAATGATTTTCTATACAGATGTATTTGGAATCAGTATGGCGGCAGTATCAGCATTAATGCTTTTTTCAAGATTCTGGGATGCGATCAATGATCCGATCGTAGGTGGATTAACAGATAAAACAAACACAAGATGGGGAAGATACCGTCCATGGCTGTTGGTGGCAGCACCGATCACATCAGTGCTTTTGATCCTTTCTTTCTGGGCACACCCAGATTGGTCAAATACATCGAAAATAGTTTACATGGTAATTACATACTGTCTTCTCGTCTTAGGATACACCTGTGTAAATATTCCATATGGAACACTCTGTGGTGCTATGACACAGGATATTGATGAGCGTGCCAAGATTAATACTTCCCGTTCTGTGTCAGCAATGATTGCGATAGGAATCATCAATATTGTTACAGTGCCGCTGATCAGTAAGCTGGGAAGCAGCAGTGCAAAGAATGGTTATTTGTTTGTTGCAATTATTTATGGATGTATCTTTGCTGCCTGTCATTTCTTCTGTTTCGCAAAGACAAAAGAACAGGTAGTAATTCCTGAGAAAGAAAAAATCTCAATAAAAGTCAGTTGAAAGCAGTTATGCAAAACAAACCATATCTTCTGGCTTTGGTTGGACAGGTGTTGTTTGGATTCACATTATATGGAAGAAATGCAGATATTTTATATTATTTCACTTATGTAGAGGGAAATGCCTCTTATTATACAACATATTCTATGTGTATTATCATTCCGTCCATTATTGGTGCGGCATGCTTTCAGCCAGTATTTCGGAAGCTGAATAATAAAGGAAGAACTGCATCTGTTTTTGCATTACTTACAGGAATCGCTATGCTTGTAATGTTCTTCTTTAATGTAAAAGAATCTCCAATTGTATTCTATGCATTGGCAGGAATTACACAATTCTTCTTTTCAGGATTTAACACTGCAATCTACGCGATCATTCCGGATTGTGTGGAATACGGTGAGTGGAAAACAGGACTTAGAAATGATGGATTCCAGTATGCATTTGTGTCACTGGGAAATAAAATTGGCATGGCAATAGGAACTGCTCTACTTGCAGCACTTCTTGGAAAATATGGATATGTGGCAAATCAGGTACAGAATCCGGAAGTAATTGCAGTTATGAAACATGCATTTTCAACAATTCCCGGAGTTTTATGGATAGTGACAGCGATTGTACTGTTTTTCTATCGTCTGAACAAAAAGCGTTACAATGAAATCGTGGAAGATCTGAAAAATGGAAAAAGAGGTTAAGAAAATATAATAACAAAAACGTGGCCCGGTGCACTGCACCGGGCCATTATCTATATAAACTATTCGTAATTTTTGGTCGAAGTCCGGCAATCATAAAAGATCTGTCGCTAATACAATCACCGTCTTCTTTTCTATTTATGATACTTTAGCAATTCATCTGTATCAACTTGATGATGTTATTATACGGAAGAATTATGAACACCTCGTGTCACGAAAGCTAAAGAAAAGTAAAATTTATTAAGAGTATATAATCTAAAACGGAAGAATTGTTTAATCCAGATTATAGACAAAATGTCGATAATTTTGTTAAGGGAAGACTGGAAATTTTTCACGATACATGATATGATGATGTAAATGTCAAAAGTATAAATTGTGTTTGTGCTCGCACAAATAAGCAATTTATACTTTTTGACACGCCGAACACCGAAAACGGAATAAAATGGTGTGAACACACCATTTTATGGGAGTTTGAGGTGTTCGAGGATTGCGGGAATTGCATAGCAATGGAGCAATCCGATTACATCAGTGAGTGGCAAAATTTACTTTTGACACTCGCATCATATGATAGAAAACAGTAAAAAAGGAAGGATGAAAATAATGGATATTAAAGAAAAGATTCATGCAACAACAGAAGAATTGTTAAGCAATATGGAAAGACTTGTAGCGATAGATTCACAGCTTGGAACACCGGCAGAAGGAATGCCATTTGGAGAGGGACCGGCAAAGGTTCTTCACGAAGCACTGCAGATTGCAGATGAACTCGGATTCAAGACAGTGAACCTGGACAATTACTGTGGTTATGCAGAGATGGGGAGGGTGATGAGATCGTTGGTATCGCAGGACATCTGGATATCGTACCGGCAGGCGGTGATTGGACATATGATCCATTCAAGTTGACAAGAGAAGGAGATTATGTTTACGGTCGTGGAACAACAGATGACAAGGGACCTGTTCTGGAAGCTCTTTATGCAATGAAGCTTCTTCGCGATTCAGGTGTGAAGCTGAACAAGAGAGTACGTCTCATTATGGGATGTAATGAGGAAACAGGTTCCAAATGTATGGAACATTATAATGAAGTAGCTGAGGAGTTATCCTGTGGATTTACTCCAGATGCAAGTTTCCCATGTATTCACGGAGAGAAAGGTATGCTTGGCATGCTGGCAACTTCTAAGAATACAAAGATTATTTCTATCAATGGTGGATTTGTATTCAATGCCGTATGTGATGCATGTACAGCAGAGATTCCGGCAGAAGAAGGACTGAAAGACAGACTGGAAGCTGCTTTCGCAGAGACAAAGCTTCAGGAATACAAGGTAACAGAAGAAGACGGAAAGATCAGTATTTATGCAAAGGGAGTATCTGCACATGCAAGTACACCGGCATTTGGAGTTAACGCTGCAGGTGTTATCTTTGATTGTCTTGCAAAAGCCGGATTTGAAGATGATTTCGTAGAATTCTATAACTCACACATTGGTACAGCGTGTGACGGATCAGGAATCGGTCTGAAATGTGCAGATGAGTTTGGAGAGCTTACATTCTGTAACGGAATCGTTAAGAAAGAAGACGGTGTGATCTCCGCTACAATCGATATCAGATTCCCGGTAACATATTCTGTAGAAGATATGCTCAAGATGTGCGAAGGAAAGCTCGAAGACGAGAACGGACGCATTGAGATCCACACAACTACAAAACCATTGTTCTTCCCGAAAGAGTCTCCACTTGTAGAGGCACTGTACAAAGCTTATACAGATGTAACAGGAGATACAGAGAACAAACCGTTAGTAATCGGTGGTGGAACATATGCGAAGTCCTTAAAAATATCATCGCATTCGGACCGGAGAAACCGGGCGTAGATTACCGCATCCACGGTGCAGACGAGTACACACTCGTATCTGAAGTTGAAGAAGCAGTACAGATTTACATGGAAGCAATCAAGAACTTGCTTGCAATTTAATAGATGTTACTAAGTATTGCTTTGATCTTGCTTGTAGGAATGTCTATGGGCTGGATCTGTAAGAAAATCAAACTGCCAAGCTTGCTTGGAATGATGATCACGGGGATGATACTCGGCCCATATGTACTGAATCTGTTGGATGACAGTATTCTTGGAATCTCAGCCGAGCTTCGAAAGATCGCGCTGATTATCATCCTTACAAGAGCCGGTCTTGGTCTGGATCTTTCAGGACTTAAAAAAGATCGGAAGACCGGCTGTGATGATGTGTTTTGTTCCGGCAACGTTTGAGATTGTTGGAATTGTACTGCTGGCTCCGAAGCTGATGGGATTATCTATACTTGAAGCTGCAATCATGGGAGCTGTGCTTGCAGCAGTTTCACCGGCTGTTGTAGTACCGAGAATGGTGAAGCTGATGGAGGAAGGCTATGGCGTGAAACAGGGGGATTCCGCAGCTGATTCTTGCGGGCGCATCTGTGGATGACGTCTATGTCATCGTGCTGTTTTCAACATTTACAGGAATGATGCAGGGACAAAGTACATCTATACTCAGTTTTATCAATATTCCGGTTTCTATTTTCCTTGGAATTGGGATTGGATTATTAATAGGGACATGTCTTGCGTATTATTTTAAGAAGGTGCATATAAGAGATACCTCGAAAGTGTTGATCATTTTGAGCATTTCTCTGTTGCTTGTTGTTATGGAAGACAGTTTGAATACGGCGATCACATTTTCAGCATTGATCGCGATCATGTTCATTGGGATCGGTTTGCAGAAGAAGAGAGAAGTTGTTGCGAAGAGGATTTCTGTGAAATATGGAAAGCTGTGGGTGGCAGCAGAAGTATTTCTGTTTGTGCTTGTAGGAGCAACAGTGAATGTCGGATATCTTGGAAAAATCGGTGTGAAAGCGTTAGTTGTTATCGTAGGTGCACTGGTGTTTCGTATGCTTGGTGTATCCGTCTGCCTTCTTGGAACAAGTCTCAAGAAGACAGAACGATTATTTGCCATGATGGCTTATACACCGAAAGCAACAGTTCAGGCCGCAATCGGTGGAATTCCTCTTGCGATGGGATTTGCATGCGGAGATACCGTTCTTACCGTGGCTGTTTTAGCGATTGTGCTGACAGCTCCGCTGGGCGCATTTGCTATCGATTTCTCGTATAAGAAATTATTGAAAAAATCAAAATAAAAAATGTTATTAAAACAGTTCATGTAGAAAAAACGACCATTTATGAAAGCAGACCTTAACGGTCTGCTTTTTGTGTTATGATAAGTTCAGTAAAAAAGACACTTGTGATATGGAAAATGCAAGAAAACTGATCACAGGTACTGCGAAGGGTAACAAAGTAACATAGTACACAATAAAAGGTAGGTTTCAAAATGAGTCTGAAATATGAAAAGTTGATCAGAAAAATGACACTGGCAGAGAAAGCAATTATGATGTCAGGAAAGAACACATGGGAGACAGTTGATTTAGAAAAATATGGAATTCCGTCGATGGTAATGTCTGATGGACCTCACGGGTTGAGAAGACAGGCAGGAGCGGGAGATCATTTGGGATTGAATGCCAGTCTTCCGGCAACTTGTTTTCCGACAGCGGCAGGAGTGGCAAACAGCTGGGATGAAGCACTTGGAGAGGAAATTGGGGAAGCACTTGCGGAAGAGGCAGTGACAATGGGAGTCATTGTGATCCTCGGACCTGGACTTAATATCAAGAGAAGTCCGCTGTGTGGAAGAAACTTTGAGTATTTTTCAGAGGATCCGTATCATGCAGGAAAGATGGCAGCAGCATATGTCCGTGGAATCCAGAGAAGCTTTGTGTTCCGCAGCAAAGGAAAAATCTGGTATCAGGCGTTCTGGTATCTGATCGCATTCTGTATTGTTACATGTATTGTAAACTCAATCAATTGTATCTGGGTTGCAGTTGCCGGAATGTTTGTACCGGGATGGCTTTACAATATCGGAACAACCGTGCTGAACGGAGGAGTGTCGATGGTGGTATTCTTCTTCGTGAATAAGATTATTTTCCCGGAGGGAGAAGCAAAGTAGAATAGAGAAAAGAAGAATAGAAGAACAGAAGAACAGAAGAACAGGGCAGTGCGCGTTAGCGTGCTGTCCTGTTCTTTAACATGAAAATCATGTTCAAATTCATCTTGACAATAAAATTTTTTGCGTTAAAATAAAAAAATGATTTTTGATAGATTCGAGATGGAAGTAAAGTAATGTTGGAATTTGTAAAACAGAGCAAGAAAAGAAAGTTATATTGTATCCTTGGCATATTGTATCTGCTGTGTATTATCTTTGTTGCAAATGATGCATGGTTGTATAGCACACCCATTGCAAAACTGACAAAGGTCGAAACCAGTGTCTCAGGAGAAGAGACAGGAACCAGAGGGACGAAGGAAAAAAAATATAAGCAGAACATCCAGGGGAGTAATCCTAAATGGGGAAAACAAGGGTAAGACAATAAGTTTTACGAATGAGTACACGTATACCGGAATGATGAAACAGCCATATCATAGAGGAGATAAGGTCTTGCTCAATGGAACCAGCAAGAGAATGGGTTCTGGAATTCGTGGACTGAAACGAGATACAGAGCTTATGATACTTGTAGGATTCTTAATGTTTGTATTAATTACCATTGCAGGAAGACAGGGTGCGCTTACGATATTGACCGTTATTTTTAATGTTGCTGTTTTTGCAATTGGTTTTTGGAAAGCGGGAGATACATCAAATGTGCTGGAAATGTGCAGCGGGCTGGTGATTCTTTTTGCGGTTATTACATTGGTTGGATTAAACGGGATTCATAAAAAGACATGGGCAGCACTTTTTTTACAACATTGATTGTTCTTGTAATGATCATGGGAATCTTTGATGTTGTAATCCATCATGCAGAAGATCTTGATTATTCGACCATGGAGTATCTTGGAAGTATTGAAAATCCGGATGAAATTTTCCATGCAGAAATCCTGATCTCAGGACTGGGAGCAATCATGGATGTGGCGGTCGCCATCGCTGCATCCTTAAGCGAAATCGTTGAAAAGAAGCCGGAAGTGACATTTTTTTGGAATTATTTAAATCAGGAAGAGAAATTGGATATGACATTATGGGAACGATGATAAATGTGCTGTTGTTTGTCTTTGGCTGTGGACTGATCCCAATGTGTCTGATTCGAATGAATAATGATGTGAGTTTAATTACTATTATAAAATTGCACATTCCATGTGAATTGTGCAGATTTCTGGTGGAAAGTATAGGAATTGTTCTGGCAATACCGATTTCTATTTTGGTTACTTCTGTGATGATAAAGGTCCCAGGAATGTTTCATAGACAGAAGAAAGCAAGAAAGGTGCAGGGAGAAGGAAAATGCTGATAACACTTGGATTGATTTTACTGATTTTAATTATGGTCGTCGGTGGAGACAGAGGTGTCGTTTCGCTTATTGCTTTGTGTGGAAATCTGTTGATCTTAAGTCTTGCAATCTGGCTTATGGCATCAGGAGTTCCGGTTCTTCTCGTTACGGTTTGTGTCGGTGTTGTCATTTCCTGTATTACGTTGTTCTATCAAAATGGTAGAAATGGAAAGACATGGAGTGCATTTCTGGCAACTATGATCACAATGCTGTTGCTGTTTTTCTTCATATATATCGTTGTATGGAGAAGTGAGGCGGGAGGTCTTAACGAGATACAACAGGTTGGAGAAGATGTATTTTATTATAATATGAACCTGAATATCAGTATGAGAAATGTTGCTGTGTCTGTTATACTTCTCAGTACTCTTGGAGCTGTTCTTGATATGGCACTGACAGTTACCACATCTGTTTATGAAGTGAAAAGCCATAAAGAAGATATGACTTTTAAAGAACTGATTCACAGCGGAATGCAGATAGGAAAAAAGAAGTGACCGGAACAACGGTGAATACACTTCTGTTTGCATATTTAGGAGAATCACTTCTGCTTTTTTTCCTATCTGCGGATGCAGGGATATTCGTTTGAACTACTGTTGAATTCTAAAATCATGTTTGAAAATTGTGCCTCAATGATCTTCGGAGCAATCGCCTGCGTGGTTGTAATGCCGGTGGCAGCGGTTGCAGGGGGCTATTTTTTCCGATTTAAATAAACATAAAATCCAACGTTTAACATAATTCCAACTGCTGTAGAAACCGGTGCAGCAAGACCGATCTTTGTCAGGCTGGCATTCGGCTGGATACTCATGATGTATGCCATTGGCAGACGGACCAGAAGTGTCTGGATGAGTCCCTGTGTCATAACCCAGAGCGTCTTATCATTTCCATTAAAATAACCGATCATGCTGAAGAGGACGGCCGTTAAAATCGTTTCCGGTGCGAATCCTTTCAAGTAAGCAAAGCCATTCTGAATAACGTCGGCATCCGTAGAGAAGAATCCGGACAGGACATCTCCCTTAAAAATACAAGAGTGAAGACGAAACATCCGACAACCAGGCCGACTCCGATTCCGGTAAACATAGATCTCTTCGCACGCTTTGATTTTCCGGCACCGACATTCTGCGAGACGAAAGAAGCCATAGATTGCATGAGTGCGCTAGGTACCAGCATTGCAAAGTTTACGATTTTACAGGCAACGCCGTAACCAGAAGAAGCCTCCAGTCCGAGCCGGTTTACAAAAGCGCAGAGTGCGAGGAATGACATCTGTGTCAGGAATTCCTGGAGCGCAAGAGGGAGTCCAATAATGAGGAATTTCTTGCACTGTGGATTCAGGCAGAAGTCTTTTTTCATAATCTTAAACGGCAAATTCTTTTTGATAAGAAGAACTACTGCGAAGACAACACTGACTGCCTGGGCGAAAACAGTTGCAATTGCGGCACCGACTGCGTTCATGTGGAAACCTGCAACAAGTATCAAGTCACCGAAAACATTTATGATGCATGCGACAAGTACAAAAAGCAGAGGAGACTTGCTGTCTCCGAGTCCACGGAAAATCGCAGAAAGCAGGTTGTAGGCGACGATGAAGAAGATTCCGCCACCGCAGATACGGATGTAAACAGTAGTCAATTCGACAGCTTCAGCAGGTGCCTGCATCAGGATTGCGATCGGGTGTGCAAAACAAACCATAACGATGAACAATCCAACTGAAATCGCTGTAAATACAATTGCAGCACCGCCAATGACGGAGCCAATCTGTTCCGGTTTCTTTTCGCCGAGATAACGCGCGATCAGAACCGTGATACCCATAGCAAACTGGACGACTACGAAAGTGACCAGATTCAGAACCTGACTTCCGGTAGAAACTGCAGAAAGTCCGGAGGTAGAACCAAATCTTCCAACGACCAGAAGGTCAACCGCTCCATACGCTGCCTGAAGGATTAGTGCGCCAAGCACAGGCATCATAAATGCTACCAGTTTCTTTAGAATGCTTCCTTGCGTAAAATCAGCAGTTTTATCTGTCATTTTGAATGCTCCTTTCACACATGATGTCGTAAAATTTCTGGATTGTTTGAACCATGCAGTCAGCGTCCGCATCGGAGATATCATCAAGATAAGGCGTCAGCTCATTAAAATAATTCTCATTATATTTTTCAGAGATTTCCGTCCCATGTTCTGTCAAAGACAAGTATGTGACACGTCCATCATCTGGGGAGGCTGTCTTTTGTACCAATCCTTTCTTCTCCATTTCTTTTATTGTCCTTGTGACACCCGGTCGCGGGATATTCAGAACGTCACTTAAATCAGAAACTCTTACATGGACTTTCTGTTTCTGAAGCTCCTCGGATCATATCCATATAGCGGATGTGAGATGACATGATACCTTCCGGAAGCGGAGGGAGCATCTGACGAATTCGCTTTGCCTGATAACATGCATCGAGCATGCGTTTGATTTTTCATTTGTCATAATAAAACTCCTATATAGTTACCAAGGTTAATTACCATAGATAATTATATGGAGGTTTGAGGAATTGTCAAGAGAAAATGTTGATTGTGATGATAATTTGAGGAAAATGTGGAGAGAAGTCTTGATATGTTCGCAAATTAATAAAAGACAAGAAAACGTATAAGATAACAAGCAAGTTATAGTAAAATAAATAAAAAACTAGTATAATATAGTAAGAAAACGTACAAGATAATAAGTAAGTTATACGAGGGGAAATGATATGAATACTTATGCACCACCATTCAAACTTACAAATACAATGCTGGATTTAGTCGCATCAATTTCTGAAAAAGTAGGAAGAATCACTACTGGAAAAAATCTGGAGTCAAAGCCACATTTGAGAAAAAAATAACAGAGTTAAATCAATCTATTCTTCTTTGAAAATCGAGGCAAATTCATTGACAATCGGACAGGTAAGAGATGTCATAGATGGAAAGCTTGTGCTTGGAGAACAAAATGGAAATACAAGAAGTAAAGAACGCATACGAAGCATATGAGAAAATAAATGAGATCGATCCTTATGATATTGAAGAATTAAAAGCACATACATGGGATTATGACGAAGTATCTGATAGATGAATCAGGATGTTTCAGACATGGCGAAGAGGGTGTTTTCAATGGAGAGGAATGCATCTTCATGGCACCGCCGGCAAGATTCGTCCCACATCTTATGGAAGAACTGTTTGATTGGATGGAACGAGAAAAAAGAAGAAGTTCATCCATTGATCCTGTCCTGCGTATTTCATTATGAATTCGTATTTATTCATCCATTCGCAGATGGGAATGGACGCATGGCAAGGTTGTGGCATACTTGTCTTTTAGCAAATTGGAAGCCATTCTTTCAATACATTCCAATAGAAAGTCAGATTGAAAGATTCCAGGGAAGAATATTACAATGTGATCGCACAATGCCATGTAAATGGTGATTCAAATCTATTTATCGAATTTATGTTGCGCCAGATTGATCAGATTTTAAAAGCCAGATTGATCATTATTAGATTTTAAAAAGAAGTTCTTTGTTAAAGTCAAAGTCGGAAGGAATCAAAGAACTTCAATTGATACAGATGACAGTTCCTGACAAGCCACGCAGAATATATGTGAAAAGATAGATGTTGCTGGGCAAATATGAATGTGATGATGCAGCAGATTAAGGAACTACCCGGCGGCAATCAAAGAGTTTTGCGGTGAGATTTTGCTGGTCGGAATTAATTATGATATACTAGACGTGATGAGTTGGTAGTGAGAGTGGAGCAAGCTGATCTGCTTTCCATCAGCGATACGATTATATTAAAACAAAGGAGGACTTACTCGATGAGAGAAGTAAAAGCAGTCAAGATCAACGCAGCAGATTTTGCACCATACGGCACATTCTGCAATATGACAGAACCGGAGGGATATCCACTGGAGGGAGAGATTCATAAATTCTATCCGGACCGTATCTCAGGAACCTGTGTTGGAACAATGGCATTTTCTCCGATCGCAGTCCGTAAGGACGACAGAATTGTCAAAATGGCAGAATATCATACAACGACATGGGAAGGCATTGTTGCTCTTGATGACGACATGCTTATCCATGTTGCACCTGCTTCCGGCGGAACACCGGTTCCGGAACTTGCGAAGGCTTTCCTTGTACCAAAGGGATGCATGGTAAAGATCAATGCAGCAATCTGGCATCTGTGTCCACTTCCGGCGAATAATGAGGTACTTCATGCAATGATCGTACTTCCGGAATGTACTTATGCAAATGATTGTACGGTTGTTGAATTTGAGGAGAAAGATTGGTTTAAGATAATATTATAAAGATGAAACAGATTGATTTTGACCACGGAACGGTTACAGGAAATATTTTGGGAGTAGCGTTACCGATGCTTGTGGCTCAGATACTGAGTCTTTTGTACAACATTGTGGATCGGATTTATATTGCCAGGATCCCATCAGTAGGAACAACAGCGCTTGGAGCAGTGGGCTTGTGCTTTCCGATTATTGTGATCATCACTGCATTTAGCAATTTATTTGGAAGTGGCGGTGCCCCGTTATTTTCAATTAACCGAGGCAAAGGGAACATAAAAAAGCAGAAGTGATCATGAATACATCATTTTCAATGCTGTGTATTTGTGGAGTGGCATTGATGGTGATCGGAATGCTGTTCGCAAGTCCGATTCTGGTGTTGTTCGGGGCGTCGGAAGAAGGGCTGTCTTACGCATATCCATACATGATGATTTATTTGATCGGAATAGTCCCATCTATGATTGCAACAGGGATGAACCCATTTATTAATGCGCAGGGATATGCAACTTCAGGAATGTTATCGGTTACAATTGGAGCCGTTGCTAATCTGATTCTGGACCCATTGTTTATATTTGGATTGAATTTAGGCATAAAAGGAGCGGCGATCGCAACAATCATCTCCCAAACTTTATCGGCAGCATATGTATTTTATTTCTTGAGAAAGAAAGCGGAATTGAAAGTGCGGGTGCTGTCAAAAGGAGAATGGAAAGCATGTAGAGATGATGCGAAGAATATTATGAGCCTTGGAAGTGCAGGGTTTATCATGCAGCTGACCAATAGTCTGTAACAATATGTTGTAACAGCGTCTTATCAGGAATTGGCGGTGATGTATATATCTCTGTTATGACGATCGTATCAAGTGTTCGTCAGATGGTGGAAACTCCGATCTATGCTATCAATGAAGGAACTTCTCCGATCTTGAGCTATAATTATGGAGCTCAGCGTCCGAAGAAAGTCAAGAAAGCTATCTGCGTATTGACTTGTATGATATTGATCTATACAGCAATTACGTGGAGTGTGATTATTTTTGAACCGGAATTTCTGATCGGAATTTTCAGCACAGATAGAGAACTGCTTGCTGATTGCGTAGATGCACTGAAACTATATTTCGCAGCATTTATATTTATGGATCTGCAATATATGGGACAAACAGTATTTAAATCACTGAATAAAAAGAAGCAGGCAATCTTCTTCTCGCTACTTAGAAAAGTATTTATCGTTGTGCCACTGACGTATTTGTTTCCATATGCATTTCACATGGGGACGAGAGGACCTACCTAAGCGGTGTATATTATCAAAATGAACAGTGTTCATTATAAATTCACAATACAGAAATGAGATATCGGAGGTGAGATCGTGAATCATCTTGCTACTTCAAAAGAAGACATATTAGCTGCCAGCAGAGATCTGATAAAGGAGAATGGATGGGCTGCCGTAAGTATACGGGCTGTTGCGTACCGATGTTCTGTATCAGCAGGTACTATTTATAATTATTATGAATCCAAGGCAGATTTGCTCAGTGCTACAATAGAGAGTATTTGGCATGAAATCTCTTTTTCATCCGGAAGATGAACAGATATTTCACGATGTCGAAACTTGTATCTCATGGATCTATGAACGATTAGAATACGGTAATCGTCAGTTTCCAGGGGTTCTTCTCATTACATTCATTTGGTTTTATGAGAGATGAAAAAAACAAGTGGAAAGAAAAGAATGATGAAGCATGGGGACATATTCTGAATGGGTTATGTGAGGTTTTAGGAAATGATCCAAAGGTTCGTACAGATGTATTTGACCAGGAATTCACAGAGAAAAAATTTGCAGACATACTGTTTTCCCTGATTCTTGTGTCGATGATCCGTCAGGATTATGATCCATCATCTGTATTGATGCTTGTAAAGAAAACGTTGTATGTAACTGTTCAGAAAGCAAAATTTCAAAAACAGGTATAAAATGCTTGCATTTTTAAGATTGTTTTTGAAATTTTATTTGGCGGATACGCCACACCGACGAAATGCGTAGCATTTTGGAGGTTGGCTCTGAACAGTCACCTATATTAAATTCCCACAGTAGCTGTGGGAAATTTTTTGAACGAAAATGAACAATGTTCATGTACGCATAGTTATGTGTGATTGTAATTGTGCAGGTCTGTTTTATCAGAACAACATAATTCAATATAAATTCAAAAAGAAAGAGGGATATTTATTATGCAGAATAGTAGAAACTTTATTTGACGCCGTGTATTTAATCTCGGTAATTACAATCGGAATCTTGATGATCCGTAAGAGCAAAGGAAACCGTCAGTTCACCATGTTTGGAATCATGGCAGTTCTTTTTAGGAAGTGGAGATGCATTCCACCTGGTTCCACGTGCATTTGCACTTTGTACAACAGGTCTTGAGAATTTCACTGTACAGTTAGGATTAGGTAAATGGATCACATCCGTTACAATGACAATCTTTTATGTTATTCTTTACTATATTTGGCGTGAACGTTATCAGATCAAAGGACACAATGCAACTACAGCAGCGATCTATGTACTCGCAGGATTAAGAATTGTTCTGTGTATGATGCCACAGAATGAATGGCTCAGTGCAGAAACACCGCTTTCCTGGGGCATTTACCGTAATATTCCGTTTGCACTGATGGGATTACTTATCATCGTTTTATTTTACAAAAGTGCAAAAGAAAGCAATGATCAGTCTTTCCGCTGATGTGGATGACGATCGTCTTAAGCTTTGCTTTCTATATCCCGGTTGTACTGTGGGCTGATGTTGTTCCGACGATTGGAATGCTGATGATTCCGAAAACATGTGCATATGTATGGACAGTGCTGATCGGTTACAGGGCAATGAAAAAAAAAGGAAATAGCTTAAGGATAATGCGAAGGAAAGCAGCAGACAAAGAAAGAACTTGTTATCCGTTTACTGTAGAAAAAAATAGACATGAAAAAACATGACATGATATAATTAAAAACAACAGAAAACATTGAAGATGAAGAGGCAACAGTAAATGGAAAAAGGAAGTACCGTTTCTAAACGGACAAAAAGATACAGTTGGATCATTGGCTTGCTTATTTTTATAACAGCACTTCTTTTGGGCTGTATTATTGTAAAGAACATAGAGAAAAAAAAAGACAGCAGCTGCTTATACTGCACAAAGTACAGTAAAGCGGATCAATGCACAATTAGATCAGTATGTTGAACTTTCAGAATTTCTTGAAAACGTGATTCTTGCAGGATATGATCTGAATCAGACTACATTCTCAGAATTGGCAGAAATGCTTCCGAATGAAGCAGGTGTTGTAAAAGCATTCGAACTCGCACCGAATGGGGTTATTACTGATATTTTCCCAAAGCAGGGAAATGATCAGGCTTTTGGAATGAATATGCTGACAGAGCATGAACGCAGTGGAGACGCAAAGCGTGCCAAAGAAACAGGAAAATATACTCTTGGAGGTCCATATCAATTAAAACAGGGAGGAACAGGAGCTTTGCTGTTCCATCCGGTTTATCAGAATAATATTATAGGAAATGACACCTTTTGGGGGTTTGTGATCATAGTTATCGACTGGGATAAATTTATAGATGAAATTGGCATGGAACGGCTAAGTGAAGCGTCATATTGTTATGAGATATGGACGAATGATGAGAATACCGATGATCGGATTGTTCTGGCTCAAAATCAGGAACATATGCCTGAGAATAGCCTTACAATTACACATGGTATGTGGATATCGTACCAAAGGAGGGATGGATTTCAATTTATCAATGGATTGCTGTTATTGTATCAGCCCTCATAATTGCCATGATGGGTGCTACTATTTTTGATCAGATCTGCAGCAAAAAACGTCGAGAGAAGCAGTATGCAGCTGAATTGAAAAAATCGGCAGAACAGGCAAAAGAAGCAAGTGAGGCAAAAACACGATTTCTGTTTAATATGAGTCATGACATCCGAACCCCGATGAATGCAATTATTGGATTTTCAGATCTTCTCGGAAAGAATCTTAAGAACGAGGAAAAAGCAAGGGAGTATTTAGGAAAGATCAAGTCCTCGGGCAATTTTCTGATGACGATTATTGATCAGGTGCTGGAAAAGGCTCGCATTGAAAGTGGAACAGCTGTGTTAAAAATGCAGGCAGAGAATTTGAGCGAAATGTTTTATTCTGTAAATACAGTATTTGAATCTGATATCCAATCGAAGGAAATTCAATATTCGATAGATACAAATATACAGCATAAATATGCAGTCTGTGATAAGACAAAACTTCAGGAAATATATTTAAATATAGTGAGTAATGCAATCAAATATACTCCAAACGGTCAGGCGATTCATGTAAATATTACGGAAACAGCATCAGATGATAAGAAAGCATGGTATGTATTCATCTGTGAAGATACTGGAATAGGGATGAAGCAGGAATACCTTCCACATATTTTTGATGAATTTTCAAGAGAACATACAGCGACAGAGAATAAAGTGGTCGGTACTGGTCTTGGACTTTCTATTGTGAAATCTTTTGTTGAACTGATGGGCGGAAAGATTTATGTAGAAAGCGAACAGGGGAAAGGAACAAAATTCACAGTGGAAATTCCACTGGAGATTGCATCAGAAGAGGATGTATACAAAAAAGAAAGAGTCGGAACAGTCTGTTATATCTGATAAGAGTATTGGAAAGCGAATTCTTCTTGCGGAAGATAATGAATTAAATGCTGAAATTGCGATAGAACTGTTGAAAGAAGAGGGATTTTGACTGACTGGGCAAAAGATGGTCAGGAATGCTGTGATATGCTGGGACAAGCAGAGGATGGATATTATGCGTTGATTCTCATGGATATTCAGATGCCGAGGTTAAATGGATATGAAGCGACTGCAAAGATACGGCAGATGGAAAACCGGAAACAAAGCCGCCATACCGATTATTGCCATGACTGCGAATGCTTTTGCGGAAGATATACAGATGGCAAAAAATGCGGGAATGAACGGTCATATTGCAAAACCATTGGATGGGGAAAAAAATGATCACTGTGTTAAAACAGTGTCTGGCAGATAACAGTGACGTCAAAATACAGGAAGATTTATAAAAAGGCATTATTGAAAGAAATAACAGATGGTGTGGGATTTTGATATAATCCCACACCATCTGTTATTTATTCAGAGAACTTATCACTGTAACGGATATGCATGTCAGCCAGTCCATAAACAACACATAAAATACTCTTCCGTATTGCTGGTTTTCTACAATTCTTCCATGGTCAAGTACAGAAAGGTAAGATCCATCAGCTTTTCGAAGATGAAAATGAATATAGTCATTTTCATTGCCGCTGTCGATTTGCTGCCAGATACTTGCCTCAATCTGCTGTTGCTCATCTTCCCGGATAAGGTTTCGAAAGCTCTTCTTTGTAAGCTTAAACAGCTCATCTATATCTTTATATCCGGCCATGTGGAGAAACTCATGGTTTGCATAAAAAGAGTTCATCATTTTCCTTATCCGCTCTGTAGATAATAAACGCACCAGGAAGATGTTCAGAGATATCCTTGAGTGCAAATCCAAGTTGTTTGCGGACACCGGATTGAAGTCCTTCCTTGTAAGCCATACATCCATTCTTTCCATGTAGTTTTACTTCATAAAGTGCGGCATCTGCACAGCGCATGAGCTGCGCACGGTTTGATGCAGCGGTAGGGTATTCAGATATCCAAGAGAAATATAAAATGGGTAGTCATTTCCCTTGTATGAGAATATCTTTGGAAGCATAGTGAATTGTTGTAACTGTTCTTTCGCATCATCATATGTGCGATTAGGGAGAAGAATACAGAATTCGTCACCGCCGTTTCGCCCCAATAATGCATCCGATGGAAAAGATTTTTTCATACTGTCAGCAAGATTCTTTAAAGCTCTGTCACCGTAAACATGTCCATAGATATCATTAATAAACTTAAAATCATCTATATCGAAGAGTGCAACTATATAATGGGCGTTCGGATTTTTAGCGATCATTTCTTCTGCTAATTCATCAAATCCGTAACGATTATAAATATTGGTAAGTGAATCCATATGTGCCAGTTTCTGGAATTTGTTTTTATTTTCTTTTGATGTCAGCCAGACCCAGATAAGAACCGACAGAATCAATATGATAGAAGTAAAAAATCCGATAACTATAGCTATAAGTTTCGCATTTCTCCATCCACTTATAGGCATTACCTCAAATTTCCAGTTCTCTTCACCTATTGTAAAATCATAAGAAACCGGATTTGTTAAATTTCCATCTGACTGATAAACAACTTCATATGTGTCACTCCAGGGAGAGGATGTTTTCGAAAGCTTATATTTATAACCAAAATCCGAAAGTGCGTTGATTGAGTCTGAAAAAATATCAGGAACACGCAAAATAACAATCGTAAATCCCCAGAAATATTCCTGTCCGTTTTCATCCCTTAAGTAGACCGGATTGCGAACTGCAATTCCATAGCCTCCTTGCTTTAATTCAAAGGGACCTTGTGTGATCAAAGTATGGTTATCCCTCGCATAACAGGAAATTTCTCCACGATCTTTATCATGGAGCAGATCAATCTTGCCCGATTCATTTCCTTCAGCAGGATAAATATCTGCCACAACACCATTTGGGGCGAGCTGTATACTTTCTATAGAGTCGGACATAATATTTTTGGAAATGGTATCAAAATAATTGACTCTCCATTTTCACTGATCAAGATTTGTTGTAACGTATCAGTGACCTCAATCCCATTAGTAATCTCATTCTTTATCATGGTATGACGGATATGAATTAGTAGCAATTGCTGGTGAAGATAAAATCTGTTATTCCATATACAGTCCGAAATCAGTAGTTGATGCAATGCTAAGTGGTGTGTTTGATAATTACTGGAATCAGACGGAAACTTAATTCCTCGTATATCAAGTTAAACTTTGACGGATTGAAAGATGCAGTAGTACGGATGCTTGCATGGAGATAAAGTGCAGATTAACACAGGGACATTTTCCAATGATATGACGAGCTTTCGGAAAGATGATGTGTTGACACTGTTGATTCATTTAGGATATTTGAGCTATCATTGGGATAAGACGGTTACGATTCCGAATAAAGAAGTTTCGCAGAATATATCAATGCAATTAGTACAATGGACTGGTCAGAAGTGACGGCATCTGTTGAGGATTCAAGAAAGTTTAGAAGCTCTTTGGAATATACTGATTCCGCAGAAACAACGCTTGAATTGATAAAGCACATAAAAGATCATTTTTCCGGCAGTAGTCGGTTTTTGGATTGGCGTGTTGTTTTTTTGCTTACGTTGGATCATTTGATTCCACACCTTCATGTAGGAAGTGAACAGTCAGAAGGACCTAAAAAGCAAGCTTGGGCGTACAACGATGATGGTACTGGCGGTTACACTGCATAATATTCCTGAGGGGATGGCAGTTGGTGTAATGTATGCAGGTCTTCTTGCAGGAAATACAAAGATTACAGCAGCGAGTGCGCTTGCTTTATCACTTGGAATTGCAATTCAGAATTTCCCAGAAGGAGCAATTATATCTCTGCCGCTTAGAGCCGAAGGAGAAAGTAAAGGGGAAGGCATTTCTAGGAGGTGTGCTTTCAGGTGTGGTTGAACCAGTTGGAGCAGTACTTACAATCATTGCTGCGCAGCTGATAATCCCGGCATTACCATATTTACTGAGCTTTGCAGCAGGAGCAATGCTTTATGTTGTGGTTGAAGAACTGATTCCGGAAATGTCGCAAGGGGAGCACTCTAATATCGGTACAGTTTTCTTTGCGGTTGGGTTCAGTTTGATGATGGTTCTGGATGTGGCGTTGGGGTGATAGAGAATCTTAAAAGATTTATTTGACATAAGAAAAAAAGAATTCATAAAATGCTAGTCTAATAAATAGAAAGGTGCTACCGGGCGGTTATTTTTGCGTCTTGGAATCATGCTTTCAACGCACGTAACCAAGACTATAAAAAAGTCGCACACAGTGAGATCACTATTTAAAATGTATGTGTTATTATAAAATTGGAGGTGAATGTGAAATGAAGACAAAAGATGAACTTCCTGTTTGTCCGGTAGCAACGGCCGTGTCCCTTATAGGTGGAAAATGGAAACTTTTGATCATACGTAATTTAAAAGAACGTCCCTGGCGTTTTAATGAACTGCAGAGAGATATTGAAGGCATTTCACAGAAGGTACTGACAGATAGTCTCAGGCAAATGATTGATGACGGGCTTGCTTATCGGCATGATTATCAGGAGATGCCGCCAAAAGTAGAATATGGATTAACGGAACTTGGAAAAGAAATGCTGCCAATTATAGATGCACTGGCCGATTTTGGGAATTATTATAAATCAATCATAGATTGATTCTTTATTAGGAATTTAAACAACATAGAAATCAGAATTTTTTTTATGAAGTTTCCAATATTAATTTATACAGGAGATATGATGAAAATTACTTACATTAACCACAGTGGATTTTTAATTGAAACTAAAGATTGCTACTATATTTTTGACTATTATAAGGGTGAATTACCGCACCTTGATAAGGAAAAAGAAGTAATCGTTTTTGTAGTCACTTCCATAAGGATCATTTTAACCCTCAAATTTTTGAGATTCTTGATGATATGGGGATGACATATCAGGCAATTTTGGCGAAAGATATACGCAAAAGAAAACATTTGCCAGATATGAAGATCACATATGTTTATCATGATCAGACTTATAATCTGGATAATGGCACCCAAGTCGATACATTGCTATCTAACGATAGTGGTGTAGCATTTATTGTCAAAACAAAGGAAGGCACCATTTATCATGCCGGTGACCTAAATGACTGGTATTGGGATGGTGAGCCAAAAGCTGATAACCAGAGACTTACTTCAGCATATCGTGCGGAGATCAGGAAAATCAAGGGTATGCATTTTGATGCTGCATTTGTCCCTTTAGATCCGAGACAGGGAAATCACTGTGCCAACGGGATCCTGTATTTCCTTAAAAATGTAGATTGCAATGTCATTTTTCCAATGCATTACTGGAATGATGCCAATGTAATTAAGCGGTTTATTACTGAATATCCGCAATATAAATCACGTATTAAAAACACAGAATGTGCAAAAGGAGAAGAATTATGAAGTTTAAGATGATTCACGAAAACTACAATGTATCAGACCTGGACCGATCTATTAAATTTTACAACGAGGCCCTTGATCTGCACGAAGTGAGAAGAAAGACTACCGATGATTTTATCAAAGATCCAGATGGATACTGGCTTGAGATTCTGCCATAAAGCTAGTTGAGAAAAACGAAAAAAATGTGCTAATTTCAGATAACAAAAAAATAAGAGAAATCCTTGAATCAAGGATTTCTCTCACATTCTATCAATGCGGAAGAGGAGACTTGAACTCCCACAGGATAAAACTCCCACTAGAACCTGAATCTAGCGCGTCTGCCATTCCGCCACTTCCGCTCGACACAAACTATCTTATCATAGAGCCTGCGTTTTTGTAAAGTCTAAAAATTAAATTCTATATATTGTTCGAATAATTCAAATTTATCAGAAAACTTTAATAAAATTTTTATTGACTCCGAGATGGATTTGTATTATAGTTTCTCGTTGATATTTTGCAACTGTTCAGAGGTTGGCTCTGAACAGTTACGATATTTTGAAGAAAAATAACAGTGGGAGGAAGAGATATATGACATTTTATCAGGAATTACAGCTCAGTTCAGTTGCATCTAAGCAGCTGATCAAAGCGACAAAAGACAAGAAGGAAAGGTATCGCCACATTCTTATTTATAATTTTAAAGTCTATCTTGTAATGGCATTTTGTGTGGCGGTAGTTTCTTTATACAGTCATTTCACAGGGAATAACAACAGTGTAGTAGGCGTTACAGTGCTTCTTGCGGTGCTTGTTCTTCGACAGGCAGATTTTGGAATTCGTACAACGCACGGATTGGCCTCCATCGTCGGAATCTTTGGAATATTGATTGCAGGACCGAAGCTTTCGAATATGGTGTCACCGGTTCCGGCATTCTTTATTAATATAGTATGTATTTTTGCTTCTTATGATTCTGGGATGTCACAATGTGATCATGTACAATCATTCTACATTTGTTCTTGGATATCTTCTTCTCCAGGGGATATGATGTGACCGGACAGGAGTACTTGTATCGCGTGGCTGGCCTTTTTGGTTGGAATGGTATTATGTATGGCAATCTTCTATAAGAATCAGAAGAACAGACCGTATAGAAGATCATTTCTTGATTTGTTCCGCGAGTTCAATATTAACTCCGCAAGAAACAGATGGTACATTCGTCTTTCATTTGTTGTTTCCAGTGCAATGTTATTCATGTCATTGCTTGGACTTCCGAGAGCAATGTGGGCGGGGATCGCAAGCATGTCTGTTTGTCTTCCATTCCCGGATGACTGTAAAGAACGAGCAGGAAAGAGAGCTGCATTTAATATAGTAGGATGTCTGTTATTTGTTATCCTGTATTTGGTGCTTCCGAGTCAATGTATCCATACATCGGAATGATCGGAGGAATCGGAGTCGGATATTCTGCAGGGTATGCATGGCAGACAGCATTTAATACATTTGGTGCATTGTCGATTGCATCCGGCTTGTTTGGGATGCCGTATGCGGTAGCGCTTCGTATTGGGGCAAATGTATTTGGCGCGGCATACACGATGGCATGCAATAAGATTCTGCCGAGACTGGCAGCAGTGTTTGAGCAGAGAAGAGCGCAGGTTAGCGAATAATCTAAGTTGTTTGAAATAGTAATTTATTCGAATAAAAATGGAGTGAGAACTGAGGCAATATAATTCACCTCAGTATCTCACTCCATTTTTCGTACAAACGATCCAGTGACCAGGCGGCATTGGCCGGGCTGGTGGAAGGAAGCACAAGGATGTCTCTTTCGGTCAGCGGCTGCTGATATTTCTTATAAAGAGCTCCGGCTTTATTTCCATTTGCATAGATTTGTCGAATCTGACAATGATCTAAGATTTGTTTCAAATCAGTTGGTGTCACATTCTTGATACTGCTGTCGCTTGAGCCTTTGATGTCACAGCTTTGGATCACATCCCAGATGGCGATATGGTGGCGGAGCAACATGGCCGTTTTCTCTTCAACTGTCTGCGGAGTTTCCTCCTCACAAAGTTTCGCCAACAATTTCCAGAATCGATTTTGTTTATGTCCGTAGTAGAAATTATTTTCCCGTGATTTTACAGAAGGAAGAGTTCCAAGAATCAGAATCTCGGAGTCTTCATTATATATTGGTTCAAAGGAATGGGTAATGTGTTCATATTCCATGGTCGTGCTCACTTTCTGATGGTTTGGAGTAAGTTTTATAACAAGTATAGTGTCTCATGAAGATTGTGTCAATGATACTGTTTGCGTTGCTGGTCGCACACCGTGTGAACAGTAACTGCTACAAAGAGCAACGTCGCATTTACACAAAGGTTGCTTTTACCTGCGTAATGGATTATACTAGTCTGACAGGGAATTTTGAAACGGAGGATTTTACAATGAAAATTGCAGTAACTTATGACAACGGAAATATTTTCCAGCATTTTGGAAAGACAGAGACTTTCAAAGTGTACGAAGTAGAAGATAATAAGGTGGTTTCCAGTGAAGTGATTGGTTCTAATGGGGAAGGACACGGAGCACTGGCAGGACTGCTTGCAGGACAGAATGTAGATGTTCTGATCTGTGGAGGAATCGGCGGAGGTGCACAGACTGCACTTGCAGAGGCCGGCGTTGAATTATGTTCAGGTGCTCAGGGAGACGCAGATCAGGCAGTAGAGGCATACCTGAAAGGCAAGCTTACATCCAGAGGAGCTACATGTGATCATCATCACCATGAGGAAGGACATTCCTGTGGAGATCATGAAGAGGGACATTCTTGTGGAAGCAGCTGCGGTGGCGGATGCGGATCACACACTACAATGGAAGGAAAGAATGTTGGAAAGAAATGCCGTACACATTACAAAGGAACATTCAATGACGGAACTCAGTTTGATTCTTCTTATGACCGTGGAGAGCCGCTTGAGTTCGTATGCGGTGCAGGACAGATGATCAAAGGATTTGATGCAGCAGTAGCTGATATGGAAGTTGGTCAGGTAGTGGACATCCATCTGATGCCGGAAGAAGCTTATGGAATGCCGAATCCGGAAGCTATCTTCACAGTAGAGATTGCGGAACTCCCGGGATCTGAAGACCTTGAAGTGGGACAGCAGGTTTACCTGTCCAATCAGTATGGACAGCCATTTCCGGTAAAGGTAACAGCTAAGGAAGAGACAACAATCACTTTCGATGCAAACCATGAGATGGCAGGAAAAGAACTGAACTTCAAGATTGAGCTTGTATCAGTAGAATAAAAAGTGAATAGAAGTAATTAGAAATTCTACTAAGAAATATCTAATAAGAAACATAAAGAGAGGGCAGTGCTTCAACGATTGAGAAATCGTAAAGTACTGCCCTCTCTCTGTAATTGCAGGTAAAGATTTAAATTGCTACGGATTTACACTATCACTCACAATCTTTCCATCCATAATGCGGACAACACGATCAACCTGATTGGCAATTTCATCATCATGTGTAATAATAATAACTGTTCTTCCAGATTTATGAAGGTCTTTCAGAATATTCATGATCTCGATAGTCGACTTACTGTCCAGGTTACCGGTCGGCTCATCGGCAAGGATGATCGGCGGCTGTGCGGCAATTGCTCTGGCTACAGCGACACGTTGTTGCTGTCCACCGGAAAGCTGGTTCGGTCTGTGATCCATACGGTTTTCCAGTCCAACTTTCGATAGTGCTTCCCCGGCAATCTCTTTTCTCTGCTGCTTTCCAAGTCCGCGATAGATCAGCGGAAGTTCTACATTTCCAAGTGCATCCAGGTTTGGAATCAGGTTAAAGCCCTGAAAGATGAAGCCGATCTTGTGATTGCGGATATCAGACAGTTCATTGTCTGAGAGATTGGCAACATCTTTTCCGTCCAGAAAATATTCCCCGGAATCAGGTGTGTCAAGACAGCCGAGCATATTCATAAATGTAGATTTACCAGAGCCGGAATGTCCGACAATGGCAATAAATTCCCCCTGGTTGATCTCAAGAGAAACATCATCCAGTGCGCGGACTTCATTTTCTCCAGGATTGTAGATCTTGTACATATTTTTAACACGAATGAGTGGCTCCATAATAACCTCCTTAAAAAAAATAAAATAAATAACTCAATAAGAATTCTAATTTCCAAAATAAGCATTGAGTCCAAGAACCAGACCATCAGCCAGACTATTTAGTGTGGAATCACTGTGGTCAGAGCTTGCATTTCCAAGTTCCATATCAACAGACGGAATTGTACTATAAGAAGTCTGTGTCAGATCAATATTCATAGAACCATTTTGGTAAATGGTCATTCCTTCTGTACGAAGTCCTTCTACAAGAGAGGCCCCAAGTGCATCATGTTCCTGCCAGTGGGAAGCGACAGGTTCCATACTTTTCAGTCCATCCGGCACAGAAATGTAGAAACAGCCTTTGTCATATCCCAATCCATCTCCATCCCAGTGGAGTGAGATGTGACAGTCAGCTACATTGTTACAGAGTACGGTGCGGGCAACATTATCAAGTTGGACATCGTCGCCAGTTCTCACCATAAGGACATCATATCCTTGAGCAAGCAGCTTATCTTTCAGAATCTGAGCCATCTGAAGTGTAACAGTGCTTTCAGCAGTTCCATCGTTAAATGTCATTCCACCGGAAACTGCAGTCGCATAAGTTGCACCCTGAGCAGTGCTTCCGCCGGTTGTCTTTGGAGAACCATCCGGGTGACACTGTGTCTTTACAGAAGCACCACCGGAAGTTCCATGTCCGGCATTCACGCCGACGACGATATCCTTGCGGTCAGAATCTGCAAGATAAATAGTAGCTGTTCCAGAATTGATTGCAGAAAAGTCTGCGTATTGCCAGGAAGGGTCAAAGCTGATCTCCTGTCCATTACTGTAAGCCGCTGCGCCGGTCAGCAGTTTCTGCTGAGTTACGGATTCAGATTCAGAAGCAGATGGGGTGGCGGCATCAGCAGAAGAAGTTTCATCTACAGTTTCATTTTTCAGAATCTGATGAGATAGAAAAATCATCCGCTGTCTTGGGTGGTGCCTTAGTACCCTGCGCCTGCGCCGTGTCCGTACTGGATTTGTGCTGTATGCTACCGCATCCGGTCAGGCAGCAACACAGGAGAACGGCACAAGAGAATCGAAAAAAAGAGGTTTTTCAATTTCAATCTCCTTTATGATAAATATTACTGTTCTCATTGTATCATAATCATTTTCCAAATAGGGAAAATTCAGATAAAATTAAGGTTTCAAAAAGGAAAATATAATGTAAAAAATTCAAGGCGATTGCATAATCATTTTGATTGCGATAGACTACAAGAGAAAGAATATCATAGTTAGGGGAATTTTGCCTGCCAATAGCATATAGTGTGGCGGGAGTTCTAGTGCTACGCAATTCGCATAATCATAATATACGAGGACAATATATATGGAAGAACAACAAGAAAAAACGCAAGGGAAAAAACAAGATAAAAAATTGTGGAAGATTTTCTGGTCAACCTTTTACTTAAGCGCGTTCACATTTGGTGGAGGTTATGTGATCGTCAGCCTGATGAAGAAAAAGTTCGTAGATGAATATCATTGGATCGAAGAAGAGGAGATGCTGGATCTTGTGGCGATCGCGCAGTCGGCACCGGGAGCAATCGCAGTGAACGGAGCAATCGTGATTGGATATAAACTGGCTGGAATTGCGGGGATTCTGACAGCAATTGCCGGGACAGTAATCCCACCATTTCTTATTATATCGATACTTTCTGCCGGTTATCAGGCATTTCGAAATAACCAGATCATCAGCTTAATGCTCGAAGGAATGCAGGCCGGAGTGGGCGCCGTGATCGCATCTGTGACATATGACATGGGAGCCGGAATCGTGAAGAAGAAAGATGCTTTGTCATACGTACTTATGGTCGGGGCATTTACAGCTTCCTGCGTATTTGGGGTAAATGTAGTCTATGTGATTCTGATCTGTGGAATTGTCGGAGTACTCCGCGCATTAATTGAGAAAAAGATCACGAGGAAAGGAAGTGAAGAGAAATGATTTATTTGAAATTATTTTTAAGCTTTCTTCAGATTGGACTGTTCAGCTTTGGTGGCGGTTATGCGGCGATGCCTCTGATCCAAGAACAGGTTGTGACACAGCATGGTTGGCTTACGATGACAGAATTTACAGATTTGATCACGATTTCCCAGATGACACCTGGGCCAATTGCGATCAATGCGGCAACATTTGTCGGCAGCAAGATTGCGGGAGTTCCGGGATCTGTTGCGGCGACTTGTGGGTGCATTCTGCCGTCTTGCATTATCGTAACTTTGATCGCATGGTTTTATTTAAGATATAAGAAAATGAAAATGTTCCAGAGTGTGCTGGAATCCTTAAGACCGGCAGTTGTCGCACTGATCGCATCCGCAGGTACCGCAATTTTGCACACTGCATTCTGGACAGATGGAATTGTGCAGTTTACGGCGACAAAATGGTCTATGGTGGTGATCTTTGGAATCTGTCTGTTATTGCTTCGTAAGACAAAACTGAATCCGGTGGTTGTGATGATGCTTGCCGGAGTGATGAACGTGGCAGTAAGATATGCGGCCGGATAAAATGGCGAATCCATGCAGGTTTTGGTAAAAAAATGTGAATGAGTGAAAAATACGTAGACTTATGTGGAAAACATTTTAAAGATCATGGTATATTGTGAATAACTTTCATGGTATACTGTACATACGTTGTGAAAAGAGAACAGAAATAATAGAGAAAACATTTATGAATATACAAGGAGAGCGAAATGAGCGAACAGAACAATCAAAATATTCAGGAATCACAGACACCGCACAAGCGTCGTGTGAGGTATAAAGGAAAATACCCGAAGAAATTCGAGGAGAAATATAAAGAGTTACAGCCAGAAGTACAAGGATACAATCGCGCATGTAATCCAGAAGGGAAATACTCCTGCCGGAATGCACATTTCCATCATGGTAAATGAGATCCTTGATTTTCTGAAAATCCAGCCGGGTGAGACAGGATTTGACGCGACACTCGGATACGGTGGACATACGAAAGCAATGCTGGAATGTCTGAAAGGTGAGGGGCACATCTATGCAACAGATGTTGACCCGGAAGAGTCTGCAAAGACAAGAAAACGTCTGGCAGATCAGGGATTCGGAGAAGACATTTTAAGTATCCGTCTGCAGAATTTCTGCACGATCGATGAGATTGCGAAAAGAAGTTGGAGGATTTGATTTTATCCTTGCGGACCTTGGAGTTTCCTCCATGCAGATCGACAATCCGAAGAGAGGATTTTCTTTTAAAGTTGACGGACCGCTGGATCTGCGACTGAACCAGGAAAAGGGAATCAGTGCAGCAGAGCGCCTTGATAACATTTCCGAGGAAGAGCTTGCCGGAATGCTATATGAGAATTCAGATGAGCCATACTGCGAAGAGCTGGCGAAAGCGATCACGGATGAGATTCGCAGAGGCAATCGTATCGATACAACGACAAAGCTTAGAAATGTGATCGAGAAGACTTTGGATTTCCTTCCAAATAATAAAGAAAAGAAGGACATTATCAAAAAGACTTGCCAGAGAACATTCCAGGCACTTCGTATTGATGTCAATAATGAGTTCGAAGTGCTGTATGAATTCATGGAGAAGCTTCCGGGAGCGTTGAAACCGGGTGGAAGAGTGGCAATTCTCACATTCCATTCCGGAGAGGACAAGCTTGTAAAGAAAGCACTCAAAGCAGGATATAAAGAAGGAATCTATTCCGAATATGCGAGAGATGTTGTACGTCCGTCAGCACAGGAATGTGCGCAGAACGGAAGAGCAAGATCTACGAAGATGCGCTGGGCCGTGAAGGCGGAATAGTTGACTTCAATATAATGAAATGTTATAGTTAGTCAGAAATAATAGCGTTCGGTGCTGTTTGATCAGAAAATATATTTCCATATCCTGATCGAAACAGGTAAAAGGGAAACAGGTGCAAGACCTGTACGAACTCGTCACTGTGAGCAGAGATGCGGTCTTCTTAGAAATTAGATTTCAGAAGACCGCTCCTATACAGACAAGTGTGGAGAGTCCGCACATCCACTGGGAGACTGGGAAGGTGTTCTGTATAGAAGATCTGTAAGTCAGGAAACCTGCCGGCCGTTGGTGCGGGGAATATACGAATTCCAGATCACGAGTAATTGATTGTACCGAAAAAACCATTCTTACTGTTCGCATTACGTGTGACCAGCAATCATTCATTCGATTCAGGATAATTCTATCCATTTTCCGTATTTTATAATTCACAACTTAAGAGGAGACAAAAAAGAAATGAAAAATAAGAGCAGATGGCTTGCGCTTATGCTGACCGGTTCTATGATGATTTCACCATTGTCTTATACAAGAACATATGCGGCAGAAAATGAGCAGCAGTATGAGACAAATTTACAGGAAACTGTTGAGGTGGAAGAAGCTGATCTAGATAAGAAACAAGATGAGAGTCAGACAGAAGACGCAGGAAAATGTTAAAGAAGATAAAAGAAATGACGATTTAACAAAAGAAGATCAGACAGAGGAATCTGATAAAGTTGATAATTCTTCGGATAAATCAGATAATCAGAATTCAATCGAAGCAGAAACAAAACCAGATTTAGAGAATAACTCAGAAAATAACTCAGAAGAGAAAGATACAGAAACTACCGGGAAAAATCCAGGCACAACTGTCTCAGCTCAGGTTGCGGACGAAAAAACTGATAACAAGGATACACAGATAAAAGATGAGACAGGCAAGTCAGAACCTTCTACGGATTCTAACGATTCTACGAATACTCCGGAACCGGAACTTTCGCCATTGCAGGAGGCTCCTTCTGTAACAGGAGAATCAGTGAAAGTAGTAAAAGAAGACGCTGAAGAGTTCAAGATGTTCAAGGTCAGTGAATCAACAGTTGTTGAAAAGGATGGCGAACTTGATATTACGATCAAGACAAACAACACAGGATTTGATGCGCTATATCTTGGTTCAAAAGATGACTTGTTGAAAGCAGCTGTTATAGAAGGAACAAAGGATGAAGAAGGTGCATGGACATTTCATTTCAATGTGCCGAAAGAAAAAAAGCAGGTCAGACAATTCCGGTATCTTTGAGAAAGTCAAAAGATCAGACCTGGTATGACAAACAGTACTTATGGATGTACATTCCGAATCCGGGAGAAACTTCAACACCGGATCCGGCACCAACTCCAACACCGACACCGGAAGCAACAGTAGCAAACGGAATCTACAGTATGGATGTAACTTCCAGTTCTTCCATGTTTAAAGTAGTGGATTGTATCCTGACAGCAAAAGACGGAAAAATGAGTGCCGTGCTTACATTAAGCGGAACCGGTTACGGCTATCTGTATATGGGAACAAAGGAAGAGGCTGCAAGCGCAGATCAGTCATCCTGGATTCCATATCAGGTGAATGAAGAAGGAAAATATACTTATACTGTTCCGGTAGAAGCGTTGGATAAGGAAATCGCAGTAGCAGCCTATTCCATTAAAAAAGGAATCTGGTATGACAGAATGCTGACTTTCCAGTCAGAGACAATGAAGAAGATTGCCGATCTTAATTCTACAGATTCTGAGAATAAAGGTGATTCCGGAAACAACGGAAACACAGGAAATTCCGGAACTACTGGTGGTTCCAGCAATATAGGTAATACAGGAACAAACAATTCTGCTTTCCCAGGCGGTTCTGTACCGGAACTAATTCAGGAAAAATAGATGGAAATGACGGAAAAGCAGATAATGTATCAAAATACGAATCCGATACAAGTGGCTCTACTTCTCATGTAGACAGTGCCACAGCACTGAAAGACGGTGTATACACTCCGGATCGTTTTACCTGGTCCGGTGGAACAGGTAAGGTTCAGATTACTTGTAATAAAGTGACGATCCAGAATGGACAGGCTTATGCAACACTCGTGTTCAGCAGTGATCATTATCAGTATGTGAAAGCGAACGGAAATAAGTATTACACAACAAAGGGCGGCGGATCAGCGACAGCTGTTATCCCGGTTGCGTTGAATCAGAACAATAAGATTATTGGAATGACAGATAAAATGTCTGTAGCACATGAGATAGAATATACAATTTTCATTTATCTTGCAGCGGCGAATGGAGGAACATCTGCAAACGGAACAGATGCTTCAACAAGCAGTAACCAGAAGCTGGATGAACAAGCACCTGAAATTATAGGTTTGGAATATCAGTCAGAAACAAAGCTTGACTATGCAGAATATTTCAAGATTTATCATTATGATCAGGGGATTGTACTTCTTGAAATTGATATGACGAAGGACACAGCAAGAGACCCGGAAAAAGCAGAGGAAACAAAGTCTGAAAATGAGAAGTCTGCAGAAGATAAAGAGAAGTCTTCCAAGAAGAAAGTAGCTTCTGTTACGATCAATAGATCAGAAGATTCTAAGAACTCAGATGCAGAAAGCAAAGTAGATGCTTCTGCCGAGGAATCCGCAGCTTCGGATAACAATGGCACAAGCGAACAGGAATTGGCAGCAGAGCTTTACAAGGGAAATGTTGTGAAATATCTGATCGTTCCGGAGGATGTGGAAGTTCCGGTTGGTCTTGAGCAGGATATGATCATTGTGAAGAAACCTGTGGATCATACTTATGCAGAGTCTGATGAGATTCTGAATACGATGAAAGATCTCGATCTTCTTGATAATATTGCGGCAGTTGGAATGAAGAGCAAAGACTGTACAGTATCCGAGATTGCTGATAAGATGAAAGCAAAAAGACGGAGAGAAGAATGCTGAAGTTGCATATGCAGGAACAGCGGACAAGTTGAAACTGAAGAACCTTGTGAAGAGTGAAGTGAATCTTGCTTTGTTTACAGGAGATATTCTTCCAAGAGAAGATTCTGAGGAAAATGCAGCGAAAGATACTGACAAAATAGTAGATAAAGACAGTAAAGATACAAAAAGAGACTCTGACAGTAGAAGAGAAGACGGAACAGTTCGAAGAGCTGACAGAAAAAGCTTGCAATGCTTGGTATTCCGGTTTTTGTTGATCGTTCTTCCGAGGAAAAGACAGAACTTGGAAAGCAGGAGTGGATCAAGGTTTACGGTGTTCTCTACGGATGTGAAGAGCTGACGAACGAGAAGTTTGATGCGGCAGTAGCAGCGGCAGAGAAATAGGAGAGAAAAATAGAATGAAGATAAGAAGATGCAGAATCACAGCGTTAATGCTTTCAGCTGCACTTCTGCTCGGAGGCTGCGGTTCTACCGCAGCCTCCGGTGGAAACAGCGGTAATAATTCAGCAGGTACAGATGTAACAAAGGATAAGACCAAAGATGTAGCCGACAAGACAAAAAAAAAGCACCGGAGATTGAAGGACTTACTTATGAATCTACAATGGATCTGACTTACGCGACAGAATTCGATGTATACTATTATAAGGATGGATATAAGTTGATCGATGTCCATGAAGATAAGCAATATCTGATTGTTCCGGAAGGTGAAGAAGAACCGGAAAATCTGGCGGATGATATTGTTGTGATCCAGCAGCCGACAGAGAATATTTATATGGCGGCGACAGCATCCATGTCTCTGTTTGATGCAATCGGCGGAATTGACAAGGTAAAATTCTCCGGACTTGAGGCTTCCGGCTGGTATGTAGAGAGTGCAAAGGAAGCAATGGAATCCGGAGCGATGACATTTGCGGGAAAATACAGCGAACCGGATTATGAGACTCTCGTTGACGGAGACTGTGATCTGGCAATCGAATCAACGATGATCCTTCATACACCGAAGGTACAGGAAATGATCGAAGATCTTGGGATTCCGGTATTTGTAGACTACTCCAGTTATGAGTCACATCCGCTTGGAAGAACCGAGTGGATCAAGCTTTATGGGGCGCTTCTGAATAAAGAGGAAGAAGCGGATACATTTTTTGACCAGCAGGCTCATGTGATCGAGGAACTGAAAGGATTCGAAAACACGGAAAAGACGGTTGCTTATTTCTATGTGAGTACAGATGGTTCAATCGTTGTGAGAAAATCTGACGATTATATTCCGTCAATGATTGAAATCGCAGGTGGAAGATATGCGTTCAAAGATCTGAAGAATCCGGACAGTAACGCACCATCTGTTAAACTGACGATGGAGGAATTCTATGCGACTGCTGTAGATGCAGATTATCTGATCTACAACGGGACGATCGACGGACAGGTAAATAGTATCAGTGAACTGGAAGCAAAGAATGAATTGTTCTCCGAATTCAAGGCGGTGAAAGACGGAAATGTCTGGTATACCGGAAAGAACTTATATCAGGCAACAGATACAGTCGGAGAGCTGATCAAAGATATGCATCTGATGCTGACAGACGGTGATGCATCTCAGATGACATTTCTTGAAAAGATGGAGTAGAAGAATGGAGCAGACAAGTTTTCATCAGGAAAATTTCAGACGGCGTACAAGATACACAGCGGTATTTCTGATTCTTGCAGCAGTATTTTGTGTTGTGACAGTGCTAAATATCAATACCGGAAATATTCATATTCCGGTGCCTAAGATTCTGCGCATTCTCTTTCTGAAAGAAGGAGCGGCGACAGAGTACAATATTATATGGAAGATCCGTCTTCCGAGAATTCTGATGGCAGCATTGCTTGGTGGTGCATTGTCTCTTTCAGGTTTTTGCTGCAGACATTTTTTTCTAATCCTATTGCCGGACCTTTCGTTCTCGGAATTTCTTCCGGAGCGAAAATGGTCGTGGCACTTACAATGATCGTGTATTTGAAATATATCGGAAGATTTTCTTCGTATACACTGATTCTTGCAGCATTTATCGGGTCGCTGATCTCGACGGGATTTATCCTTCTGATGTCGAAAAAAAAGTGCAGCATATGGCGTCTCTTCTTGTCGGGGGGATCATGATTGGATATATCTGTTCCGCAATTACAGATTTTGTGGTGACATTTGCAGATGATTCTGATATTGTGAATCTTCATGGCTGGTCACAGGGAAGTTTTTCCGGAATGAGCTGGAGCAATATTCGTGTGGCAGCAGTGGTTGTCGGACTTGCGGTGCTGTTTACATTTTTCCTGTCCAAACCAATCAGTGCATATCAATTGGGAGAAGCATATGCGCAGAGTATGGGAGTCAACATCAAGACATTTCGCGTGATTTTGATTTTGCTTTCCAGTATTCTTTCTGCGTGTGTGACTGCATTTGCGGGACCGATTTCTTTCGTGGGAATCGCAGTTCCGTTTCTTGCAAGGAAAGCATTTGGAACGTCAAAACCGATCGTGGTCATACCGGGAACGTTCTTTATGGGAGCTGTATTCTGTATGATCTGTGACCTGATCGCTCGTATGGCACTGGCACCGGTGGAGCTGAATATCAGTACGGTGACTTCTATTCTGGGTGCACCGATCGTTATCTATATGATGATACCGAAGGGAGGAAGAAAATAAGATGGCAGATTATTATTTTCAAATGAAAGACCTGTCGGTAGGTTATAATGGAAACTCCCTGATCCGTGATATTAATATCGGGATCAACAAGGGGGAGATCGTGACTTTGATCGGGCCGAATGGTTCAGGAAAGTCAACGATTTTGAAAAAGTATTACAAGACAGTTGAAAGTCGTTGGAGGGAATGTATTTTTTTGACGATACTTCTCTTTTGAAACTGCCGTACAAAGAGCTTGCGTCTAAGATGGCGGTCGTGTTGACGGATCGGATCAAGACAGAGTTGATGACTTGTCATGATATTGTGGCGACTGGACGTTATCCTTACACAGGACGACTTGGGATTCTGACGCAGGAAGATGAATGTCTGGTGGAAGAGGCGATGCAGGCGGTGCATGCGCAGGAACTCGGCAACCGTGATTTTAATGCGATTAGTGACGGACAGAAGCAGCGCGTTCTGCTGGCGAGAGCAATCTGTCAGGACCCGGATGTGATCGTTTTAGATGAGCCGACTTCGTTCCTGGATGTAAAATATAAGTTGGAGCTGTTGTCTATCCTTGAGCGGATGGCAAGGCAGAAGAAGATTACGGTGATTATGTCTCTTCATGAAATCGATCTGGCACAGAAGATTTCAGATAAGATCATCTGTGTCAAAGGCGAGACGATTTCACATTACGGAAGCCCGGAAGAAGTATTTACAGAAGAAATCATTCGCGAATTGTATGGAATCAATAATGGATATTTTGACCCGCTTTTTGGAAGTATTGAACTTCCTGCGCCGGAGGGTGAGCCGGAAGTGTTCGTGATCTCTTCCGGCGGAACTGGAATCCCGGTTTATCGAAGACTTCAGAAGGAGCACATCCCGTTTGCGGCAGGTATTTTATATGAAAATGATATGGATTACCGGCTGGCAAGATTACTGGCAGCAGAAGTGATCACGGAAGAACCGTTTGAGGAGATTCGGGAAGAAACGCTTCAGAAAGCATTTGAGACAATAGGGAAATGTAAGCGTGTGATCAATGCCGGAGTGAAGATCGGAACATGGAATATAGGGATTGAGAGATTGCTTGAAAGAGCAGAAATAGAAGGAAAATTATAAAAACGTATAAAAATGAGCCGAGATAGCATTTTAAATGTGTTTAAAAAGCGCTGTCAACGCTCTTTTTTGTTGCTATTCATGATTGTGAATGGTAGAATAGAACAGTATAGGCTATAAAAAGATGGGAAAATAGCAGTACAGACTGTTATGTGATGGGAGGCAATTTATGAGTAACAATGGACAATCAGCAAAGAGAGCAAGCTTCTCGGGTAAAATCGGATATGTGCTTGCTGTTGCAGGCTCAGCAGTCGGCCTTGGGAAATATCTGGAGATTCCCGTATCTGGCTGCGAAATATGGAGGGGGAATCTTCCTTCTCGTTTATCTGGTTCTGACCGTATCTTTTGGATATGTTCTGATCATGTCAGAGACAGCACTTGGAAGAATGACAAGAAAAAGTCCGGTTGGAGCTTTTCAGACATTTGGTAAGACAAAATCATTTAAGATCGGCGGATGGCTCAATGCAATAATTCCTATGCTGATCGTGCCGTATTATAGTTCGATCGGTGGTTGGGTTATCAAGTACCTTGCAGAGTATTTGAAAGGAAATGTGCAGACTGTTGCACAGGACGGATATTTTACAGACTTTATTTCAGATTCTTTTCAGGTAGAAGCATGGTTCATCGTGTTTTCTATTCTTGTATTCTGCGTTATCCTGGCAGGAGTTGAGAATGGTGTAGAGCGAGTATCTAAGATTATGATGCCAATCCTTGTTATCCTTGCGGTTATCGTAGCAATTTATTCTGTAACAAGACCGGGAGCAATTGAAGGTGTGAAGTATTTCCTGATTCCGAATCCAAAGCACTTCTCAGCAATGACGGTTGTTGCGGCAATGGGACAGATGTTCTACTCCCCTGTCAATCGCGATGGGAATTTTGTATACATATGGTTCTTATATTGGTAAAGACGTTGATCTTGAGAAGAGTACAACACAGGTTGAGATTTTCGATACAGCAATCGCAATGCTCGCAGGACTTATGATCATTCCGGCTGTATTTGCATTCTCTGGTGGAAACCCGGACAATCTGCAGGCAGGACCATCTCTGATGTTCATCACACTTCCGAAGGTATTCGCAAGTATGGGCGTTGGAAGGCTGGCTGGTATCCTGTTCTTCATATTGGTACTTCTTGCAGCAGTGACAAGTGCAATCTCACTTCTGGAGACAAGCGTATCTACATTCCAGGATGAACTTCACTGGAGCAGACCGAAATGCTGTATCCTTATGGTTGCTGTTATGCTTATAATCGGAACCTTATCTTCTATGGGATATGGAGTACTGAGCTTTATTCAGATTTTCGGAATGGCATGTCTGGACTTCTTTGACTTCCTGACAAATTCAGTGATGATGCCACTTGCAGCACTTGCAACATGCTTCTTGATCGTTCGTACCGTTGGATTTGACAAGATTGCAAGGGAGATTGAGCAGTCATCTGCATTTAAGAGAAAGAAATTATACATGTTCTTTATGAAATATCTGGCACCGATCTGCCTGATTATTATATTATTAAGTTCTATTGCAAATGTATTGGGAATTATTTCTATGTAATGGAAAATGCTTGTTAAAATAGACAAGTAATCTTGCTGTAAATCTACCTGCATGGTATAATATGACTAGACTTGTAAAGTTTAGAAACAGTTCAGCCATACAACGAAGTGGTCATAAACTGACGGTCTTACGTTGTATGGCTGAATTGCAATAATTTTACATTTTAAGAAAATAATAGGAGTGATTAAGATGTATCTGGAAGAGTATAAGAGATGGCTGGCAGCTGATCTGGAAGACGCAGATCTGATGCCGGAGTTAACTAAAATCGAGGGAAATGATGACGAGATCAAGGAGCGTTTCGCAGTTGCGCTGAAGTTTGGAACAGCCGGACTTCGTGGTGTACTTGGAGCAGGAACAAACCGAATGAATATCTACGTAGTGCGTCAGGCAACACAAGGACTTGCCAACTGGGTAAAGACACAGGGCGGAAACCAGACAGTAGCGATCAGCTACGACAGCCGTCTCAAGAGTGATGTGTTTGCGAAGACAGCAGCAGGAGTTCTTGCAGCGAACGGAATTAAAGTAAGAATTTACGATGCTCTGATGCCGGTACCGGCACTTTCATTTGCAACACGTTATTATAACTGTAACGCAGGTGTTATGGTAACAGCATCCCACAACCCGGCGAAGTATAACGGATATAAGGCATACGGACCGGATGGATGCCAGATGACTGATGATGCAGCCGCTATCGTATACGAAGAGATCCAGAAGACAGATGTACTTACAGGTGCGAAGTATATGTCTTTCGCTCAGGGAGTTGAAGAAGGTCTGATCCGTTTCGTAGGAGATGACGGATGCACTGTATGAGGCAATCGAGTCCCGTCAGGTTCGTCCGGGTCTGTGTAAGAGTGCAGGACTTAAGCTTGTATACAGCCCACTGAATGGATCTGGATTAGTACCGGTAACATGTGTACTTAAAGACATCGGAATCACAGATGTAACAATCGTTCCTGAGCAGGAGTATCCAAATGGATATTTCACAACATGCAGTTACCCGAACCCAGAGATCTTTTTGCAGCACTTGAGCTGGGACTGAATCTTGCGAAAGAGACAGGCGCAGACCTCATGCTTGCAACAGACCCAGATGCAGACCGTGTAGGAATTGCTATGAAGTGCCCGGACGGATCCTATGAGCTTGTTTCAGGAAATGAAGTCGGAGTTCTGCTCCTTGACTACATTTGTGCAGGACGTATAGAGAAAGGTACGATGCCAACGAATCCGGTAGCAGTGAAATCTATCGTATCTACTCCACTGGCAGATGCGGTTGCAGAGCATTATGGAGTAGAGCTTCGAAGTGTACTGACCGGATTTAAATGGATTGGCGATCAGATTGCAGGTCTTGAGGCAGCAGGCGAAGTAGACCGCTTCATTTTTGGATTCGAGGAGAGCTACGGATACCTGGCAGGACCTTACGTACGTGATAAAGATGCAATCATCGGATCTATGCTGATCTGTGAGATGGCCGCTTACTACAGAAGCATCGGAAGCTCACTGAAACAGAGACTGGAAGAGATCTACGCACAGTACGGACGTTATCTCAACAAGATCGATAGCTTTGAATTCCCGGGACTGAGCGGAATGGATAAGATGTCAGGAATTATGGAAAATCTTCGTAAGAATCCTCTGGGAGAGATCGCAGGATACAAAGTAGCCAGCGTGATCGATTACGAGAAGACAGAAGAAACAGGACTTCCGAAGGCTAACGTACTTGTTTACAAGCTGGAGAACAACGAGACAGTAATCGTTCGTCCATCCGGAACAGAGCCGAAGATCAAGATCTACTACACAACACTTGGTAAAGATCTTGCAGAGGCAGAAGCTGAGAAAGAGAAGCTTGCAGAAGCACTGAAACCTATTATGGAGTAATAGAAGATGGGAAAGGGGATCAGATATCTGGTCTCCTTTTTTCACTGTCGTAAAAAAAATAAGTAGTAAATATGTAGTATATATGTTAAAATCAATACATTACAGTAAAGTAATAAAGTGATTAGAGAATGAAACAGATGGAGGAATATTGCGATGTATATAACATGTCTTGATGTAGAGGGAGTACTTGTACCGGAGATCTGGATCGCATTCGCAGAGGCGAGTGGAATTCCGGAACTCAAGAAGACAACAAGAGACGAACCTGACTATGATAAACTGATGAATTGGAGACTTGGAATTCTGAAAGAGCATGGTCTCGGACTGAAAGAGATCCAGGAGACAATCGCAAAGATCGATCCGCTTCCGGGAGCGAGAGAGTTCTTAGATGAGCTCCGCACATTTAGCCAGGTAATCCTGATCAGTGATACATTTACACAGTTTGCCACACCGCTGATGGAGAAGCTGGGCTGGCCGACACTGTTCTGCAACAGTCTGGAAGTAGCTGAGGACGGCGAGATCACAGGATTCAAGATGCGCGTAGAGCAGTCTAAACTGAGTACTGTGAAAGCACTGCAGTCTATCGGATTCGATACGATCGCAAGCGGAGATTCCTACAATGACCTTGGCATGATCCAGGCAAGTAAGGCAGGATTCTTGTTCCGCAGCACAGAGCAGATCAAAGCAGATCATCCGGAACTTCCGGCATATGAGACTTATGATGAGCTTCTGACAGCAATTAAAGACGCGATGAAATAGAGGATGAAAATACGAAAAAGCATCTGCACAGCCTGAATTGGCCGGTTGCAGATGTTTTTTTATATGTTAGGAAAGTTCTTTCCTAACATATAAAAACGCCCGCTTAGGATGCGCACTGCGGCGTACAAGGTAGGCGTCGCAAGCGACCGCCGCAGGTGCAAGAATGTGCCGAGCACATTCTTTGTTCTATATAGATTAATGTAGAAAATCATGATAAGATAGAAAGACAAAGAAGTATTAGCAGAATCAGCAGTATAGAAAAATGGAATCTGTAAGATTGGATGAATAAACAGGAAAGGACTACAACCAACATGTTATACGATGAAATCATGAAGATAGTGACACTGGCAGGGGAACTGATGCTTCAGGCACAGGACGAGGAACTGACAGTTTTTGATAAAGAAGGAACCGCAAACTTTGTGACAAAGCATGACAAGGAGATTCAGTTTTATCTGATTCAGAACCTGCGTCAACTCATACCGGAAGCGACATTTCTTGCAGAGGAAGACGGGATGCAGCAGGAACTTGGAGATGGATATTGCTTCATTATAGATCCGATTGACGGAACGACGAACTTTATCTTTGATTACAAGCATAGTTGCATTTCAGTCGGATTAACAAAGTTTGGAAGAATGCTGTTTGGATGTGTTTACAACCCTTACACAAGAGAAATGTATTCCGCTGTGAAAGGCGAAGGAGCGAAGCTGAACGGAAAAGAGATTCACTGTTCGGATAAAGGACTTGCAGACAATTTGGTTGCATTCGGAACTGCACGGTATCAGACAGAAGATACAGACAGAATCTTTGACCATGCGAAGAAGCTGTATCTGAACAGCCTTGGAATTCGTGCCGGTGGTTCAGCAGCACTTGATATCTGCCGTGTGGCATCCGGTGCAAATGGAGTCTATCTTGAACTGATGCTGTATCCGTGGGATTATGCGGCAGCATCTTTGATCGTGATGGAAGCCGGAGGGTTTATCTCAACAGCAGAGGGTGGAATGATCACGTTGGATCAGCCGTGTTCCATCCTGGCAGCAGGACGGCAGTGCTGGAAGGAAGCAAGCCAGTTGTTGAGTGAATAATCAGAAGAATGGAATAGAGAGAAAAAAATAGAAAGGAACTGAATTCATATGTTTACGCATGAGATGATAAAATCTTTTCATCAGTTAGAGATGGATGTATATAATTACATCATCAGCAATGAAGAAAAAGTAGTATATATGAAAGTACGTGAATTGGCAGAGGAGGTTCATGTTTCGACAACGACGATCCTTCGCTTTTGTAAAAAGGTAGGATGCGAGGGATATTCTGAATTCCGTTTGAAATTAAAACAGGAAGTCAGCAGCAAGGAAAAAGAAGAAAATCAATATGGATCTTACTGCGGTTAAAGATTTCTTTGAACGGGTGCAGACACAGGCATTTGCTGAGAATATCCAAGAAGCTGTGAAGTTACTTACAAAGGCATCGTCAATTATATTTGTAGGTGTGGGGAATTCTTCTTTTATAGGAAAGTATGGGGCAAGATATTTTAATAATGTAGGCTGGTTTTCATTTGCTATTGATGATCCGTTCACGCCAGTATTTCGTGGAAAAGGTGAGAGAACAGCTACAATCGCATTGTCTGTATCAGGAGAAACGGAACAGACACTGATGTTGGCAGAAAAGTTGAAAAGAAAGGGAGCAGCCTGATATCTATTACAAATAAGGCAAACTGTTCTTTGGCGAAGATGAGTGACTGCAATATAAATTATTATGTTTCAGAGTATAAATATAAAGAAGACGAAAATTATGATCTGACATCCCAGATGGCAGTCGTTTTTATTTTGGAATTAATTGGAAGAGAATTGAAGGGCGTCCATAACGATACAGATGATCTGTTTCAAAATGATATGGAAGACTTATTTCATTAAGGTTGTAGAATGTAATGGTACGAATAGTAACCAGATAAGTAACAAAAAAAAACAGAATACACGAAAAAGTATCATAATATACAAAAAAGGAAAAGGAAAACAGTGCATTTTACACAATAAAGTAGAATGCCCTGTTTTTTTTATGTAACAAATTCCGTCTATATGGAACAGAAACCAGAAACAGGAAAAAGTACTGACAAAACGGAAAATGCTTGTTATACTAGCACCATCAAAGCAAATGAGAAAGAAATAAGGGAGGAAACAATCATGGTAATTCGATTATTTTGTGCAGCAGGAATGTCAACCAGTCTTCTCGTAAAGAAGATGGAAGAGGCAGCAAAGGAAAAAGGAAAAGATGTTGATATCGTAGCATATCCATTTACAGAGATGGAACGCGTGATTGAAGGCGTGGATGTAGCACTGCTCGGACCACAGGTAGGATATCAGCTTGCCAGAGCAAAAGAGATCTGTGATCCAAAAGGGGTTCCGGTAGATGTGATCCCAATGCAGGATTATGGAATGTGCAATGGAATGAATGTTTTGAAATTTGCATATAAGCTTGCGAAAAATAAATAAGAGAAAACAAAGATACACAATTTAAAGCAAAAAACAGAGCAAAGGGTAGTAGCAAATGAAAGAGAAATTTAACGAAAAAGTAATCCCTGTAATCCTTAAGTTTATTAATACAAAGGCAATACAGTCAATAAAAAATGGTATGGTGACTTCCATGTCTCCTCTGATCATCGGATCAATCTTCCTGATCCTGTCAAACTTTCCGGAAGGCAGTTGTCGATGTATTAGAGTCTACAGGAATCAAACCAGTATTAGATCAGGTATGTGGCGCAACATTCTCCATCAGTGCGTTGATTGCAGTTATCGGTATCAGCTATAGCTATGCGAAACTGGAAAATCAGGAACCACTCAACTGTGGAATTATTTCACTGGCAACATTCTTGATTCTGATGCCTTCGTCCATAACAACAGAAGGTGGAGAAGTTGTTAGTGGAATTATTAATAAGACATGGACAGCAGGACAGGGAATGATTGGAGCAATCATTGTCGGATTGATCGTACCGCCTATTTACTGTTGGTTCTTGAAGAAAAATATACGTATTAAAATGCCAGCCGGAGTTCCGGAAGGTGTAACAAATGCATTCTCAGCATTAATCCCGGCATTCGTAATCCTGACAGGGGCTGCAGTAATTCACGGTATCTGTTCTATTGGATTCGACACAACAGGTATTGAAATTATTTACAAAGTTGTTCAGACACCACTTCAGAAAATGACAGACTCCCTTGGTGGAGCAGTTCTGATGTGCTTTACAGGACCATTCCTGTGGTTCTTCGGAGTTCATGGTTCAACAGTAGTTGGTGGAATCATGACAGGGCTATTACAGGCAAACAGCCTTGCAAATCAGGCTATTATTGACAGTGGTGTAGAACTTACAATAGCAAACGGAGGCCATATTGTAACACAGCAGTTTTATGATCAGTTTATCAATATAACAGGTGCAGGTATCACAATCGGACTTGTAATGTATATGTTCTTCTTTGCAAAATCAAAACAGTTGAAAGCACTTGGTAAATTGGGAATTATTCCGGCATTATTTGGAATCAATGAGCCAATTCTGTTTGGTGCTCCAGTCGTTATGAATCCAATGCTTGCAATTCCGTTTATTGGAATGCCTGTGATCGCATGTTTAATCCAGTATTTTGCACTGTATACAGGAATCTGCCCATTATATGGAGCAACACAGATCCCATGGACTTGTCCACCGATTATCTCAGGATTCCTTTTAGCAGGATGGAAAAGTGCTTTACTTCAGTTAGTGATCCTTTGTGTTTCATTCTTCGTTTATCTGCCATTCATTAAGAAGGTTGACAAGATGAATCTGGTTCAGGAGAAGAATCAGCCGGTAGAAGATGAGGATGAAGACTGGTAAAATCAGAATAAAAAAAATAATAGCAGGATAGGAGAAAAAATGAACGAAAAATTTGAACTGGCATGTTTTCAGATTATTACATATGTAGGTACAGCAAGAACACATTTTATCAATGCAATCCATTGTGCGAAAGAAGGAAAATATGATGAGGCAGCAGAGCTGATTAAACAAGGAGATGAAGCCTTTTCACTTGGACACAACGTTCATGCAGACCTTTTTGGCAATGGATGCAAATGGTGAAATTTCCAATGGATACATGCTTCTGATGCATGCAGAAGATCAGCTTATGAGTGCAGAGAGTTTCCGTATTCTCGCAGATGAATTCATTGCACTGTATAAGAGAATTGATGAGAAATAATCATCAAGATGTAATTGAATATAGAAACAGAAAAAAAGTTGGGGTTCAAAATTTTGCCCCCAAAAAATGCGCTTTTATTTTTTTTTGAAATTTTGCTACTCTGAACAGTAAAATTAAGACAACAGGAAGGGAATAACAATGGGATTTCGAAAAGATTTTCTCTGGGGCGGCGCAGTTTCTGCTCATCAGCTGGAAGGTGCCTATGATCGAGACGGAAAAGGCTTGAGCATTATGGACGTTGTAACCGGCGGAGATGTAAATACAAGAAGAAGAATAACAGGTGAAATTCTAAAAGGCGAGAATTATCCGAATCATGAAGCAATCGATTTTTATGATTACTATAAAGAAGATATCCGCTTATTTGCGGAAATGGGATTCAAGTGTTTCCGTACAAGTATCGCATGGACACGTATCTTCCCAAATGGTGATGAAGAACAGCCGAATGAAGCCGGATTAAAATTCTATGATGACATGTTTGATGAATGTCTGAAATATGGGATCGAACCAGTGATCACACTGAGTCATTTTGAGATGCCTCTGCATCTTGTACAAGAGTACGGTGGATGGAGAAACAGAAAACTGATTGATTTCTTCGTGAAATTTGCAGTAACATGCTTTGAGCGATACAAAGACAAAGTAAAATATTGGATGACATTTAATGAGATTAACAACCAGGCAGATATCGGTGATGGATTTATGCTTTATGCTAATTCCGGGATTATAATTAAACCGGAAGAAAATGCGGAAGAATTGATGTATCAGGCATCTCACTATGAACTGGTTGCCAGTGCCGAAGCGATAAAAGCTGGACATGAGATTAATCCGAAATTTCAGATTGGCTGCATGATCGCAATGTGCCCGATCTATCCGGCTACCTGCCGTCCGGAAGATATACTGCAGGCTGAAAAAGCCATGCAGAAAAGATATTATTATACAGATG